>Ga0209656_10001151_pt1 | contig 17127 bp, 19 predicted proteins | sample BogFormECP12_OM2_FD_188239 | JGI IMG/M metagenome (GOLD analysis project Ga0209656, IMG submission 188239) | Bog forest soil microbial communities from Calvert Island, British Columbia, Canada - ECP12_OM2 (SPAdes) (version 2) | ecosystem: Environmental > Aquatic > Freshwater > Wetlands > Bog ... | reverse complement strand
ACGGCGCCGTCCTGGTCAATATCTTCTCATGGGGAATCGGCGGCAAGGCCAATGCGAACAATTTCTTCCGCGTGGCGACCGAAAACGCAGAAGCAATCTCGGCCTACCGCAAATTCCTCGGCGGTGAGCAACTCGTGGAATTGCCGCCATCGAAGAACAGCTTCTCGCCGCTGGCTCTCCAACAAAAAATCCGTGAGATCCAGCAAGAGCTACCCAGCTGGGTCCAGGCGAACGGCCCCACGAAAGTTGCGCCCCTCATGCAGCAGCTTGACGGGCTGTTAAAGGCTCAGCAGTTCCTCGCAGCCGATCACGTCGCCGACAAGATCCTTCAAATACTCCAAACTCAGTAACTGCCTAACGACGGGACCGAGCGCACTGCATCGCGCCATCGGGCTTCGCCCAGCGGCAGCGTCGGCGCTTGTCCTTCATGCCTGCGCTTTCGCCCGGGTTGACTCCAAGGACTCCTTGGTCTATAATCGCCTCTACTTCAATGTCGACCGATACGGCCGCGCAAGTCTCACCGGTCGAGACGCGCGAAGAGCTGCTCTACCTGCTCACCAGGGCGTCCGAACTCGAGCACGACCTCGCCTGCGTGTATCTCTACGCCGGCTACTCATTGAAGAACCACATCGACGAAGGCGGCCTCAGGCCGGACGAGCTCGAGATCGTGCGCACGTGGAAGCGGAAACTCGCCGGCGTCGCCGTCGAGGAGATGCTCCACCTCGCACAGGTCTCGAACATCATGACTGCGGTCGGTGGCGCGCCGCACTTCGCGCGCTCGAACTTCCCGATGCCGGCCACGACCTATCCGTTCGGCATCGCGCTGACGCTTGAGCCGTTCTCCAAAGCCTTGATCGAGAGGCTCGTGTGCTACGAGCTGCCGGAGAAGGGCGTGCTACCGGATGATCGCGCCGCCTTCTACGATCAGATCCGCGCCCGCGTGGCGATCGATCACGACCGGGTCGAAGCCATCCGGGTGCAGAACGCGCTCGAGCCCTTCGACATCGACTTCCGGACGGTCGGCGAGTTCTATCATAAGATAGAGAGCGCGTTCCGCTGCATTCCGGAGGATCGGCTGTTCATCGGACCTCCGGAAGCCCAAGCCAATCCCAAGTATCTCGACCTGCCCGGTGAGCTGGTCGAGGTGACGGATGCCGCCTCGGCCGTCCGCGCGATCGATATGATCATCGAGCAGGGAGAGTCGCCCACCAGCGAACATCCGGACGCGCACTTCGTGGTCTTCGACTCGATCCGCAAGGAGTACGAGGAGCTGTGCGCGCGTGCGCAAGCCGACGGCAGGGTCTTCGATCCGGTTCGCCCGCTGATCAGCAATCCGGCGACCCGCGGCTACGCCGACGCTCCAGGCTCGAACCGCATCACCGATGCGAACGCTCAAGAGCTCGCAGAGCTGTTCAACGGGACGTATGACCTGATGCTCATGATGCTCTTGCGGTTCTTCGCGCACGAAGGCGAGACGGAAGAGCAATTCCGGCTGCTCGCGCGCGGCACGCTGCGCATCATGGCGTCGGTGCTGCGACCGCTTGGCGAGGCGCTCGCGAAGACGCCTGCGGGTCCTCAGTATCCCGGCAAGACGGCGGGTCCGGGATTCGGGTTCAACCGCAGCGTCCATCTGCTCGCGCATCGCCAATCGGCATGGGTCTACTTCCTCGAACGCCTCTACGATCTCGCATCGCGCTTGACGCAGCTGTCGGACGACGCGGCGATGCCTCCCGAGGTCCAAGAAGCGGCGGCCGCGCTCGAATCGGTGGCCGAGCATCTGACGCCCTTCATCCCGGAGAAGTTCGCCCAGACGATCCGCGACAATGCCGCCGAGCGCAACGCCCGCACCACCATTCGCCCCGAGCTGAACGGTCCACTGATCGTCCGCAACCTGCGCAAGCTCACTAATTCTACAGGGGAAACTTTGGCGACCCGGCCGATCGTGGCGCTGTGCCGCTGCGGCGGCTCGAATCTCAAGCCGTATTGCGACGGCACGCATGCGCGTAACAGTTTCGCGAGCGCGAAATCAGCTGACCGGGCGCAGGACCGCCTGGACAGCTACGAGGGCAACGGCATCACGGTGCGCGACAACCGCGGCACGTGTTGCCACTTCGGGAATTGCACTGACCGTTTGCCCGAGGTGTTTCACCACTCAGGCGATCCGTTCGTGACCGCCGGAGGAGCGGACGCCGACACGATCGAGCGCATCGTGCGGCAGTGTCCGTCAGGCGCCTTGGGCTTCGTCCGCGATGGGAGGCTCTACCAGGGCGAAGAGCGCGAGCCTGAGATCTACGTCGCGAACAACGCCAGCTATTACGTCCGCGGCGGCATCGAGCTCGACGGCGAGCTGCTGAACGAAGGCGCCAATCGCGAGCACTACGCGCTGTGCCGGTGCGGCCATTCGAAGAACAAGCCGTTCTGCGACGGGACGCATTGGTGGATCAAGTTCAACGACCCCGACAACTAGAAGGATAGGGGTGGTGGAGATGAGGGGACTCGAACCCCTGACCCCTTACATGCGAAGCAAGTGCTCTACCAGCTGAGCTACATCCCCACGGGGTCCGAAGCGGTAGTATAGCATACGCTGGAAGGGCCGGGCAATCCCGGTGCTGGTCCCATGTCTTCACGATTTCTTCTCACGATTGCTCCTTGGTGCGATGTACGGTTGTCATGGCTGCCTCGTCAGCCGACAAAGGTGTCATAATGAAACCCCGCATCTTGATCCTCGGAGCCGGCTTCGCCGGACACACGGCCGCCTTGCATCTCTCAACGCTGGTGCGCAACACCGCGGATGTCACCGTCGTCTCGCCGCGCAACCGGTTCACATGGTTTCCCAGTCTGATCTGGGTCGCCACCGGCACCATGTCGCCGGACGAGGTCCACTTCGAGCTCGCGCCGGTGTATGAGAAGATCGGCAGCGCTTATGTCGATGGTCGCGCGACCACGATCAAGCCGGACGACCGGCAAGTCCTTGTCACGACTGCGTCCGGAGAAGAGCGCACGCTGGGCTACGATTTCCTGCTCAACGCCACCGGACCGTATCTGAACTTCGAAGGCACGCCCGGCCTCGGCCCGGCGACCGGCAATACGACGAGCGTGTGCTCGGTCGAGCACGCGATCGAGGCGCGCGACAAGTACCTCGCGATCGTGCGCGATCTCAAAGCCGGCAAGCGCCGGCGCATCGTGGTCGGCGTCGGCCATCCTGCGGCGACCTGCGAGGGCGCGGCGTTCGAGTACCTCATGAACGTCGACGCGGACCTGCGCGCGCGCGGACTGCGCGACAATGCCGAACTCGTCTGGATCACCAACGAGCCGGAACCTGGGGACTTCGGCGTCGACGGCATCGAAGCGGTCAAGCGCGGAATCCTGGTGACCGGCGCCAGCCTCGTGCGCATGCTGCTCGATGAATCGCGCATCACCGCAAAGGTGGCGGCGGGCGTCACCAAGGTCGACCCCGGCGTGTTGCACTACGAGCAGATCGGCGAAGATCCGGGCACGATCGAGTACGATCTGGCGATGTTGATTCCGCAGTTCCGAGGCATCCCGGTCAAGTACGTCGCGGGAGACGGCAGCGATATCAGCGAGAAGATGACCCTGCCCAACGGCTTCATGCGCGTGGACGCCGACTACACGCCTCGCCAATATGCCGACTATCGCGCCGAGGACTGGCCGGCGACATACGTGTCACCGCACTACGACAACGTGTACGCCGCCGGCATCGCGTTCGCACCGCCCCACCCGATGTCGAAAGGAAAGAAAGCGTCCAGCGGGCTGGCCATCACCGCTACGCCGCCACGCACCGGGATGGTGTCCGGCATCATGGGGCGCACGGTGGCAGAGAACATCGCCGACCAGGTCGCCGGCAAGCCGGCCACCCATCACGCCCGCATGTCGGAGATACCGGGCGCATGCATCGCATCGATGGGCAGTTCGATCTGGAACGGTTCTGCGGCATCGATCATAATGACGCCGGTCGCGCGGGACTATCAGCGCTATCCCGACCGCGGCCGCGACCTATCGTTGTGCGACCTCGACGTCGGCCTCGCCGGCGCGTGGACCAAACGGGCCCTGCACTCCGCGTTCTTGTGGAAGCTGCAGGCCAAGCCGGGCTGGCAGCTCATTCCCGAATAGGAGGTCCGGAGATGGGACGTTTCTGGCGGCAGTTCTGGCCCTTCCAGGCGTGGCGATTTCTGGTCATCAACACGAAGATGTTCCTCATCGCCAAAGGCATAGTCGGTCCTCACCACACCTGAAGGCGGGGCGCTAGGGGCTTGGACTGGGCTGGACTATCGCGATGTGGGTCACGCCCTCGATCAATCGTCCGCTCTTCGCGTCGCCTTGCACCACGAGCGTCGCGGCACCCGCTTTTACGGGCTTTCCGTTGACCAGATATGCGAGCAACACGGTCTTGCCTTCGAAGTCCTTTTCGAATTCGGGGAATGCGACGATCGCGAACTGCCCGGACACTCCTGAGATAAGCGCATAGGCGCTCGGCGAGGAGCCGGGGCCACCGGTCACGTTCGGCTGCGCGAGATCGATGACGGCGGCGAGCGGCGCGCCGGTCACGGTCAAGACGCCGTGGCCTGACATGCGCAGCGTGAGCGACGTGGACCGCATATGCTGGAGCTGATCGAGCGTGATATATGCCGGTTTCGCGACCGCGCCATCGATGAGGATGAACGTGCCCGGCGGCGGCAGCGCGGGAGTCTGCGCCGTCGTCGGATGAGAGGCCGGCGACCCCATGACCGGAGCCGGCGTGGGAGGCACGGCCGCCGACGGCGTGACTGGGTGCGCCGTCGCGACACCGGGCGACGGCAGCGCCGGCAGCGTCGTCACCGAAACGACCGGCGTCGGAGCGGGCGGGTTTGCCGCGCGCGACGACGTGCCGCCGGCGGCAAGCGCCAGCACCGCGGCGCACAGCGCTGCGAAAAAGAACGGCGCGAACTTGTTCATGCTTCATCCCCCGAAGATGCTGAAGTAATGGCGTATTCGAAGCCGGTCGCCTGGAGCCATCTTGTCACGACGAAACGCGCGCGCTCGGCGCAATCGGTGTGGTTGGCCTCGATCGACTCGTAGGTCTTTGGGTCGCGCGCTTCGTCGTAGAGCTGCCTGACTGCTGACGGCGCGACGAGCGCGTCCTTTGAACCGGCAACGAACAGGATCGGACGCGGCGAGAGCTCGCCGATCTGTGCAGTGAACGCGTCCATCGCCGCGCTGATCTCCACGGGCCCGACGCCATCGACGTACGCGCGCCGGTTGAGCAGTCCGCTCACCAATCCGTCGCCCTCGAGCTTGCGTTCGCGGTGCCGGGCGGTGCTGATCGCGATGACTCCCTCGACCGCACGGTCCTGGAGCGCGGCGCCGATCGCGGTCGCCGCTCCCATGCTGTGGCCGCCGATGACGATGCGGCGAACGAGCGGGTGCGCGCGCGCGAACGCGATCGCGTCGAGCGCGTTGGCGACCAAGTCGTCTGCGTGCGCAAGCGGCCGCGAGCTCGCGCCGAGCTTATGGCCGAGGAAGTCGAATGCGAGCGCGATGTAGCCCTGCGCCGCGAGGTGATACGCGAGCAGATCGACGTTGTGCTTGCCCGCCGAGTAGCCGTGGCAGAGCACGACGCACGTCGCCGGCCGGCCGCTGTGATAGAACAGACCGCGCACGGTGCCGCCGGCGCTGGGGAACTCCACAGGATCGATCGCGATGTGCGAGAGATCGCGGATGCGTATCGTCACAGCAGCGTCTTCAGTTCGATCGAGCCGCTGTGCTGCTTGCCGCCTCGCTCGTAGGTCAGCACAACCGTCGTCCCCGCCGGACCCGCGAGCAACGCGCGCACGACATCGAGATCAGCAGCAGCCTGGCCGTTCACCGCCACGATCCGATCGCCGGGCTGCAACGCGATCTGGCCTGCCGGAGATTCTGGCAGAACGCTCTTGACCGTCACCGCGCCGCCGCGCAAGATGAGCCACGCGCCGCTGCGATCGTATGTGAAGCGGCGCGCATCCGGCACGGGGGTCAGCGTGAGTTGCCCGACCGGCTCGTCGAACAACAGGCTGAAATCGTCCAGAAACCCGTTGCCCAGATACCCGGTCGCCGCCGTGCGGTTGTCTGCGGCGAAGACGCCCACCAGCGGGCGGTCGAGCACGATCATACCGAGCGAGAGCGATGCCGCGCGCCCCGTCACGCCGGACAGCTGGCCGCTCGGCAGCCAACGTCGCAACTCCGGGACCGAAGCCACGAATACGAGCTTGTTCGACTCGACGAAGTCCGACGAAACGTCCGCTTCGGCGTCTGAGCCGGTGTCGGCGACCAGTGCGGCGCTTGCGCCGCCGTTGAAGCGCACGTCCATCTGGGGTTGCCCTTTGACCATCCGCAGCGGAAAGGTGCGGGCGTTTGACGGCGGGCTCGCGCCAGCAGCGGCCTGGGCGTCGCGCAAGACGGTGATGGAACAGGGCCGATAGTCGATGCGCACCGCGTAGCGCGAAAATAGCTCCTGCCCGAGCACCCCGTCCGCCGCTTTGCCGAGATACATAAGAGAGCCCGCGGAGACGCGCGTTACGCCGGCTCTGAGCCTATTGAAACGCAACTCGCCGATCTGCAGCGTGCTCAGGTTGATCGGCACGTCTTTGGACGGCGCCGCGGCCGGATCGATCGTCGAGAACGGCGCGGATGAGTCGAGCAAGAACGTCTCGGGCTTCCCGTCGACCACCACGCTGACGAAGATGCGGTCTCCGTGCAGATCGCAGGGCACGGTGAACGAGCTGGAACCCGAGAGCCAGAGCGCCGGCGGCACAGGCGCCGGCGAGAAGCCTGTTGGGCTTGCGAAGGGCGCAGTAGTTTGGGTGATGCCGTGCGCGTCATCCGGACGCGAGATCGGATTGGGCAATGCGGTCTGAACAGGCGTCGGACTCGAAGGCGTCGGCGCTAGCTGCGGCACGAAGGACGGCGCCGCCCCATCGCCGGCGGCGGGAAGCGGGCCGAGCGACGTGAGGGCGACGATGCCGATGATCGCGATGGCCAGGGCCGCGCCGATGATGCGGAGCACGACGCTCCGGTTCGCCGCTCAACCGGCCAATCCCAGCGCTCCTAGGGGCACGGTGCGATCGTGATGTTACCTTCGCGGCTATTGACGATGACCTGCGCGCCGCCGCCGCCGACCGTCTCCGAGAGGCCATGCGGGCCTGAAAAGCTGACGTTTGCTACCGAAGGATCGAGCATGTTCACGACCGTGCCTCCCAAACTCGTCGCGACGATGCTTGCGCCGAAGCCGCCGCACACGTGGATGCGCGCCGAGCCCGAGCCCAGATTCACGCGATACGGGCCAGTGCTGACGCCGCTGACCGTCCATTCGATATCGCCGCTTTGCGAGAAGAACTGGGCGCGCTCCAGCTGGGGCCCGGACCAGATCGCTATGCGCCCGGCGCCGGTGACGACGCCGATGTTGCCCTGCGGATTGCGCACCTCGACGTTGCCCTGTGTCTGCACCCAGCCCATGCCCGCCACCGAGCGCAACGTCACGTCGTTCTCACCGATGATGATGTACGGTCCGCGCGTACGCTCCATCAGCACCGGGCTCGCGCCGGCCTGCACGTACATGAGCTCCATCCGATTGGGCACGCCGACCTCGAGATCGCTGCCTGGGTTGGTGATCGAGACGCCGTGCGGACCCTCGCGCAAGGGCAGCGCGCGCGGCGTGCAGCCGCCGGACTGTTGCTCGAACGTGCGCGAGCCATGGCGCGGATTGAACGCCTGCGGACGCGGCACGCAAAACGTTCCCATCGTTTGCGGGTTGACGTTGAAACGGTTCATCTGCACGCCGGGCGTGTTGCCGGGCACGCGGACCAGCCCGTCGGGCTCGCCAGAGTGGATCGTGATCTTGCCGCCGGTCGACTTGATCACCGTGACCGGCGCGCCGTCGTTGAGCTGCGCCAGGTCGGCCTTGGCCGACAAGACGATGAACAGCGGTGCGGCCAACGCGCCCAGCGCGATGGCGGCGAAATTGATGCGTCTCATGATGGTCGAGCTGAAAAAGCGGGTGCCTCCACCCTTGACCTTACCGTCAGGCGGGCCGCAGCGCATGAGACCGGCGTGAACCGGCCGTGAGGGCACCGTGAGAGGCTGGCGCAGGCCCATCACGCATCGCCGTCCCCGGCGAGCGTCAGCGCCGGCAGCGTGACCGAGATCGTCGTACCCGAGCCGATGGTGCTCGCGACCGCGATATCGCCGCCGTGGGCGCGCACGATGCTGCGCACCACCGCAAGCCCGAGTCCAGTGCCCTCGACCGATCGCGAATGGGCCGGGTCGGCGCGATAGAAGCGCTCGAAGATGTGCGGCAGAGAATCGGCGGGGATGCCAGGGCCCGTGTCCGCGACGTCGATGCGCGCGTGCGAGTTCTCGGCGCCCGTCGAAATCGTCACGCCGCCGGCGCTGGTGAACTTGATCGCGTTCTCGGTGAGATTCAACACCAGCTGGCGCAGCAGCCCCGGCTCGCCCAGCACGTAGGCGTCGCCGTCGTACTTAGTGTCGAGCGTCAAGCCTTTTTCCGCCGCGCGCTGACGCAGGGACGCGGCCACGTCGTTGACGATCGCGCGCAAGTTCAGGGGTTCGACGGCCAGCGTCGTACCGGTATCGGTCTTGGCCAGCGTCAGCATCGCATTGATGACGCGCGCCATCTGCGTGCTCTCGCTGCGGATGGCGGCGAGCGCATCTCGGCGCACCTGCTCGTCGCGATCGCCCCAACGCTCGAGCATCTGCGCGTTGGCGTTGATGACGGTCAGCGGCGTCTTGAGCTCGTGCGAGGCGTCCGAGATGAAACGCCGCTCGCGTGCGAACGCGGCTTCGAGGCGCGCGAGCATGTCGTCGAACTGCTGCGCAAGCCGGCCCAACTCGTCGCGCCGGCCTTGCCAGTTCAAGCGCTTGGCCAGATCCGTGCCGCCGATCTCCTGGACGGACTGCGAGATCTCATTGATCGGCCCGATCGCCGCGCGCGAAAGCCACACGCCGGACGCGATGATGAGCGCGACCGCGCCGAAGAAGCTCAGGATCAGAAAGGTAGCGAACGAGCCGAGCGTCTGATTGACGCTGAGCAGCGACTGCGCGACATACACCGTCGCGACCGGGCGGCCGTTATCGCTCACCACGTGCCAGTGCGCGAGCACCGGCCCGAGCGCGGTCTTGGCCGTGCCCCAATCGCCGGCCGCGATGCCCTCCATATGCCAGCGCCGATAACCGGTTGTCGGCAGATCGGCGTCGGCGAGATTACTGCTGCCGCCGATGCGCGCGCCGCTCGGGTTGAAGGCTTCGACGTACAGGCCTGGACCGGCAAACGCGTTCAGCTCGCTCTCTTGCGAAAGCAGTTCGACGACCGATGCGGAGCCGAAGAGCGGGTTGCCGGCGCGCGCATACGATTGCAGCGCCATCGACGCTCCCTCGACGCGTTGCGCTGCCGAGAGATACAACACGCGATACGCGCCGAGCATCACGACGACGGCGAACACCAGAAGCAGCACGGCGACGGCCGCGACGTACCAGACGGTCAGGCGCCAGCGCAGGCTTTCGAAGAACGGCGGCCTGCTCGCGCCCTCAGGCGCGGAGGGCGTAGCCGACACCCCGGATGGTCTGGATGAGCTTTTCATCGCTCGCGTCGTCGACTTTGTTGCGCAAGTAGCGGATGTAGACGTCGATCAGGTTCGATTCGCCCAGGAAATCCGAACCCCACACGCTGTTGAAGATCTCGTCGCGCGTGTGCACCTTGTTCGGATACATCATGAGGAATTCCAGCAGCGAGAACTCCTTGGCGGTCAGGCTGACGGCGCGTCCGTTGCGCGACACCTCGTGCGTGTCGCGGTTGAGCACAAGATCCTTGATCTCGAGCACGCGCTCGCCGGGTTCGCGCTCGCGCAGTTGCACGCGGATGCGCGCGAGCAGCTCCTCGATCGAGAACGGCTTGGCGAGATAGTCGTTGGCGCCCGTGTCCAGCCCGGTGACGCGATCGGGCACCGCATCTTTGGCGGTGAGCATGATGATCGGCACGGAAGAATGGCGCCGGACGCGCCGGCAGACCTCAAGGCCGTCGATGCGCGGCAGCAGCAGATCGAGGATGATCAGATCGGGACCTTTGAGCGCGCGCTCGATCGCGCTTGCGCCATCGCCGCAGACCTCGACCTCAAAGCCTTCATGCTCGAGCTCGAGACGCAGGACTTTGGCGATTTGGACGTCGTCCTCGACGACGAGGATCTTGCGCTTGGCCTGGTCGGCCGCGTGCGAAGGTAAGGATGAATGCGACATCGGTGCGGTGCTCCTGTCGTGTCCAGCGACTGGTGGTTAGCACTGCGACTCTCACATGCGTCGCCAGCTATAGTACGAGCATACTGCGGCAGCCGCGCATGCCACATTAAGCGGCCGTGAGAGCCTGCCTGCCTGCTCTGCCGGGAGCCGTCCAGGGCCGGCCGGAATGGGCCTGCCATGGCCACATTCGCGGCGATCGAGCTGGATGACTCGGTGCGCCAGGCGGCCCTCCGCGCGATCGAAGGGCTCGCCGCTGCCGGTGTTCCCGTGCGTTTCGAGCGCCCCGAGAAGCTGCACGTGACGCTCGCCTACCTCGGCGCCATTGAGGCGCCGCGCATCGAGGGGTTCGTCGGCGCTCTGAGCGCCGCGGCGGCGCATTGCTCGCCGTTCGAGATCGTGTTCGACCGCGTCGGCCCGTTTCCGGACGAGCGCCGGGCTCGCATCCTGGCGCTCGCCTGTTCGCAGACTCAACCGGGATTCGACGCCTGCGCCGCGACCGTCCGCGCGGAGTTCGAGAAGCTCGGCGCGCACTTCGATCAGCCGGCTCTCCCGCACATCACGCTGGCCAGGGCGAAACAGCCGCTGCGACCCCTGCAGCGCATCGAACAGCCGCCGCGCTGCGTTCTTGCAGTGCGCGAGCTCGCGCTCTTCGAAAGCATCCAGGAGGGTCCGACCACACGCTATGAGCGACGGTCCGTCGCCCGCCTTTCGGTCGAATAAATTCGACCGCTCCAGTCGGATAGATTCGACCGCCCCATGAGTCCCATGAGGAGACCGCACATGCGCCTTTTGCTATCGCCGGTCGCTCTGCTGATCGCCGGCGTCCTGGCCGCTGCACCGGCGGCGGCTGATACCACGCCGCCATCGCATGACATGAACTCGATGATGATGATGATGATGGCGCACCACATGACCAGCATTTCGGTGCAGGGCACGGGCCTGGTCGACTACACGCCCGACCAAGCGCACGTCACCCTGGGCGTCAACGGCGAAGCACCCAATGCAGCCGCCACCGCGTCAGATATTGCCGGCCGCGCGAACTCTGTCATCGCGGCGCTCAAAGGTTTGGGCATCGCAGATGCTGACATCACGACGAGCGGATACAATCTGTACTACCGTCAGGCGACCGACACTGTCAAAGCGGCGTTCGTCGCGTCCGAGACGATCGGCGTCAAGACGCCGATCGACAAAGCCGGCGCCGCTATCGACGCAGGTATCAAGGCCGGTGCGAACCAGACCTACGGGCTGACGTACGACACGACGCAGCGCGACGCGCTCTACAAGCAGGCCGTGCAGCGCGCGGTCAAGCAAGCGCACGACTTAGCCGAGGTCGCTGCGGCCGCGGCGGGCGTGAAATTGGGTTCGGTCATGACGATCACGGTCGGCAGCGGCATACCGATGCAATCGTATATGCCGATGGTTCGCACGCTCGCGATGACGCCGGCGGCCGCGCCGCCGCCGATCGCGCCGGGCACCGGCGTCATGAGCGCCTCGGTCCAGGTGACCTATTCGATCGCCACCCCGATGCATATGTAGCCGGCGCGAGAAACTTTCGCCTAGCCAGAAGCGTTATAAAGGAAGACGCTGAGCCGCGCAGCGCACCCCGCGCGGCGCAGCGTCCAAATGAAATCGAGGCGGACCACGGTCCGCCTCGAATCATTTTTCCCGCGTTGGGCGCCGCCGTCAGGCGGCCTTATGCTGCTTGGCGAGGGCGATCGCCCAGCCGCGCTCGGTGCGCTTGCGGACGAGATAGCCCTCGGGCGTCCGGTCGAAGACCTCAAAGCCGCTGGCGACTGCTTCGGCGAGTGTGTTGAAGACGAGTATTCCTTGCATGGGCCTTGCTCCAGTACGTTCCCCTCTACTTATTACGTCGTATGCCCGCGATTCGTTCACACCAGACGTCCCCGACGAAGGACCAGGCCGGACTATGATGCAGGTCACGTTTCGAGGGGCATGCGTCTAGGGGCGCGAACAACGCCGGTCAATGGCATCCGAAGCGCCGCTGCTGGAAACAGCCACCTTGATCAGCCGGGAGCAAGTCGCTCCCGGTTTTTGGTTCCTGGCCCTGCGCGGCCCGCGGATCGCCTCCCAGGCCCGCGCCGCCAGTTACATCGCGATCGACGTCCCTGGGGCTTTCTGCGTCCGGCTGCCGCTGGGCATCTGGACCGTGCGGGGCGACGAGTTCGGCGTGCTGTTCCGCGAGTGGGGCGATCGCACGCGCCGCTTGGCGCACCTGGCCGTCGGAACGGCCCTGTCCTGCATCGGTCCGCTGGGAAATCAGTTTAGCATCCCTGTCAAGGGGTCGAAAGCGCTGATCGCGTCCGGCGGCATCGGCATCGTGCCGTTCTGGCTCCTGGCCAGAGATCTGCAGACGGCGGGCGTCGAGGTGCGGGCGATCGTCGGCGCGCGCACCAAAGCGCATCTGGCGGGCGTCGCGCAACTGCGCGAGCTCGGGCTCGACGTCACAACGTGCACCGATGACGGCAGCGAAGGCGAGCGTGCGACCGCGGTCGATCTGGTCAAGCGCGCGTCGCCGGTGGACATCATCTACGGCTGCGGCCCGCCCGGCATGCTGCGCGCACTGAGCGAGCACGCAGCCGGCGCGCGCGTCGCCTGCGAGATATCTATGGAAGAGACCTTCGGCTGCTCGATGGGCACCTGCTGGGGCTGCGTCGTGCCCGTGCGCCGCGGCAGCCCGCAAGGCTCCGGGTATCCCCCGGCCCCGCGCGACTCGCGCGCCTACGACTTCGCGCGCGTCTGCACCGACGGCACCGTGTTCCCTGCTGCAGACGTGCTGTGGCTGGAGTCCTCGGCATGAGCCTGGGCAATGGCGCGCGCTCATCCCCCGATCTGAGCGTCGACATCGGCCGGCTGCGCCTTGCCAATCCGACGATCGCCGCCAGCGGCTGCTACAATCGCGGCGCCGAATTCTCGCGCATCGTCGACATCAGCGCCTATGGCGCGATAACGCTCAAGAGCGTGACGCGCGAGCCGCGCCTCGGGAACGCGATGCCGCGGATCGCCCTGACGCCGGCCGGCATGCTCAACGCCATCGGATTGGAAGGCCCCGGCATCGAGCACTTCGTCAAGCACGAAGCGCCCAATCTTCCCGGCGTGCCCACGGTCGTCATCGCCAGCGCCGCCGGCTTCTCGGTCGGCGAGTTCGTCGATGTCGCCGCCGCCATGGACGGATTGCCGGGCATCGCTGCGATCGAGCTCGACGTCTCGTGCCCGAACGTCGACAGCGAGGGTGAGTGCTTCGCGGTCGATCCGCGCGCGACCGACGCCGTGGTCGCGGCGGTGAAGCGGCGCGTCAAGCTGCCCGTGATCGCCAAGCTCACGCCCAACGTCGCCGACATCCGCCCGATCGCGCGCGCCGCCGAGGAGGCGGGCGCCGACGCGATCTCGCTCATCAACTCGCTGCGCGGGATGGCGATCGACGTCGAACGGACGCGCCCCGCGCTCGCCAATTTCACCGGCGGCCTCACCGGCCCGGCGATCCGGCCGGTCGCCGTGTATCAGGTATGGGAGGTCGCGCAGACGGTGCGCATCCCGATCATCGGCATGGGCGGCATCGAGAACGGCCGCGATGCGCTCGAGATGATGTTGGCCGGCGCCTCCGCGGTCGCGATCGGCACAGCCAATTTCCGCGACCCCGAGGTGCCGGTCCGCGTGCGCGACGCCATTTCGGAGGAGGCTGCCAAGCGCGGGTTTGCGAGCGTGCGCGCGCTGACGGGCTTGGCGAACCCTGGCTTTGCGCGCACCCGCTGGCCGGCCGACCGGCGGCCGGAGCACGTGCAGGTGAGACGATGACCGAACTGATCGTGGCGCTTGACGAAGCGACGTTTGACGGCGCGAAGGCCGTGGTCGAGAAGACCAGTGCCGTGGCGCGCTGGTACAAAGTCGGCTATCAGGCCTTCTACGGATACGGCGACCGGATCATCGAGTTTCTCCACCAACGCGGCCTCTCGCTGTTCTTGGATCTCAAGCTCTTCGACATCCCGAACACGGTGGCGGCTGGTATCCGATCGCTCGCGCGCTACCGGCCGCAGCTGCTGACGGTCCACTCAGGCGGCGGTCCCGACATGCTCGCCGCCGCGGCGCAGGCACGCGATGAGGTCAATGCGGCCGGCGCATCGCTGCGCTTGCTCGCGGTGACGGTCCTGACCAGCCTCTCCAGGGATGAGCTGTTGAGCGCGGGCGAAGACCTCGATCCGCACGAGCTGGTCGCCGTGCGCGCCGAACTGGCCGCAAACAGCCGCATCGACGGCGTGGTCTGCGCGGTCGACGACCTGCCCGTCGTGCACGCGCGCACAGACGGCTCGCTGATCTCGGTGTGTCCGGGCATCCGGCCGGCGGGCTCCTCGCCGGACGACCAGCGCCGCGTGGCGACGCCGCTCGAAGCGGCCCTCGCGGGCGCCGACTACATCGTCGTCGGCAGGCCGATCACGGCGGCGCCGGATCCAGCCGCAGCCGCAGAAACGATCCGCGCGCAATTGCAAGCCGTCAAGCCGCTCGGCGCTATCTGAGCATGACCCCGCACGAAGTCTTGGCGCTGCTCGAGCGACGCGGCGCGATGCTGTCCGGCCATTTCTTGCTCTCATCAGGACTGCACAGCGACCGGTTCATCCAGAAGTTCCGCATCTTCGAAGACCCGCCGACGGCCGAGGCGATCTGCGGCGCGCTCGCTGATCGCCTGCGCCCGGCCGATCCGCGCGTCGTCGTCAGCGCCGCGGTGGGCGGGATCATCCCGGGCTACATCGTGGCCAAGGGACTCGGCGTGCGCGACATCTTCATCGAGAAAGAAGGCGGCGTGCCGGTGTTGCGCCGCGGTTTCTCTATCGAACCCGGCGAGCGCGTCGCCGTCATCGAGGATGTCATGACCACCGGCAAATCCGTCGCCGAGGTGCTCGACGTCGTCGCGCGTGCGGGCGGCAAGCTCGCGGCGATCGGCGCGGTGGTCAAACGCGGCAAGCCGGTGTTGCCGCTGCCTGTGACGGCACTGCTCGAGCTGCCGCTGCGCGACTTCGCGCCCGACGTCTGTCCGCTGTGCCGCGATCGCGTGCCGCTGACCGATCCAGGCAGCCGCCGCTCGTCGTGAATCTCCAGATCGTGTCGGATCTCCATCTCGAGGGAAGTCCGCTGGAGCCGTTCGCGCCGACCGGCGACGTCCTGATCGTCGCCGGCGACATGCATGACGATCCGGCTGCTTTGGGCCGCTGGCTGAGCGGCATTCCTTCAGACGTACCGGTGATCGCGGTTCTCGGCAATCACGAATTCGATCACAAAGACTTCGCGGCGGTCCTGCCGGCTTACCGCGACGCCCTGGCAGAGCTGCGCAACGTCCATCTTCTCGAGCGCGAGCGTCTGGATATCGGCGGCGTGAGCTTTCTTGGCGCGAACCTCTGGACGGACATGCGCGGCGGCGCCGACGCGCCGGCCATCGCCCGCGTGCTCAAACATTTCGACATGCGCGGCGTGAACGTCGACGATCTGATGGAAGTGCATCGCGAGAGCACAGCGTGGCTCGAGGAAGCGTACCCGCGCGATAGCGACCGGGTCGTCGTCGTCACGCACACCGCGCCCTCGTTTCGCAGCCAGCACCCTCGCTTCGAGGGCTCGGCGCTCAACGGGTTCTTCGCCAGCGACTTGGACCCGCTGGTCGAACGGCTGGGTCCCAAGCTCTGGGTGCACGGCCACATGCACGACGCCGTCGACTACGCGATCGGCGCGACGCGCGTCGCGAGCAACCCGCGCGGATATCCGGGCGAGAACCCGAGCTGGAATCCGTACTCGCTGATCGTCGAGGTCTGAACCTAAGATAAGAGGATGCTCGACACCACTTGCGTGCCGAGATGTTGCGCTGTGAGCAGTTCGACGACCGCAGCATGAGCCGATGACAAGTCGAGGATCTGCGCAGCTTGGACGCCTGCGCGGACGCCGAGCGCGGCCGCGGTCAAGCGATGCGCGAGATCGATCGAGAGCGCGCCGCTGCGCGCCAGCGATAGCGCTTCGGACGACGTCAGCTCCGGGATGATCCCCGAACCATCCGATGGCACGCCGCCCGGCTGCGATCCGAAGAGCAGCCGGATCGCGCCGATCGCGGCCGCCAACGCGCGCGCGGCTTCGTCCGCGTCGACCGGCATCCGCGTGCCCGACACGCCCGCGCCCTCAGAGGCCAGCACCGGGATATAGCCGCCCTCGATCAGCAGGTTCAACAACGCGGTGTTCACGCCGCGCAGTTCCGCCGCGCCGTCCTCGCCGAGCGCGAGGGTGAGCATCCCGGCCGACGCGCCGTCAAGGCCGACCGCGTCTCCGCCGATCCGATTGATGTGGCCGATCAGCCGCTGCGCGGCGGTCCGCGCCGCCGCATCGTGCACGAGCACAGGCCGGATACCGACGCTGCGCATGAACACGACGTCCGCCGCGAACGTAGAGGACGCGCCGGCCGACTCGTCCACGCGTACGACGAACGAACGGCCGACGAACGGTCGAATGAATTCGGCCGCTCCATGGCTTCGCCAGGCCGGCAGCGCGGCGGGATCGGGAGTCGGAAAGGGGTCCATCGCGCCGTTCACCGGCGTCTCAAGAGCAGATTGAGCAACAAAGTGAAAACGATGGACAGGAGCAACGAGGTTCCCAGCAGCAAGGTGACTTGCCATCCCTTGCCGCCGACGGTGACGTCGCCGGGCAGGGAGCCGAGATGGAGCTGGCGCGCGTAGAGGACGAGCGCACCGACGGCGATGAGCGCGAGGCCCGCGCCGATGAGGAGTCTGCCGATCTGAGGCGTGACGTCCAAGTCGGTCCTATGTTAGGTTGGCGGCGGGTCTCCGCCTGCCGCATTGA
>Ga0209656_10001148_pt1 | contig 17140 bp, 26 predicted proteins | sample BogFormECP12_OM2_FD_188239 | JGI IMG/M metagenome (GOLD analysis project Ga0209656, IMG submission 188239) | Bog forest soil microbial communities from Calvert Island, British Columbia, Canada - ECP12_OM2 (SPAdes) (version 2) | ecosystem: Environmental > Aquatic > Freshwater > Wetlands > Bog ... | reverse complement strand
AGATTTGTTTCGCGATCAAAATCAGACAATCAAGCTGACACTTTTCACCTTGCAACGACGCCCAGATGCCCTGCGCGGCGTCTTCCAGCCGCTCAATCGGCACGAATTCACGCTCGACGCCTTAAATCGTCCAATTTGGTTTCTCTCGAACCGGACAATTCTGACACTTTCGTGTCGTCACCCCCTTTGGCCGAGCTGCTGCCAAACCACACGCTGCCCGAGTTGCTTTTCCTGGAGACCAAGTGGGCCTCGCTAATGAGCAGGCTGAACACCTGCTGGACTGGTTTCATCTGACGATGCGATTGACAGTATTGAACCAGACTGCCAAGGGACTGCCGGAGAGGAACTACGGGGAGCGCTATCGCAACGGGGAAAGGATCGCTTCCGGTTTCGTCGAGTCGGCGATCAATCAAGTCGTGAGCAAGTGAATGGTGAAGAAACAACAGATGGGATGTATTTTTCGAGTACCATTTGGGCCGCGTTGGCCGAGAAGACCTTCGGTCAGAACGCCTGATCGAGTGGGGTTTCAATACTCGGCCCGGAGATTGTCCCGACGAGATAAACTTCCTTGTCCACTTTCGGATGATGATGAAGCACCCCGTTATCAATGTCGGGGTACGAAATGCCGCGTGGAATCATTACAGACTCCCTGATTAAGGGGATCTCCGGGCTTTGATGTTTATATTTGTCGGGGTGATCCGATCTGTCCACTGGACCATAAATACCCACTGTTAGGGTACCGGCTCGATCGTCAAACGCGCTAGAATCGCGTTTTAGAGCGTCCATTTCGGGGGCGCATCGAATAAAAAGGGCGTTTTAGCGATTTGCCGTGGTTTTCCGTTTAACATAGGTCTTGTTCGCGAAGAGAAGGTTAGTCGCCGGCGTGGCCGGCTATACTTCCGAACCCACGGTCGGCCTCCAAGCGCAAGAGTGCCGTCTGCGGCTTAAACGGCCATAGAATGTGTTATATAATATCCTTATTTAAAGCAACTTACAAATCGACTATTCGAGTATCACGCAATTTTTACGCACTTTTTACAAAGACCTTCGAGAATTCCGATACTTGCGATTGATGCGCGCCTCTGTCTCTTCCACCCGAGAGCCGATGAAGCCAGAGTCCCGCCCCGAGCAGCGAACAGGGCTTAGCGAGTGCCGTCAATCTGGCGGGGGCCTTTGATCACGAGTTCACCCAGACACCCCTGGCTAAGCACGCCTCCTTTAGCGGATCTCTTGTAGCCGAAGTGTCCTCGCTTTGCATCTCAAGCGTTTGTTTGATAACGTTTGACTTCCCACAACCAAACCGAGAGACAGCGCGCTGCGAGCAGTCACCAAAGCGGTAGTCGGAATCCACGTCCTTCGGACGCACTCATTTTTTGGCGGCGGTATTCGGCGTATGTTCCTTCAGCGCATTTCTCCAGCAAAATCGACTTCTGCTCCCGGGCGATTCTGATGGCTTTGCAAAATGAAGCGTCAATTTGGGTCTCCTCAGCACCCAAAGTCGCCAGAAACACACCGCGAAGCCGGTGCAGTCGGGAAAACACGAGGCGCTGCTCAAATTTTTCGGCCAGTGCTTCTCCCTCGTTTATTGCCTCAAGAGCTTCGGAGGTACGATCCACGAGATATAATGCTTCGGCCTTGAGCGCCAGGTAATATGGCAGGCTCAGCACCGTACCGGTTGCTCGGAGGTCTCTTATTCCTTGCTCGATCCGCGGAATACCTTCCGCGGTGTCACCGGAAACGCTGCGTGCCCAACCGCGGTAAATGGCTCCTATCGTCATCCATTGCGTAAAATGGTGACGCGTTGCCAAATCGATCAAATCTGATGAGAAGCGTTCCACTTGCGCAAGATTACGCTCGACGGAGCCGAGATGCGCTGCCCAACCTAGCGCTGAGGCCAGGCCATGCGTATCATTCAACTCCTTCGCTAATGAGATAGCGTCCGCCATGGCCGCTTGGGAAGTGCCGATCTCTCCGATCTGCAATTCGAATTGAGCCTCGCAGCACAGAAGAGTGACGGCGTCTGCGTCCAATTCTACGACGGGAGACTGTGCGCCTACCGAGCGCCAGAGCTGAAGGCCAAGCATCGCGTATTGCCCGGAAGTCTCAATATCGCCCAAACATTAGAGTGTGCATGCCAGAGCGCCGTAGGCTCCTATGAGTAGCAAAGTGTCATTCTGATCCTGCGCCAGCGTATAAAGGCGTTTGGCAATCTCCATCGTTGCACTCAGCCTGTCCGTCATGAGGGAATGGCGCCACTGACCTCCGGGTGCCCATTGCAGGGTTGTGGGACAATTAAGGGAATGAGCCAAGGACTCCGCGCGCTTGTAACAAATTCCCACCTCCGGTGCTGCCATTCCTCGCGTGGCGGTTAAATGTTGCCCCGCCTGCATGAGGACGAAGAGCTGATCTTCCGTGGTGAGACTCTGCCCCTCGGCGCCTATTTGCAGATTCCATCACCCTTCTGGCGTGGGCTCCTTGTCGTACGTCGTGACCTAGACGTGCTGACACTTCCTGGAGAAAGCGAATATCGCCATTGTAAGCATCGGAAAGATAGCTGCCCAAAAGGGTAAGAGCCAGACAGTGGCCACTGAACTCTTTGCTGGCGCTCCGCAGTTTCTCTTCGTCTCCTTTAACGCCCACCGCTCGGAGCAGCTTTGCCCCGGCCTCGCCGGAGAGTTGTTCGAGCTCACGGCGCTGGGCCGCGGTGCGCTCGAAATCGGCAATATCGGCGACCGGTATTCGTGTGGTAATCACACAAAGCCCCCTATTAAAGGCAGCGAGTTCTCGTAGAAGCGCCTGAAGCGCAGGCTCACGGACCCGCCCTTCTTCTGGACCAGGTGGATTCTGGAGCGGCTCCAGACCATCCAGAACCAATAAGGTTCGACGCTGCGCGACGAGCTTCGCCAACCTTTCACCCTTTTCCCACGCCCTTCCGAGCCGTGGATCTGGATCCCCAAACCAAGTGAGAGCCACGTCAAGGAATTCATCTGCTGACGGAGAACCTCCACTTGTCCCCTGCCTGTAGAAAGACCAACCAAAGACTAGCTCTGCAGAGCAATACTGTTCAGCAGCCATTCGTCGGAGCCAATGGTTGACGAGCGTGGACTTTCCGACCCCAGCCCACGCAACGATGGTTACGACATTTAGATGCTGGTTTGCCCATACATTATCCAGGAAAGCGACGTCTTCCTCTCGCCCAAAAATATCGCTTCCTGTAACGGGCAATCTCGCTACGGAAATTCTCTCCGGCCCCAGCCCGACCGACGGCTTGCCGGTTCCGACGCACGAATCGGTAAGGAGCGTCGTCAGGCTCTGACGAGTGATTCTACGCCTAGCGTCGACAGCGCCTATGATCATCGGAATCGCCTTCAGAAGTTCGGCTGGGTTCTGGAAGCGCTGCCCGGGATCTTTCTCGAGGAGCACATCAAGTAGAACGACGACCGGCTGTGGAACAGCTTCCAGCAGATCCAGCGGTAACGGTGCATGCTGATGCTGATACATCACCTCAACGGCTGTGCCGCGGAATGGCGTCTGGCCGGTCAACATCTCCCACAGCGTGATACCCAACGAATATAAGTCTGAACGGACGTCCACGCTGGTGTCATTAAATTGCTCGGGCTGGCAAAAGAGGGCGTGCCGACGAAACCCCCATGAGTAGTAATGTGGGTCTCACTCCCCGCCGTTGCCGCCGCCTTTGCCAGCCCGAAGTCAATCACTTTGATGGTGAGCTCCGACCCCTCGACCAACATCAGATTTGCCGGTTTAAGATCGCGGTGAACTAACCCGTGCACTTCGATGGCCACCAGCGCCCTGGCGACTTGCGTGATCACTTCTAAGGCCAAAGCCGGCGGCAGCGGTCCGCTACGTCGCAGGCGCGCTTCCAACGTTTCGCCCTCGACCAGTTCCATCGCGTAAAAGCATTGGCCATCACTCTTGCGCGTCCCGTAGTAAAAGACCGAGGCGACGTTCGGGTGCCGCAGCCGCGCGGCCGCGCGCGCCTCGCGCAGGAAACGTTCGCGCGCTTCAGGGTGGGCCGCGATACGAGCGTCGATGACTTTGAGAGCCACTTCATTTCCCAAGACCGTGTCGAAGGCCTTGAAGGTGATGCCCATCGCGCCTCGACCCAATTCTACAGGCGTTAGGTATGGATAACGACTTGGTAATGGTCAAAGCGACGCGGCGACTGTTCCGGTAACGGCTTGGCGGTATCCTCAGAACAAGACTCGCTAGATTCAACCCCTCCAGGCAGAGCCTTGCGCAGCATGCAAATAGGACAGGATTCGCTATCAGCTATAGCGGAGAACCTGGCACCGCAAACGGTGCAAGCTCGTATTTCCCGAGCCGCTAAGTCCGATTTTTTGCCGGATATATTGTGGCTACTTCGGGAATTTGTTTTCATGGGAGGATCCATCCTTCGGCAACCACTAAAGCTTCGCAAAGTTCGTGAATCTCGGCGTCGACCTCAGCAGGGGTTGAGACCGTGCGGCCAATCTCCTCGCGCACCGATGCGGTATACTGTTTGCGCAAGCGATGGATTAGCGTCTTTGCCGCCCCCACACTGACTTGTAGCGCAGCCGCTGCTTGTTCGTAGGTGGGCGGTTCTTTGCCGTTTCCAACGTCTAAAAGGGCTTTTAGCGTCTCAAACGTGGCCGCGTTGTGACCGATCGCGTATTCCTGGCGTAACCGGTTCATCGCCTCGCCCAGCAATGCCATGGCCCAGCGGGCGGCGAAGACCTTTTCGGGCGTTAGCGCATCGACCGGTTCCAATTTGTAGCGGTCCTCAGCGTCTTGCATATCCAGAGCCACAAACTCCACCCCTCCGCCCCGTTTCAGGCAGCGGGCCCGGTCCGCCTCCGTCGAAAGGTAGTTTTGCAATGATCCGAGCAAAAACGATCGGAATTTTCCCTTGAGCGGATCCGCGCGCGCCAGCGTCTTGTGCTCAAGCAAATGCAGGAAAAAGCCCTGGGTCAGATCCCGTGCCTCTTCCGAAGCGTGACCCCCGCGCCGGACATAGGCGTACAGGGGATACCAGTAGATTCCGTAGAGTTCACTGAGCGCCACCCCGAAACCGGGCGCCTGGCTCTGGGCCGAGAGCAGCACCACGCTCCACCGAGTCGTACGAAATCGGTATGGGTCCTACCCGAGCGAAGTTTGGTCCGGATTCAAGCGTCAACCCCCAAACAACGCTACGTTATCAGCTTCAACCCAGATTTAAAACTAAACCTTCTGCATAGTCGGTTAGGCAACGTTAGCGATCCAGTTCATGGAGGGAAGCCTTTCTTTTAGAACTCACCAAAATTTCTTTGAAATTTCTGAAACTCGGGCTTCCCCAATCCCCGAGTACATAAAAGAAGGCCGTCGATTCGCTGAACTACTACGGAACTGTCCGTGCTTCAGGAGCGTTCGTGCCTCGCAAAATTTTGCACAGATTCGTTGGCAGGCCAAAACTAGCGTTAGCGGTTGAGCCACAAAGAGCGGGCCGCTTCCCAAGCTATTATCCTGCCGCGGATACTTTCAGCGACAACCATGGTAAAACACTGAGAAGAAACGATGAAAACGCATATACTATTGGCCTTCGTCGGGCTAGCAACCGGTTTAGTTTTGCCGGCCTTCGGTCAAAAGAAAGACACGATCGACCAAAAAATTAAGCAGCAGATTCATGTGCTAGCTGCAAATTACGACGCGGCGATCAACAAGCACGACCCGGCTGCCGTTGCCGCGCTCTATACTCAAGACGCGGTTAGGACGACTGCCATGAACGACGGGACGTTCCACGGTCGCGAGGCCATCGAAAAATTGTATGCGAAATACGATTTCGAGCGTTGGCAGGTCCACAACTATTTCACCAAGGTCTATCGGCTAACTGCGGCCGGCAATGAAATACGTTCGACGGGAAGCTGGAGTTCTAATTTCTTTAGAGAGGGCGACCGCATTCACGAGTGCAACGGCGACGGATACTGTTCGTGGGTTATAGTCCGTGAGGGCGATACTTGGAAGATCCGCAAGGATTCTGCTAGCGGCGCTGCTAGCCCTTTTAGCGGACACTACGACTAGCTGGAAGAGAGGTGTTTCGCCCTGCCGCTTACCTTTATTTTCCGATATTTCGAGCTCCTGGATATTCCGAGTTGTCGACGCACGCCTGCATCCAGTTCCCCACCGGGAATTGAAGGCTGTCTTGGTCGGATATTGACAGGAGTGAGCGACGGAAGAATCCGACAAGCCCGCTATGGGTTGCCTCTCGCATGGGTGCCGTGATCGGCAATTCCGTTGAAACTTGCAAATGAAGAAACTCCACGAGTTGGCCCATCTTCTCGCCAACCCTGTACTCCCGAAGGCGAGTCGCGATTGGTCTGGGGCCGATGTCGTGATTGCATCCGCTCCGCAGGCTGACCATTTGAGGAGCTCGTTCTATCCAACTAACCGCGAAGTTCTCACAGAGCATGCGTTGGAGGTTTCCTATTTCTTCGAGGTTCTCAGAGACCATTTCTACGAAGAAGCACTCATCGATCACTGTTCGAAGATCGAGTTCTTCGGGCGGCTGGCCACTGCGGCGGATGCCTGTCTCCTCGAACAGCCCGATGCGACTGCGCATCTGGTCTGTGCAGCGATCCTCCGCGAAGCCTATTCGATGGCCAACCAGATCGATGAAGACAAATTTGACTTCTTAATTGTCGCTGAAGGAAATCAGATTACAGACGACCGAACTCTTCCCGGACAACGGATCGGATATTCGAGCATAAGAGAGACGATCGAGTGCTTTCGTGGAAGCGGTATCCAAATCCATGGAACGGTGTGATGCTGCTTCTATAACAGAGAGGCTACGCCTCAGACCGACAAGTTGTAGTGTGTTTAAGTAGCGCTGGGAGAGGCGTCGTTTGGTCTAATCCAACGGCTGGCTAGCTAGATAGGAAGATTAAAGAATTATGCCAAAAAATGCTGGAAAGGATCATTGCTGGAAACGGTTCCTTTTGCACTCGCGCGGCCGCAGACGATACGCCGTGCGTGACCGCACTGAAATCAAGATTGGCAATACAAATGCCTGTAGGGCCCTAGCTTCAGCCTGTAGCGTGATCGACAAGCTGGAGACCGCGTTCTTTAAGATGGTCAACGACCAAGGAGGAGTCGCCGTTCGCAAGATTAATTTTATCACGCTGGATGACGGTTACAGTCCCCCGAAGACAGTGGAACAGGTACGCATGCTGATCGAAGAAGACCAGGTTGCGTTGCTATTCAACACTCTGGGCACCGCGACCAATTAGACGATTCTGCGCTATGTCAACCAGAAAAAAGGTGCCGCATCTTCCAACGTGTGCTGGTGGCGGCGAGCCCGAATTTTGCCGCCCAAGCGATCCGTAAGGTACATGATCTGGAATGGAAAGCCTTGTTCTTCCTGTCCCACACGTCGACCTCGACCGGCGCACTGATAAATCCTGCCGGAGCGGAAAACGCCAGATGCAGCTCGAAAAATTCGATGGCACCGGCGCCGGGAACTGAGTGAATTTCAGCGGAAAGGCTCAAGCGCGCCGCGAACTCTGTTAGTTTATCGCATTCAACCCCAACTGGCAAGCACGCCACCGAACGTGTGGATAATCCCAGCTTGAATACGAACTCCACCAGAAAGGGCGCTTGATCATGTTACCTTCCTGTCTTTCAGCGGTGTCCTGGGGTGTGAACCGGCTAGATGTCTTCGCCGTGGGGACCGATGACGCGATTTGGCAAAACTCGTGGGACGCCTCCAAGTGGGAACCCAACTGGGATTCCCTCGGCGGCTCGTTCACGATCCCACCGGAGCAAGGACCAACAGCTCCAACCCCAGACAATTTCGGGAGTTATGCGAACTACGTTCTCGGCGACCCACACTGCAAAATATTGAGAGAAGTCCGAGTCACGATTGAAATTACGGATGACCTTGTCACGGAGCCCCAAGAAAAACACATTAAGAATTATAATCCGAAATTCGTCTTTCAATTGAATGCAAATTCTTCAGCGAACTCCTCGGTGCCAGCGAGGTGAGCGATCCAGTTCATGGAGGGAAGCCTTTCTTTTAGAACTCACCTAAATTTCTTGCAAATTTCTGAAACTCGGGCTTCCCCAATCCCTGAGTAAATAAAAGAAGGCCGTCGATTCGCTGAACTACTACGGAACTGTCCGTGCTTCAGGAGCGTTCGTGCCTCGCAAAACATTGCACAGATTCGTTGGCAGGCCAAAACGAGCGTTAGCGGTTGAGCCACAAAGAGTGGGCCGCTTTCCAAGCTTTTATCCTGCCGCGGATCCTTTCAGCGACAACCATCGTAAAACACTGAGAAGAAACAATGAAGAGACACTTAAACGTTGCCCTAGCAGGGCTTGCAATCGTGGCTTTTGGGGAGAAGTCTACTCGGTTTTGCCAGATCCAAACCAGACAACGACCCAAATGGGAAGCGGTCGCAAAGCCGAAGCTGGTTGGACCCACGCTTGTTTCCAGAAAAATCTGTTGATCCAACCCGCCGGGAGTCAAAAGCTAATAAACCAAAACGGTTCGACCTCTGCGGAGGACCCGACGCTTTTCGATATTAAGGCCCATATGAATAGCGGAGGGCCCTGGGGCAGCTATTTTTATGCCGGCGGAAGCTAGGGCTGAGTTAAAAGGAGCGAATCGCCTGGTCGATCACGGCTTCGAGCGGCGGATCTAGCCAGCGCGTAAAAGGCCGTCGCCCCGATCTGACGGCGATAGCGCGGAGTCCCTGGGCGACGCTTGAAAAGGGCGACAAGAGAGCGGGAGAATCTAGGGGGTCTGCGTTCATAAGAAAGCTCCCGTGTGGGGGGTATAAATGACAAACCAAGCACTCTTACCGTCAGCGTCCGCATCAGCCAATTGCAAAGTGCGAAACGTCATTGTGACTGGCGGCATAATCGACTTCCCGATCAGTCGGATCGGAGAGCTTACCCCGCCTCTTGGGTCGCCACAAACTAATCGTCAATAGCCGTCAAGGAGCCGCCCGGCATTAACCGTGTGTACTCAGACGACCACCTCGCCGGGGCCATCTCCTGGGGGTGTTAAATGACCTGCCCCCGGTAGAACACCTGGATCCGGAATAGTAGTGAGATCTAAGTATAATAGTTGGTTCAGCAAGTTATTCAAATCTTCTGTCCACCCTGAGTCATGCGAGGGTATTTGGCCAAGCACGGATGATGACCCATCGCCAGAATCGGATGAAGTCGTCGTCGACACTGCAGGACAGAATCCGTCGACCATTTGTCCAATTCCTATACCAAGCATAATACCGGCCGCAACGAAGGCCACGCCTGCAATCGCAAAAAGAATAACCTCCGCTGCACCTGTTGCGGTAACTGCTGCCACTACAACCCCCCCACCAGCAGCAAATGAGCCTAGGCCTTGTGCCAGGTCCTCTAAGCCTTTTATTTGCGCCTCCGAGTTCTTGGTTAAGGCTAAAATATGTGCCGAAGTCAATGCATTAATGGAGCCGCTGATCCCCACAGTTTGGCCATCGGTTGACACATAGACGATGGAAGAGCCAGTGGGTAGTGCTTTAGAGAGTGTCTTCAAGCCCGCCTGAAAATCCGCGGCGCTGGGAACCGAGCCGTCCCAGACGCTTGAACTGCTGAGCTCGGCCCAGGTTTTGTGATTTATTAAGATTGACGGCTGACGAAGCCGCACAAATGCTAGTATTTTCCTTTCCCCAACCGCATTGACAAGGGCCCGCAGATAAATCGGTCTCGCGCTGGACGCGCTAGCCAGTTGGCTTGCTCGCCACGGCGGTTTCAAAGTCTTAGTTTTAATCGCGAGAGCCTGTATCAATGTTAGCATAAACTGCCTCCTTACAGCCAGCACTTTCCAACGCACCTCAACGAAGACGAGCACCTCACCTCAGTGGCACGGGATCAGCGTGCTGAGCGACTTTAACAGATATCTTCCCAGTACACGGTGAGCGTGAAAGGCAAGTTATTAACTAAGGTGATTTGAACGCTTCGCTTTGAAAACCACAACTGCATATTCGGCGTGCTCAAGTCGAGCATCTTTTGCTGTCACTTACTGCAAGGCAACCAAGATGGGGATTATGCCCTGACCTGCGGGAAACGGCTTGAGCGCCTTGCCAATCACAGCGCCAAATGCCTGCGCAGGATCGGTCGCCTTCATGGCGAATCCCGGTCGCCCTGAGGTTGTCAGCAAATCGCCCACGGTAATGGCCGCGGGATCGGCATCCACCTTGCAGTACACCTTGCCAACCAGGGCGACGGATACTCTGTTCTCCGATGAAGCCCGCCGATCGAGCACAATGGCTGGTCTGTATTCCCCGGCGCCGGAAACCACCCCAGCCACCCGCTTGTCATAGGCGCCATAGCTCTGACGCAATTTGCCCTCGTCATCGATCACGACGATTGTCCCAGGCTCCGGCGATTTTGCGTCGTACATGTCGAACTGCTCGGCGCAATCCGCTCCGGTTAACACAATGTCTTTTTTCACCGTGATCGTGTCTACCGCGGTGATGTCGCCGTCAATTTCCACGGGACCTTCAAATTTTCCCGCCAGACCGCCGGAACCGAGGCTCTGCCCGTGGACGCCGACTCCGGTCGTTGACTTACCGTAGATGCCGTCACCGCTTGTACTGTTACCCCCCACACCCGTCCCGGTGATGGCGATTCCGTGCACGCCATTTACGCTGCCGAACCCAAACACGCCGTCGCCGGCTGCGTCAGGGTCTTTAAGTAACTGGCCTTTTTTGTCTTCTAACTGGCCGTTTACACCTACAACTCCGGGGCAGCTTAGGTTACCTTGCCCGAAAACGGCGCAAGTGATTGGAGGCGAACTGCTTTGTAGTATGTCCTTTCAGACCTTCGGCGGCGACAAGAGCCCGATCGGGTTGAGTGCGGACGTGATACCGGAAGTGACCTCATTGCCGAAGCCGGTGCTGGCGACGCCGTTGAGGGACTGTCAGACCTTCCTCGACTTGTCCAACATGGTCCCCGGCGCCAATGTCGTGGTACTCAACGGGGGGTTCACAGACACAACGACGAACCCCGCCGCCAGCTATACGGGTGACTTGCAGCCTCTTAAGGCGGGACCGCTGACCGCCCAGCAGTACTTCTCGAGGTGCGACAACGTCCCACGCAGCCCGGTAGCCAACTACGACGTGGTAAATGTGGCCCTGCCGGTGCCGGTCGTGGGCTACGCCTTGTGCTCGAGCATCGGTCAATTGACGGTGGGCAATCTGCTGCCAGGCGAGGTGCTCACGGTAAGCGCAGTGGTGCCGGGGCCCCACGGGCTTACGGTGACGGAGCTCGGGTCCCAGGGGATCTCCTCGACTTCGGCGACGGTGTACCTGCCGCCGCTACCGGCAGGGACTGCAGCGGTGCGCTTGTCGGTCGACCTGTGCGGCCTCGAGAACGAGCCGCCGCCGGGGTACGTAACCGTCCCGGTGTCCACGGCGATCCTCCCGATCGGCCCGCCCGATCTGCAACCTCCGCTCTACGACTGTGCCAGCGAGGTAGTAGTCACGGGCGCCCACCCCGGTTCGCTGCTCACGGTCTTCTCCGGAGTTGTCACCAACACGCTCGCCAACCCGGTCGTGGCCCCGGCTGGCGTGGTGACCGTCGGGCTGATGGCACCGCTGGTGACCGGGCAGAGCGTGCAGGTGTTGCAGACCGGCTGCAACGCCAATGGTCAGTCCAAACCCCAGATCGTCCTCCCCATCCCGAAGCCCATACCCGTAGCGGCGATACAGAAGCCGGTCTTGGCCGACGCCACCTCGGTAACGGTGTCGGACATCCTGCCGGGCGCCCAGGTCGTCCTGTACATCGACGGTATCGCCGCCGTCCAGGTCACGGCACTGGAGACAACCTGGTCCGTTCCCGTCCCCGCCGGTGCCTTGGCCAACGCCAGGTTCATCGAGGTCACCCAGGAGCTTTGCGGGCACACCAGCGTCCGGTCGGATGCCGGGCCTGGCTGGTCCCAGGTCCAGGCTCCGGCGCCCCTGCCTGCCGGGGGCCTGGTCGGCAATTCGGGTTACTTCTTCCAAAATTCCTGCAGCAACCTGGTGGGAGTGACGATCGAGATCGACGTCACCGAGGAGATAGGCGGCAGCGGGTCCTCCTACCAGGGGTTCGGCTTCCAGCTGAACTGCTGGTCATCGGGCGTCACCGATGTCAATGCTTGGCAGCAATTCGCCATCATCATCGACTTCGACGGAGTCTCAAGCCCCGACATCAAAGCCTTCGCCAACACATGGCCGTTCAACTGGGACGGTTCCGCAAGCGACGACACCATCAACACCCCTCAGACCCTGGCCTCGCTCTCCACGCCCACTCTCTCGCGTGGCTACCACTTCAGCATCCAGCTGACCAACGAATCGCCAGGCAATCAGGTCACTTCGGCCATCTTCGGAGGCTCAGACAACAACGGCAACCCCTTCACGCCGGTGACCATCCCCTTGAAGGGGCAGTCCGACCAGCAGGGTGGGAAAATCACCAACAGCCAGCTGGCCCCGATCGTTGCTTTCCAGCTGCTTCTGGTCGGCCCTGACAACAAGAAGGCGACCAACCTGACCAGTGGCGCGGGCAAGATGACGATTTCGGCAAACGGGGACTTCATCGCCACCAATGTCCTCCCCACGGGGGGATGCTGGTCGTTTACCGGGGGTGGCACGGCCGAAATCTCCAATGCCACCTACAGCGAGCTGCCCGCAGCTCCCAGCCAGACGTTCGTGCAGTACTTCTCGGTCTAGCTGCCATGACTCGCCGCCACTTTGATCAGTGCAACGGCATAGGGCCCCCCGGGTAAAGGCGAGAATAGCGGGGATGCCTCGGCAACCACGGATTGAATACCCCGGAGCGCTTTATCATGTCATGGCCAGAGGGGATCGACGGGAGCGCATTGTGCACGACGAAATTGATCGGCACAGCTTTATCAAGACCTTGGGAGAAGCGTGCGGCAAGACAGGGTGGTTGATACACGCGTGGGTATTGATGGACAAACACTATCATGCGGTCATTGAGACACCGCAGGGGAATCTCGTGGTCCGCATGCGTTGGTTTCAGAATACGTACACTCGACGATTTAATACGCGGCACCGGTTGTAGGGTCATCTATTCGGAGGTCGCTACAAAGCGGTGCCAGCTAGTAGAAGCAAAAGAGGTCAGCAGTTGAGTTATGACATTCGTTAAGTTAGAAAGAAGCATGTCGCGGGAACCAAGAATTGCGTCAGCCAGCTTAGGGTTGACAGGACAGCCCACTCTGTGCACAATGTGCACATGAAAGAAATTTCAGTTCGCGATTTGCACCTCAAGACTGGGGATTGGGTCCGGAAAGTGCGTATTGAACGAAAGATTGTCATCAGCGAGCGGGGTGTGCCGGTTGCTACGTTAATACCATTCGAACCGGCTCATAAAGCGACACCGTTTGCGAAACGGAGGCTCGTGCAAGGGTTCGCAAAGCTGCCCACGATCGACCATGACTCCACCGAGTACATCGCTAGTGATCGTGACAAGGCATGATATATTTCGATACCAGCTATGTGGCAAAGTGCTACTTGAACGAAACTGGAAGCGTCTCGGTCCGACGACTGGCGCAATCACAGTCGAGCCTGGCCTGTTGTGAGTACGGGCGCATCGAGGTAACGAGCACATTTCACAGAAATTTACGTGAAGGCATGCTGACAAAGTCGCAATATGACGTGGTTGCGCGGCAGTTTGAAAGCGACGACAAAAACGGGATTTGGACCTGGTTGCCATTGACCGCTGATTTGTGTCGAAAGACTGCAGCACGAATCCTCGCGCTTCCTCTTTCAGCATTCATTCGCGCGGGTGATGCGCTACACTTGACTTCTGCCGCTGAGAATGGCTTCGCAGAAATTTACAGCAATGATAGGCATTTGCAGGCGTCTGCTGCACTTTTTGGTCTGGAGGCTGTAAACGTGATCCGGTGATCAGGGACAATGGGAGCCGGGGTATTCAAGCTGGGGATTGGCGAAACTATCGTGGTTATTTACGACACCGAGATTCCAAACTCAGCGGTTTTCGCCGAGTAAGCAACCTTCTGACAGACGGTCGGTTTGAGTTGCCCACTTGCAACCTCGCAAGCCTGCTGATCGAAGCAGAACATATTCTATCACTAAAGAGACGATCGAGTTCTTTCGTCCACGCTGCGTTCACATCCACTGCGATGCTGAATTCTGCAGACTACACTGCCATCAAACTCTTGCTTAAGATTGGCTACTCTAAACTAGCGATAGCCCGCGTGACGATTCACAATCTAGTCTAGGCAGAGGGTCAACAAGGCGCTCCCTACGGAAGGGCTTGTCCTTGTCTACCGGCGGATTATATAGAAAACCTAATTTGGATGCTGTTTCCAAGCTGGTCTTTTCAGCGATAACGCCATACCTGATCGGGGAATGGACTCAAACTCGAATCAAATTAAGATCGACGTTGGACTTTAGCAGGTGCATCCTGAAACGGGAAAGGCGAAATAAGTTTCCCGCTCGGATGTGCCACGGCAGCGGAGGGCATGCGCAATGACAGCTGACAAGGTGATCGCCGCGTGTCGGCAGAGCGACGCGCCGCTAGCCGCAGATCTGCCGAAGGCAGCCGTGGTGGCGGAGAGCAGTGCACCATTGCTCAGCATTAAAGGATTGTCGGTGCGCTTCGGCGGAATCGTCGCCCTCGACAATGTTTCGTTTGATGTTAAGGCCGGGCAGATCTGCGGCCTGATCGGCCCGAACGGGGCCGGCAAGACAACGCTCTTCAATTGTGTGAGCCGCCTCTACCAGCCCTGCGCCGGCACTATTAACTTCGCAGGCGAACGTTTGCTGCAGCTGCCGCGCCATCGCGTTGCCCGTCTTGGGATCGGTCGGACGTTTCAGAATCTTGCCCTGTTCCAGACCATGTCTGCGCGCGACAACGTCCTGATTGGTGGCCATTGCCGCAGCCGCGGCGGGTTTGTTGCCAACGCGTTGCGCCTGCCGGCCGTCGGTTCCGAGGAACGTTTGCTGAACCAACGGGCCTCGGGTCTGCTCCAGATGCTCCACCTCGCGTCGGTCGCGGACTTGCCTGTGAGTGTGCTCCCCTTCTGGAGTCGCAAGCGCGTGGAACTCGCCCGTGCCCTCGCCAGCGAGCCGAAGCTGTTGCTGCTGGACGAACCGGCCGCCGGGCTCAATCATGCAGAAGTCGGGGAGCTTGGAGAGCTAATCGTCAGCATCCGCAACCGGCTCGGCACCACCATCCTGCTGGTTGAGCATCACATGAATCTGGTTATGCGCGTCTCCGATCAGGTGGTGGCACTCGACTTCGGTCGCAAAATCGCCGACGGCACGCCCGCCGAAGTGCAAAAAAGTCCGGATGTCATCCGCGCCTATCTCGGAGGTGAGTTGTGACGGCCATTCTCGAATTGCGCAACGTCGATGCTGCTTATGGGCCGACCCAGGTTCTGAAGGCGGTGAATCTGGCGGTGGAAGAACGGGGCATCGCGACGCTGCTGGGCGCCAACGGCACCGGCAAGACGACGATGCTTCGCGCGATCTGCAATATGATGGTGCGCGTTTCTGGGGAGATTCGGTTCGCCGGCGAGCGGATCGACTGCAAGGCGACCGAAGACATCGCCCGTCTTGGCGTTGCCCATGTGCCAGACGGTCGCGGCACGTTCCTTGATCTGACTGTCGAGGAGAATTTGCGGCTCGGGGCCTATACACGGCGCGACAAGGGGATCGCTACGGATTTCGACCGGCTCCGCGGCTATTTCCCGCGCCTCATGGAGCGGCGGCGACAACAGGCCGGGACGCTATCCGGCGGCGAGCAGCAGATGCTGGCGATCTCGCGCGCTCTGATGCTGCGGCCCAAGCTCCTTTTACTGGACGAGCCATCGTTCGGTCTCGCGCCGCTCGTCGTGCAGGAAATCTTCCGAATCCTGCGCACCATCAACCGTAACGAAGGCGTCTCGATGTTGCTGGTGGAGCAGAATGCCCACATCGCCCTCGAACTCGCTGATCACGCCTATCTGATCGAGACGGGATGCATCGTGATGGGCGGCCCTGCCGCCATCATCGCCCGCGACGACGCCGCGCGCCGGGCCTATCTCGGCTATTAAGGAGGAAGAAATGCAAGGCTTCCTGCACCAATTGCTGTCCGGCCTCGCCAATGGCGGCATTTATGCGAGTCTGGCGCTCGCCCTGGTGATGATTTACCAGACGACGCACCACGTCAATTTCGCGCAGGGCGCAATGGCGATGTTCTCAACCAACATCGCCTGGGCGCTGATCGATGCCGGGTTTCCCTATTGGGGGGCTTTTGGCCTCACGCTCTTGTTCTCGTTCCTTGCCGGTGTCGCAATCGAACGGATCATCATCCGGCCGGTGGAACGCGGGCCGGCGCTGACCATCGTAATCGTGTTCGTCGGTCTGCTTCTCATCCTCAATAGTCTGGCCGGGTGGATCTTCAGTTATACGATCAAAAACTTTCCGAGCCCGTTCCCGTCAAACGCGTGGTACGGCAGCAAATATCTGTCGCCACACGAAGTGGGTATGATCGTTGTGACCTTGGCGGCTTCTTTGTCGGCGTACTGGAGAATATCGCCGGCGCCTACGTCGTCGGTACAGAACTGAAGCTCACGGTGGCCCTGGTGATCATCGTCGGCGTCCTGGTTTTCAAACCCGCCGGTCTATTCGGTCGAACCCTGGTCGCGCGCGTGTGATGAAAGCGATACTCAACGAGACACCACCGGTTGAGGCTGTGGCAAATCGTCTCTCGCCGGCAAAATGGCGATGCCTCGGTATTGCAGCGATCCTGGCGATCGCCTGCATCCTTCCGTTTGCGATCAGTGGCTATTACGTATCTCAATTCAGCACTACCCGTGGACGATGGGCTTCCAGCCCAGCTACCGAACCGAAGCGCAGATCTATGCAAAATACATTCTAAAAGAAAAGCCGAACGCGAAGATCGCTATTCTCTATCAGAACGATGATTTCGGTAAGGACTACCTTACTGGGATGAAAGATGTGTTGGGCGACAATTTCGACAAGATGGTGGTCACTGCTAGCTATGAGACCACCGATCCTACCATCGACAGCCAAATCACCAGCCTGCAGGCCGCCGGCGCCGACGTGCTGTTGGTGGCGGCGAGCCCAAAATTCGCCGCCCAGGCGATCCGTAAGGT
>Ga0209656_10001147_pt1 | contig 17158 bp, 12 predicted proteins | sample BogFormECP12_OM2_FD_188239 | JGI IMG/M metagenome (GOLD analysis project Ga0209656, IMG submission 188239) | Bog forest soil microbial communities from Calvert Island, British Columbia, Canada - ECP12_OM2 (SPAdes) (version 2) | ecosystem: Environmental > Aquatic > Freshwater > Wetlands > Bog ... | reverse complement strand
GGGCTACGTCATCTGCGTTTCGCATTTCCCGGCGGGGATACATCGCCTCCAGGCCGGTGTAGGTGACCGTGACTTTTCCTTCGAGGTTGCCTTCGTCGGTGAGCTTGAATTTCGCAGTACGTTTGACGATTGAGTCGGAACTGGCCGGCAGAGTCGTCTTCACCCACTTCCCGCCTTCTTTGTCGAGACAAAGCCCCACCGTTCCGGTCTCCGGCCACTCCAACATGCCAAAAGGAGTGAACGCTGCTCCCGGATCGAAATAGAGATCCTTCCCGTTGAGTTTGACCAGCACGACGTTGGCGTCAAGCTTGCGGCGCTCCATGCTTTTTGGCGTGAAGAAGTACTCACTTCGGCCGGACGCCCACACTCCATACGCCTCGAAACCAGCCGCGCGCACTAACGCCAGGTACAGCCAAGTCAACTGATTGCCGTATCCATAGCCGCGCTTCCAGAGATCCTCGACGTTCTCCGGAGCCTTCTCTTTCTCGCGCTTTTCTTCTTGCGTGGTCTTCTGGATTTCGTAGGAAAGATTGCGCATCTGCTGCACGCGATCATAGATTTTCCGCAGCTTCACTTCCGGGGCATCGCTGGGTGAAACGATTTGAGCGACGGCCTGCTCCATCGCCTTGCGCTTGCCGATAAAACTCTCCAGCACTTCATTGCTCTTCTTGTTGACGTGCTTCCAATACTGGTCGGGGTCGCTCTCCATGAATTCGTCTTCGTAAATAAACTCCACGCGCGCCCGTATTTCGTTCAGCGGAGGCATGAAATCCTCCACCGTATAAGGCGCGAGATTCCGCATTTCCATGCGGATCACATGATCGGGGCCTTCCTTAGGTGACAGCCCCTCCGGTATGCCGCGCCACGTCCAGCGCAAGCTCATGTTCTCGGATTGCGTCACATACCGTTTCAGGCTGAAGCGCGCGTAGCGGGTGAACAGGTCTGAGCTCAGGATCCAGCGCGAACCGTAGAGGTAGTATTCGCGCAGGTCATAGGTGAATCGATACTCGATGATGCTTCCCACTTGCACATCGGGCAGCGTGAAGGTCTTGGCAAGATATTTGAGTCCCTGCGCCTTCTCGATAGTCTTCTCAAAGACTTTCACATCAGATTCAACACCGGAGCCGTCCGGCTTAATGGTCCGGCCGCGAATGTTGACGATATCCTCATCCGCCTTGTTGAAGGCCAATTCGACGTTGGCATACTTGCGGCCCTCCTCAGTCAGTATCTTGATGCGGACATAGTTGTCCTCGTGAGAAGTCTTGCCGTTGTCGTCACGATCGACCTCGCGAAAAAGAATTACCGCGGCCGCGCCCGGGGCTTGGGGCTCGCTGGTCATCTTGAGGTCTTCGGGAGAAATCGGTGGAAATCCTTGCGTCTGCGCCAGGCCGGGGACGGGCAGAACCGCACAAAAGACTATGAGGGTGAGATATCTCGACAGGTGTTCGGAGTACGGACGCATGAAGACCTCGCCACAAGGCTGTAGCTTTAGCGTGGAATCCAGGGCCCAGAAGGGGAAGGAATCGAGACCCGGAGGGATCGTCCACAGCTTGGTTGTGTTCATCCGCAAGCTTAGTAACTTGCGGGCGGTCCAGTTTACGTGAAAAAGACCGCGTGTCAATACTTAACTTAGCTACGAGGCGTTCGAGTAAGCCTTGGTCATGGCTCGCGGGCGACAAGGACGAGCTCCGCCTAACACCAACTCGCATAGATGGTCGACAAACTCCGGAGTCAACCAATCATGCTTGATCAGGAATCGCATGTAGATCGGTCCATAGAGGGAGTCCAGCAGAAGATCGGGGTCTAGATCCTCAGGAAGCTCGCCTCGTACCACGCCGCGACGAAGCGTGGCATACGCCTCCCGCCTTCGAGGCATGAGAAAACGCTCGCGAAAAGCTGCGATCAACTCCGGATCGCCCTGGCCCGCGGCGATCATGGCCGAAACGATGCGGCCCCGGGGACCGCGAAAGACCTTGATGAGCTGCCGCATCTGCTGGCTCATATCAGTGATAACGGAGCCAGTATCAGGAAAGCGCAGCTTGCGCGTCGTACTGCTGGCGAATGCGTCGGCAATCAGGGCACCTTTGTTCGGCCACCAGCGGTAAACCGTAGTCTTGCCTACTCCAGCGCGATCGGCGACGTCTTCGATGGTGAGGTCCGAGAATCCATTCTCGGCAAGAATCCGGAGCGTGTTGCGCAGGATGGCCTTGCGGGCCTGCTCGCTGCGCGGGCGACCAGGAGGGCGCCCCCCGGCGCCATCGTCTCCATTAATTACCGTAGGATGCTTCGCCATAGTCCTACGCTACCATATATAATTACGAATCGATACGACAAGTATCGAATCTAACCGGGAAATATTGGGATTCAGCCGGGCCGATCAGCCGCGCCCGCTGGTTACATCGGAGCTTTCATCAATCATGTGGATTGTCGCGTTAGCCCTCAGGCGTCCCTATACCTTCATCGTGATGGCGATTGTCATCATTATTTTGTTTGGCATCACGGTGGTGCAAACGCCCGTCGACATCTTCCCTGACATCAACATCCCCGTGGTTTCCGTTGTATGGTTTTATACCGGCATGGCGCCGCAGGACATGGCGGACCGCATCGTCGCCAACTCCGAACGCGGCATCACCACCACCGTCAACGACATCGAGCATATGGAGTCCCAGTCGGTCTACGGTCTGGGAGTGATCAAAGTCTTCTTCCGTCCCGGGACCAACGTACAGGGAGCCATCGCACAAATCACCGCCATCTGCCAGACCAATGTGCGCCAACTGCCCCCGGGTACGACTCCGCCTCTGATCATCAGTTACAGCGCATCGACCACGCCGATTATTCAGCTGGGACTAAGCAGCAAGACTCTTCCGGAACAGCAACTGTTCGATCTTGGCCAGAATTTTCTGCGTACCTATCTGGCGACGGTGCAGGGAGCAGCCACCCCGTATCCGTATGGCGGAAAAATTCGCCAGATTCAGGTCGATCTCGATCTGCCCAAGTTGCAAGCTTTCGGACTGTCGCCCAATGACATCGTCAGCGCGGTAAACGCGCAGAACATCATCCTGCCCAGCGGCACGATCAAGATGGGCCCGCTCGAATATGACGTGGAGATGAACGGAACGCCGGAGACAATTCCGGAGTTGAACGATCTTCCCGTCAAGACGACCAACGGTTCTACGCTCTACTTGCGCGATGTGGCGCACGTCCGCGACGGATTCGCACCCCAGACCAACATCGTGCGCCAGGACGGCAACCGCGGTGCGCTAATGTCGATTTACAAAAACGGGAGCGCTTCAACGCTGCAGATTGTTGCGGGCGTAAAGAACATCGTGCAACTAGCTTCGCAGTCTCTGCCGCCCAGCCTGAAAGTCACTTCCCTGTTCGACCAGTCACTGTTTGTGCGCGCTTCCATCAACGGCGTCATCCGCGAGGCGCTGATCGCGGCCTGCCTGACGGCAGTCATGATCCTCATCTTCCTTGGCGATTGGCGGCCGACCATCGTCATTTCGATTTCCATTCCGCTCTCGATCTTCGTGTCAATCATCGTGCTGGGTGCCATCGGCGAGACCATCAACATCATGACGCTCGGAGGATTGGCGCTGGCCGTGGGCATTCTGGTCGACGACGCCACCGTCGAAATCGAGAACATCGAGCGCAACCTGGCGATGGGCAAGGAAATGCGGCAGGCCATTCTGGATGGCGCGCAGCAGATCGCGGTCCCGGCGCTCGTTTCCACCCTGAGCATCTGCATCGTGTTTGTGCCCATGTTCTTCCTGACTGGCGTGGCGAAATTTCTGTTCGTGCCGCTCGCCGAGGCCGTGAGCTTCGCCATGCTGGCCAGTTATCTGCTCTCGCGAACTCTCATTCCCACGCTGGTCATGTACATCATGCGCGGGCACGAACATCGCGCGGAAACGCCGAAAACTGTCCTCGGCCGCTTTCAGCGAGGTTTCGAACGCAAGTTCGAAGACTTCCGTCGCGGCTACGAAGCGCTGCTCGAGACCACCATCGAGCACAAAGGCATCTTTGTCGCCTGTTTTCTGATCTTCTGCGTTCTGTCCTTGGGGCTGTTCCAATTCCTCGGGCAGGATTTCTTTCCCCAGGTCGATGCCGGACTACTGCGCCTGCACGTCAGGGCGCGCGCAGGTTTGCGCGTGGAAGAAACCGCCCGCCTTTGCGATGAGATCGAGAGCGCACTGCGCGAGCAGATTCCTCCCGGCCAGTTGCAAACCGTGCTCGATAACATCGGCCTGCCCAATTCCGGCATCAACCAGTCCTACAGTTCGAGTGGAACCATCGGAACCAGCGATGCGGAAATTTTGATTGCGCTCAATCCGAAGAATCATCCGCCGACGGCGGAACTGACCCGGCATCTGCGCGAATTTCTGCCACGGCGCTTCCCCGGCGTGGAGTTCTTTTTTCAGCCCGCGGACATCGTCACGCAGATTCTGAATTTCGGCCTGCCCGCCCCGATTGATGTGCAGATAGTCGGCCAGGACATGCAGAGCAGCTATGACATCGCGCAGCAGATTGCGAACCGCATGCGGCACGTCCCCGGCACGGCCGATGTGCACGTACAGCAAATGCTCGACCTGCCGACGCTGCACATGGATATCGAGCGCACGCGCGTCACGCAACTCGGCCTCACCGCACGCGATGTGGCCCAGAGCGCGCTGGTCACGCTCAGCGGAAGTTTTCAGACCACTCCGAATTTCTGGCTCAATCCGCGGAACGAAGTCACGTATCAGATGGCGGTGCAGGCCCCGCAATACCGCATGACCGGCCTGCAGGACCTGATGAACATCCCAGTGACGTCGCAACAAGGGCCGCAGTTGATGGGAAATCTGGTGCAGTTGACTCCTGCGGTGCGGGCGGCGACGGTGAATCACTACAACGTCGCACCGGTCATCGACGTCTATGCCAACACGCAGAGTCGCGACCTCGGCGCTGTGGCCGCCGACACGGAGAAGATTCTCAAAACTTTTGAAGGACACCTCCCGCGCGGCACGCGCATCGTGGTGCGCGGGCAGGTTTCGACTATGCGCTCTTCATTCATCGGACTGGGCCTCGGACTGGCGGGCGCGATCGTTCTGGTCTACCTGTTGATCGTCATCAACTTCCAGTCGTGGCTCGATCCCTTCATCATCATCACCGCGTTGCCCGGCGCGTTGGCGGGCATTTGCTGGTTCCTGTTGCTGACACGCACGACGCTAAGCGTGCCGTCGTTGACGGGCGCCGTGATGTGCATGGGCGTGGCCACGGCGAACTCCATCCTGATGGTCAGCTTCGCGCGCGAACAGTTGGATGAAGGCATCCCTGCCATGCGCGCTGCCGTCGCTGCTGGGTATACCCGCATCCGGCCAGTTCTCATGACCGCGCTGGCCATGATCATCGGCATGGTGCCCATGGCCCTGGGATTTGGCGAAGGCGGCGAACAGAATGCTCCGCTGGGCCGCGCGGTCATCGGCGGATTGCTCTTCGCCACGGTGGCCACTTTGTTCTTTGTGCCGAGCGTGTTCGCAATCGTGCACGGCCGGCGAGAATCAAGCCGCACTTAACAAAACATATGCACAAAATATTCATCGGAAAAAGATTCATAATGGTTCATCGGAGTCAGGCATGAGCGCAGAGAGTAAGGAAAAGCAGGCCATGGCAGGACGGCAGGACGGGGCAACCAGCAACGCCGGGTCAAACAGCAGCGACGACTCGCAGCAAGCTGAGCACCCTCATCTGAGTACGCAGGCCCAGCGCGATGAAGAGATCGCCGCCATGGAGCAGCACGCGCGCCATCAGCCGCCCACGATTCAACCGCCGCCTGACGAGCCACCGGCGCCGCCTCGCAAAGCGCTGATGATCGTCGGAGTCCTTCTGCTGGCTCTCCTGGTTGCCGGCGCAATCACTCTGATCCTGCGCGCCAGCCACGAGCGCGCCCTGGCCAAAGAAACCGAACTGGAGACAATTCCAACGGTAGCAGTGATTCATCCCCAAGCCGAAAAGCCGGATGAGGATTTGGTCCTGCCCGGCTCTTTGCTGGCCTACGAAGACTCGCCCATCTACGCCCGCACCAGCGGCTATCTGGTGCGGTGGTACAAGGATATTGGCAGCCGTGTCACGGAAGGCGAACTGCTTGCGACCATCGATACGCCTGAGATTGATCAGGAACTGAGCCAGGCGCGCGCCACGCGCGAGCAGATTGTCGCGCAACTCGAACTCGCGAAGATCAGCGCGGACCGCTGGGAGAATCTCCGCAAAAGCGATTCCGTCTCGGCACAGGAAGCCGATCAGCAGACCAGCGGCTACAAGCAGGCGCAGGCGAATCTCGCCGCGGCCGACGCGAACGTCCGTCGGCTCGAGCAACTCGAAGGATTCAAGAAGGTATACTCTCCGTTCTCCGGAGTGCTCACGCGCCGCACGGTCGATCCCGGCGCCCTCATCACTGCCGGAACGGGTGCAGCCGGACACGAGCTGTTCGACATCGCCCGCATCGATCCGCTGCGCGTCTATACCAGCGTTCCCCAGGCTTACGCTCCCAACATAAAAGTGGGCGGCCAAACTTATGTGACCCTGCAGGAATTTCCCGGACAGAAGTTCCGCGCCAAGATCGCGCGCACCGCCGATTCCATCGATCCCAACACGCGCACGCTTCTCACCGAAGTCGACGTGCCCAACAAAGATGGCCGTCTGCTGCCGGGCTCCTTCGGCGAGGTCCACTTCGCCGTGGGATCAAATGTCGACAAAGTTACGGTCCCCGTGAATGCGATGCTGTTCCGTGCGCAGGGCGCGCAAGTGGCCGTGGTCGGGCCCGACAAAAAGATTCAGCTTCGCACTATCAACATTGGAAAAGATTACGGGACAACCTTGGAGGTCCTGGGCGGAGTCGCAACCACGGATCAAATTGTGGTCAATCCGCCGGATTCGCTGGAGCAAGGCCAGGAGGTAACCGTGGCCCAACCAGCGCAGAGCGAAAGGAGTGGGCAGTGAGGCAAGTCGCATTTCTTCCGTTGATGGGCTTGCTGGTGATAGGTGCTGCCTGCACCGTTGGGCCTCGGTACAGTCGGCCTGCGGCTCCGGCGCCCGCGCCCGATGCGTGGAAGACTCAGCCGCCATGGGAGCAGGCTGCGCCGAAAGATGCCATCCCCAAAGGCGCGTGGTGGGAGATCTTTCACGACGCCACCTTGAATGACTACGAGCAGCAATTGATCAAGGCGAATCAGTCGCTGCTGGCCGCGCGTGATCGTCTGAATCAGGCTCGCTCGCTGGCCCGCGTCGCCACTGCGGATTACTTCCCTCAGGTATCCACCGACCCGAGTGCGCTGCGAGAGCGCGGCTCAGGCAACCGGCCGTTGAATGGAGCATCACCGCCGGTCGTGAAGGGCGTGGTGCAGCCGGTTGTTCCTTACACGCAGAGTGTATATGCGATACCGTTTTCCGCCAGCTACGAGCCGGATCTTTTCGGCCGTGTGCGGCGCAACGTAGAAGCGGCCAATGCCACGCTGCAATCGACAGCCGCCGATATGGCTAACGTGCAACTCGTGCTGACCGCAGAACTCGCCGCCGACTACTTTACGCTGCGCGAACTCGATGCCGAATACCAGGTCGTAGAAGAATCCGTCGGCTACCAGCGCAAGGGATTGGAACTGGTGCAGCGCCGCCATGATGGCGGAATTGCCAACGGCCTGGACGTGGCGCAGCAGGCAACGGTGCTCGATTCCACCATTTCTCAAGCGGCCCTCGTGCTGCAAACTCGCGCCCAGTATGAGCATGCCATTGCCGTGCTGGTCGGCCAACCCGCATCCAGCTTCAGCATTCCAGTCTCTCCGCTAAACACCACTCCGCCGCCAGTGCCGCTGGGCGTTCCTTCTGATGTGCTGGAGCGCCGCCCCGACATCGCCACCTACGAGCGTGAGATGGCATACGAAAACGCCGAGGTCGGGCTGGCGCGTACCGCTTTCTATCCGCATATCACGCTGAGCGGTACTGGCGGCTGGCAGAGCGCCACCCTGGGTTCACTGCTCAATGCTCCAAGTCTTTTCTGGTCGCTGGGCGCGGACGCTCTGGAGCCCATCGTGCAAGGAGGCCGCAACCGCGCCAATCTCGCGGCGACGCGCGCAGCCTATGATCAAGCCGTTGCAAACTACCGTCAGACGGTGCTCACCGCCTTCCAGCAAGTCGAAGACGGCATCAGCAATCTAAGCACGCTCTCGCAAGCCCTCAGCACGCAAGGCGCTGCCGTGGAAGACGCCCGGCGCGCGCTCGAGATTGCGAACAACCGATATGTAGGCGGAGTGACTGACTACCTCAACGTGGTCGCCGCGCAGGAGACTCTGCTCAGCAATCAACGGCTGCAGACCCAGTTACTCGGACAGCAGATGGTGAGCTCTGTCTATCTAGTGAAGGCGCTGGGCGGCGGCTGGGAGGCGAGCGAGATCAATCACGAACAGGTACACCCGCAGCCCGGCCAGATCCTCCAGCAGTAAGGGCTTCGCCCGATGCGGTTCAGGGCTGATCCGTACTTGTGAGAGCGTCCGCAGCATCCGGAATGACTTTCAGCTGCACCGTTTTTCGTTCGCCCTCGGCCAGCGGCACGGCAGTTCCCTGCCCCAGATAATTTTTCAGAAAGTCAGGATCGAGATACGACTCCCCATCCACGCTCTCCCACGCAAATAGCGTGTAAGCACCGGGAGTTATGCCGCGTAAGGTAAAGCGTCCGCTTTGGTCGGCAACGGTTTTAAAGAAGCGATCCTCCCGCGAACGCAGCTTCGGCTCGGGCACAGCCACGACAACTGCGTTGGCAACCGGCTGACCCTTCTCGTCCGCCGCAAGGCCATCGACTGCGCCTCCGTTGCTGCTGACCAGCACATCCAGCAGCAGCGCGCCCCCATCCATAACCAGGCCGGATTCGTTCACATCCCTGCCTCCGGCCATCGCCGATTTCAAATACCAGCCGCTAGTACCGCTGCCGTCAAGGAACTGCAAGTAAAACGTCCCGGGCGGAACATTCTTCCATTCGAAGCTGCCGTCGGTGGCCACGCGGGCGACAGGTGAAAATCCCTCTCCCATGCCGAAAGAGCCGAGCGTGCTGTCGTCGCCATCGGCCGACTGCAGAGCTAGAAAAATCTGCGCCGCATCAAAGTGCCCAGTGATGCCTTTGCCCTCGAAGCGCAAGTGCCCGCGAATCGATCCCCCAGGCTGCGGCGACAAGCGCAGTCCTTCCACGCTGCTGCCCGCGACTTGCAGCGATTGCCTCGCCATCATCGGAATCGGCGAATTCTCAATGCTCGCCAGAATCGTATACGCTCCGGGTGCGACGTCACGAATTTCGAAGCTGCCATCTTTATGCATGTCCGCGCCATTCAAAACCAGGTTGAAATCGCGCGACTGCAGCATGATGACCGCCGTCGACCGTGGCGGCAGGTTCACCACCGATCCGCAAATGCTCAACGTTGGTCCAGGCGTTAACGAAAAATTTACCGGAAATTCGTCGCCCGCATGCAACTGAATCGCTGCGGCCTGGCTGCGATCAGTCGTGCCGGGATAGTAGGTCGTCTGATACGAAAGCGCCGGCTTGGAGTTGCCGCCTTTCGCTTGCCCACCGTTAGATTCGCGCATCGGAGCCGCCGCCCCGGCGCCGTCGATCAGGTTCTTGACATCCGGCGGCGGGCTTACCGAGACGTAATAATTCCCTGCCGGAAGGCTCGCGATGCGGTATTCGCCAAGATCGTTGGCGCGTTCCGAGCCCACCTGCTCAAAACGGTTGTGGCCACCCGAGAATGTCTGGCGCATCACCGAGACTTGCGCGTTGGGAAGAGGATCTCCATCTTCATCCGTAACCCGGCCGCGCACAACCGCTGCAGCTTGCAGACGGATTTGAATGCCCTTAAGCTCCTGACCTTCCGCCAAGGTTAAAACCCGGCCTTCCGACCGCGGATGGTGTTTTTCGAATTCAAGATATCCGGTGCGCTCGGCGAATAAACGATAACGTCCCGGAAGGACGCCCTCGATGCGGAACACGCCGTCTGTGCCGCTGACTGCCGTGTAATCTCCGGCGGTGGTCTGATCTTCCGCGATCAACTCGATGAGAGCCTTCTTGACCGGTTCGGCTCCAGGATCTTTGGTCACGATCCCCTCGACCGCGGCGCGCGGCGCCCTTTGACTACCCGCGGCGACTTGGCCCACGGCGTTCGCAAATAGCAGAACGATCAATAGAGATGTCGAGATCAGCTTCATGATTCTTTAGAGGGAGGAAGGAGACTTTTAGTTCCGTGGGGGGCGAACTCAGATTCATTTTATCTGGAAACGAGAAGACGATCAGAGGAAAATCCCCTTCCGGCGAGTGGATTGGGCTGTGGAATTCTCACCGATTTCGTATAAGTAACAGATAACACATAGGATCACGGTGGGCTTGACAAGGCTGCCGAATCGTAGCATTATTTCGATGGTTATCTAATTTGATGTTAACCTAACTATGCCGCCGTCTTCAAACAACGCCTTCAAGGCTTTGGCAGACCCGACGCGGCGGGAAATTTTAAGGCTGCTTCGGCGAGGCGAGATGACGGCAGGGGATCTAGCGCAGCGCTTCGATATGACCAAGCCGACGATGTCGCATCACTTCTCCGTTCTGAAAGAAGCCGATCTGCTCACCAGCCGCCGCGAAGGCCAGCAGATCTGGTACGCGCTGAATACGACCGTGGTGCAGGATCTGATGGCATGGGCGATGGACCTCATCCGCGGCAACGAAGGTCGGACGGAAGAAGAGAAAATGCCGCCCGGAGTAGATACGAAATGACCCGCATGACGATCTATCAGAAATATTACGGCGGAGCAGCGGCGGTCATTCTGGCCATTCTCTTCGGGACACTCGTGGCGTATCCATATTTGCCCCGTGTCGTTCCCATTCACTGGGACGCTCACGGGCAAGTCAACGGCTGGGGTCCGAAGTGGTCGCTGTTTCTCTACGGTCCCGGCTTGATGCTGCTCATCGTACTGATGTTCTCGGCGCTGCCCTGGCTCTCGCCCAGGAAATTCGAGTTAGATTCGTTTCGCTCTACCTACCTCTACATCATGATCGTCGTAGTGGCCATGATGGCTTACTGCAATCTGCTGATATTAATGTCGGCGCTCGGATCGCTCGGCGGCATAGAGATCGACATCAGCCGTGCGATCGAAGGCGGCGTATGTCTGCTGATCGCATTGCTGGGAAATGTGTTGGGCAAAGTGCGGCGAAATTTTTTCGTCGGCATTCGCACTCCGTGGACCCTCGCCAGTGAGCGTGTGTGGAACGGGACGCACCGCCTCGCCGCGAAGACTTTCTTTGCCGGAGGGCTGCTCGGACTGATTGCCGTGCTGCTGCGCGCTCCCTTCTGGCTGCCCATTGCGTTCATAATGGTCGCGTTGGTTGTTCCGGTGGCGTATTCGCTGATCGCATACAAACAATTGGAACAGAGCGGAGAACTCTAACGGCTATGATCAGGGGTCGTTTGAACCGATCGCGCGAGTGGATCCAGGGCAAGGATCCGGCAGGGCGTTGAACCGGAAGCGCCGAAGCAGCGAGACCGGCGCGTTTTGCATTCAACAAGGAAGGAGTGGCAACGCTTATGAAGGCGTGGACTTTATTGGGATTTTTTCTATTCGCGTGCCTGGCTCAAGCACAGGACATCACCGGCGACTGGCAGGGGACGCTCAGCGTGGGAGCGGCCGAGCTGCATCTCGTGCTGCATATCGCTAAAGGCCCGGATGGAGCGCTCAAGGCCACCCTCGACAGCGTCGACCAGAATGCGAATGGCATTCCCGTCAGTTCGATCACGCTGAAGGATTCGAAGCTCAACCTCGGCGTCGATGCCGTACATGGCACCTACGAGGGAACGGTCTCGCCCGACGGAAAGACAATCTCCGGCACCTGGTCGCAAGGCCAGTCATTACCGCTGGAGTTCAAACGGGCCGCTGCTGCCCCGGCGAAAACCGAGCCGAAACCCGCCAAGCCCTCCGACATCGACGGCGCATGGTTGGGAACGCTTGCTATGGGATCAATCAAGCTGCGGGTCGTGTTTCACATTGTGAATACTGCAGACGGCCTTACCGCAACGCTGGACAGCCTCGATCAAGGCATGAACGGCCTTGCGACTTCCTCGGTCACCCGAAATGGCGCTTCGCTGAAGATTGAAGCCAGCAAGATCGACGGGGTCTTTGAAGGCAAGATCGCTCCGGATTTGTCCTCGATTGACGGGACATGGACGCAGGGCGGCGGTTCGACGCCTCTCGTACTGAAGCCGATCAAGGACGAAGCAGCCCTGCAGCCAAAGCGGCCGCAGAATCCGGTAAAGCCGTATCCCTACCATAAAGAAGATGTCAGCTACGAAAACAAAGTCCAGAACGTCACGCTGGCCGCGACGCTGACCATTCCGCAGGGCAAGGGACCATTCCCCGGCGTAGTGTTGATCACCGGCTCAGGCCCGCAGGATCGCGACGAAACCCTGCTCGGCCACAAGCCGTTTCTGGTTTTGTCAGACTATCTGACGCGGCATGGGATCGCCGTGCTGCGCGCGGATGACCGCGGAGTCGCCAAGTCAACGGGGGTCTTCGCCAAGGCTACGACCGCAGATTTCGCCACCGACACCGAGGCCGGCATCGCGTACCTGAAAACGCGCCCCGAAGTCGATCCCCACAAAATTGGATTGGTCGGACACAGCGAGGGCGGAGTCATTGCGCCCATGGTGGCAGCGCGCAATAAAGATGTGGCCTTCATCGTAATGATGGCCGGCACAGGCGTTCCGGGAGATCAGGTAATCGTGGCGCAGCTCAAAGCCATCGAACTGGCCGGTGGAAAGAGCGAAGAAGAAGCCACCAAGGATGCCAAGAATCAAGAAGAGATGATCAAGCTGGTCGAGACAGAAAAAGACGAGACCGCGCTCCAGAAAGACCTGCGCGAGAAGATGGCTGGTGAGGTTCCAGAAGCACAGATTGGAATGGAGATCAGCCAGCTCACGTCAGTATGGTTTCGCTATTTTCTGACCTACGACCCGGCGACCGCATTGCGAAAAGTTACGTGCCCGGTGCTGGCGATCAACGGCTCGCTCGACAAACAGGTACTCCCCAGCCAGAATCTGCCGGCCATTCGCAAAGCGCTCGAAGAAGCCGGCAACAAGCATGTCGAGATCGCTGAATTGCCGGGCCTGAACCATCTTTTTCAGAATGCTAAGACGGGCTCACCTGCGGAGTATTCGCAGATTGAAGAAACCATCTCGCCGGTAGCGCTCGAGAAAATGGCGGACTGGATTAACAAACAGTAGATGCCGGATAACCTTTTTAGCGCACAATTTGCTGGGATGAGCCTAGGGCTGGAGAGGCCGATCGAGACCACAAGCCTCCTTCCCGTACGGACAGCCGATCGATCCCGAAACCATGCTCGACCAGATTACAAGCGGACTGATTCGGGCCGGGGTGCTGGAAGAGGGCGACCGCACGCGGGTAATCTCGCGCTATCACCACTTTGTCGACTATTCTTATCCTATTCCGATTCCGACGCTGAAACGCGACGGTGCACTGTCTGTCATTCCGCCCGCCCTGCTCGGACAAAACTTTATTCGCGGGCGCTTCGGCGCGTGGCGCCATGAGGTCGGCAACATGGACCACTCGGTCATGATGGGCGTGGAAGCGATTGATCGCGCCATCAATGGCAAGGTGGAATCGGTGTTTCACAGTTCCTGACGGGGAGAAGCTTTTGCCAACGAACACTGACGGCCGGACGCCAACAGTTAGCGTTATCATCCCGTCCTACAACACGGCTTCTCTGATCGCGGCCTGCCTCGACTCGGTCTGGGCGCAAACCTACACTGATTTCGAAGTGATCGTGGTCAACGACGGTTCGCCGGATACTGCTCAACTCGAAAAGGTCTTGCAACCCTACCGCGATCGAATCGTCTATATTGTTCAGCCCAACAAGCGAGCGGCGGGCGCACGCAACACCGCCATTGGTCGGGCGCGCGGAACGTTTCTGGCCTTTCTGGATAGCGACGACTCCTGGCTTCCCGGTCATCTGGAATCGCAGATGAAGTTGTTCGAGCAGGACCCGGCTCTCGACATGGCCTACGCAGATGCGGAACTGATCTCCGATGCCCCGCGGCGAAAAACTTTCATGGAGACCTGCCCCTCCGAGGGCGTGCCGACCTTCGAGGCGCTCGTGGTCGAGCGCTGCCAGATTCCAATTTCGACGGTGGTCGTTCGCAAGGCGGCGATCATCAAAGCTGGACTGTTCGACGAAAGCATGCCTCGCTGTGACGATTACTATATGTGGTTGCGGACTGCATTCTTTGGCGCCAAACTCGGTTACCAGCGGCAAGTGCAAGCCCGGCTCTACCTGGGCCGGCCGGATTCCCTGGGCCAGTCGGAAGCGAAAATGACCGAAGCCTACTGGAAGATCATGGAAAAGATTCAGCAGAATCTTCCGCTGAGTCCGGAGCAGTCGAAGTTAGTGCGCGCTCGGGCAACCGAAATGCACGCCAGATATTTGCTGGAAGAGGGCAAGGTGCAACTCCGCGAAAGGCAGCCAGAAAAGGCGCGGCAGTTGTTCGAAGAAGCCAATCAGCAATTGCGCAGGCTCAAACTCAGCATGGCGATCCGAGGATTGAAGTTGGCGCCACACTCGGCCAGCGCATTGATCGCCATGTGGAACCGATGGCGCGATGCCCTGGCTGCGCGATGAAGGCCAACATCGCGAAGGTCCACAGTGAGAATAGCTGCGAATGATGAACCGCCTAAAAGCCGCCGCCAAGCGCACATTCGGTCTGCACCGGCCAGGTCGTGACTTGCTCATTTTGCCCGACGACCGGTTCCTGGTTTCCTACCCGAAATCGGGCAATACCTGGACACGGCTCCTCATCGCCAATCTTCTTTCCCCTGACAAACCTGCGGATTTCGAAACCATCAATCGTCTCGTCCCCGACCCCTTCGCCGACACCAAGCGCCAGTTTGCGCGAATGCCCCGCCCGCGCGTGATCAAGAGTCATCTTGTATTCGATCCCCGCTACCCTCGCGTGATTTATATGGTGCGCGATCCGCGCGACGTGGTGATCTCCGAATATCACTATCAACGCAAGACCCGCAGGATCGAAGATCACTACCCCCTTGACGAGTACGTTGTCCGCTTCATCCAAGGTGAGACTTATCCGGAGAACGGCTCCTGGGGCGAACACGTCGCAGGCTGGCTCGTGGCACGGGAAGGCAACCCCAGATTTCACCTGGTGCGGTATGAGAGTTTGCTGGCCGACACCGCCGGAGAACTCGCCGGAATCGCCGAGTTCCTCGGAATCACTCCGACTCCAGAGCGCCTGTCCGAAGTCGTCCGTCTGAGTTCGGCCGATCGCATGCGGACCCTCGAGCAACAGCAGAGCAACACTTCTTCCCTCATGAAAGGGAGCCGCAAAGATGTGCCTTTTGTTAGAGCCGCTAAATCCGGTGGCTGGCGGTCGGAGTTGCCTGAATCTCTGGTGGAGAAAATCGAGACCGCTTGGGGACCGCTCATGCGCCATCTCGGCTACGAGCTATTTTTTTCGCAGACGCCTCAGGGTATCAGCCCCTCTGATTTCCCTTTCGGTAAGATCGTTTTAGGTAAGACCTCTCAATGAGCTACAGGATCAAGTCGCTCATCAAGTACGCGTTGGGAACCGATGTCGCCGGGCGCAGCCTGACCGTGCGCCCAGACGATACGTTTCTCGTTTCTTACCCCAGGTCCGGCAATACCTGGACGCGATTTCTAATCGCCAATCTCCTCTACCCAAAGGAACCCGTTTCCTTCGCCAACATCGAGCGGCTGATCCCGGACTGCGAAGCGCTCTCCAGTCGCTATTTGAAGAGCCTGCCGAGCCCGCGCTGCATTAAGAGCCACGAATACTTCGATCACCGCTACCGCAAGGTGCTTTATATCGTGCGCGATCCACGCGACGTAGCGCTCTCCTATCACAGCTTCCAAAGGAAATACCGGCAGATTGCAGATGATTATCCCATCTCGCAATACGTCAGTGATTTTGTCAACGGACGCCTCAACTCCGCCGATTGGGGAACGTGGGCCGAAAATGTGGGCAGCTGGCTGGTGCGCGAAGGCCAAGCAAGTTTTCTCCTCCTGCGCTACGAGGATATGATGGCCGATCCGGCTGCGGAACTGGCCAAGATCGCGCCCTTTTTTCACGTTGAACCCTCAGCCGATCTGCTGGCCGTTGCGGTCGAACGCAGCTCCGCCGTGCGGATGCGAGAACTGGAACGCAAGGAATCGTCACAATGGGTCGCCACAAAAAATAGACGCCAGGACATACCGTTTGTGGGCACGGCTTCCTCCGGAGGATGGAAAAGCCGGCTGCCCGCCGAATCCGTCGCCGAGATCGAATCGGCATGGGGACCACTGATGCAACGGCTAGGGTACCAGCTCACTACTGTGGCGCAAGAACCGGTCCATCACCTCGTGAAGTAGAAAGCTTCGTTTCTTTGTTTCGAAGCCGGCACGTCGTTCTGTCTTCTATATGCGTAAGCTGGAAAAACTGCAGATCATCAAGAACGTGGGGTCGAGCTGGTTCGCTCTCGGCCTCAACATCCTGATCGGCATTTTTCTTTCCCCTTTTATTCTGCACCATCTCGGCGATGCTGCCTTCGGCATCTGGGTGCTGATTTTCTCGCTGACGGGTTATTACGGCATCTTCGATTTCGGTATCCGCTCGTCCATCATCCGCTTCGTTTCCAAATTCACCGCAACCCAGGATCTCGATGAACTCAGCGGCCTGATCAACACCGCGATGTTCGTCTACTCCTGCGTCGGCGCGTTCAGCCTGCTGATCACCGTGGTGGGATGCATCTACATTGACCGCATCTTCCAGATCCCGCCCGCTTTCCAGGCGACGGCTCGCTGGCTCTTATTCGTGGTGGGCGCTTCCGTCGCCTTGGGCTTTCCTCTGGGATTATTCGGCGGAATTCTTGAGGGCTTGCAGAAGTTCTACATTCTGAATTGGACCAACATCGTTTTCTCCAGCGTCCTGCGAGTCATTCTGATCGTATTTTTCTTGAACCGTGGCCGCGGGCTGTTGACGGTCGCGCTGATCACGGTCGGACTGCCAGTGGTGGGGTCGATCTTGCGTGGCGTCGTGGCCCTGCGTTCGTTGCCGATCCGCTTTGCTCCCCG
>Ga0209656_10001146_pt1 | contig 17160 bp, 12 predicted proteins | sample BogFormECP12_OM2_FD_188239 | JGI IMG/M metagenome (GOLD analysis project Ga0209656, IMG submission 188239) | Bog forest soil microbial communities from Calvert Island, British Columbia, Canada - ECP12_OM2 (SPAdes) (version 2) | ecosystem: Environmental > Aquatic > Freshwater > Wetlands > Bog ... | reverse complement strand
AAAGTTTCCAGGAGATAGGTGTCTTTGCACAACATCGCGCCACCTACTTCGGCATGGCAGGAAAAGAACTGCCGGCGGATGGAGTAGTCACCGGATGCGCAACGGTTGACGGCCGTTTGATACATCTAGCCAGCCAGGATTTTACGGTTGCAGGCGGTGCAGCGGGCGAGGTGCACTGCGCAAAGATCACCGAGATGATGCGGCTTTCGATGAAGACTGGAAGCCCATTCGTCTTTATCAATGATTCCGGCGGTGCACGGGTACAGGAAGGCATCGACAGCCTGGCCGGCTATGCCAGTGTGTTTTACAACAATGTTATGCTGTCAGGCACCGTGCCGCAGATTTCCATTATCTGTGGTCCTTGCGCAGGTGGCGCAGCCTACAGCCCAGCATTAACGGACTTCATCATTCAGACCAAGCGCGCGCAGATGTTCATTACGGGCCCTCAGGTCATCAAGCAGGTGACGGGAGAGAGTGTAACCGCGGACCAACTGGGCGGGCCCGCGGCCCAAATGAATCGGTCCGGTGTTGTTCACCTCATCGCCGAGGACGACGATGGAGCATTATCTTTGTGCCGGCGACTCTTGAGCTTCCTGCCGTCGAACAATCTGGAGGATCCTCCCCGGCTGCCTTACGACGCAGAGCTGGAACTCGACCTCGAGTTGAACGATGTTGTGCCCACAGAATCAAAAGTCGGTTACGACATCCGTACCGTGATCACGCGATTGCTGGATCACCAGGACTTCTTTGAAATTCAGCCTGGATTCGCGGCGAATGTGGTGATTGGCTTTGGCCGCATCCAGGGGCGCACGGTGGGAATTATCGCGAGCCAACCCAGCGTCCTCGCAGGTGCACTCGATATTGACGCGTCCGACAAGGTGGCCCGGTTCGTGCGATTCTGCAATGCTTTTAACGTCCCATTACTCACACTTGTCGATGTGCCGGGGTTTCTGCCGGGCGTGGAGCAAGAGTACGGGGGCATCATTCGACATGGCGCAAAAATCCTTTTCGCCTACTCGGCTGCGACCGTCCCCAAGATAACCCTCGTAGTGCGCAAAGCGTATGGGGGCGCTTACATCGGAATGTGCTGTAAAGACCTGGGGGCAGACCGGGTGGTAGCATGGCCAACGGCAGAAATCGCGGTCATGGGCGCCGAAGGAGCAGCGGAAATCGTTTTTCGCCGTGAAATCGATTCCGCTGAAGATAAGGTGGCGCGACGCGATGAACTCATCGAACTCTATCGGCACACTTTTGCAAATCCATACGTATCGGCTGGCCGCCGGCTCGTCGATGACGTGATCGAACCCGCCGAGACCAGAAGATATCTGGCGCAGGCTTTGGAAGCGCTGCACACGAAGCGGGAACTTCGTCCGGCGAAGAAGCACGGGCTTATCCCGCTGTAGATCATTGGAGACAAACACAACATGCCCGCACCAGCATCAGCCAGATCACCGCAAGAGGTCACACCGGAAACGTTGTCCGTTATCGCCGCAGCTGTCACAGCTTTCCTCGGCAAGAAGGTTCGGGTCCGCTCTGCGAAAGTGCTGCAGACGCCGTACGGCGCCGATCGTTGGGCGCGGCAAGGGCGTGTGATGATCCAGGCTTCCCACAACCTTGTACAACGAGGACGGTGACCATGTTCTTGTCTCAATCAACCGACGTGCCAACCGTTGTGCTCCCGGGGGGCAGCGCACAATGAAGCTACAAATCCTGATTGACGACAGGACGTACGAAGTCGAAGTCGAGGTCGCGGAAGAGGACTACTCTCCCCAGGCGCAGGACAACCGTCCCGCTCCCAGCACTGCTACAATTCAGTCAACAGTCCTGCGCACTCCTCCCAAACCAGGGTCTTCGTTGGAATCGGGTGTTGATGAATCCAAACTGTGCCGCAGTCCTGTGGCAGGAATCGTGGTGAGGGTAAATGTACAGCCTGGTCAAGAACTTCAGGTGAACGATCTGATGGTCGTGCTCGAAGCCATGAAAATGGAAACCAACGTAACGGCGCCAATATCCGGAACGTTGAAGTCCGTCAACGTGTCGCCAGGAGATGCGGTAAAGATCAATGAGATCCTGGTTGACTTCGAATAACGCCGTGGGGCCGTGGCTCAAGCTTGTTTCCGCCCGCTATGCCAGTGCTGCGATGCGGGAAAGCTCTCCTTGCGTTCATCCATAACTTATCGGATGCTTGTCGAGCCAGCGTTCATCGCGAACTGTCCCCATCTCCTTCAAGGCTGAACGCGCCATATTGCCGGTGAGGTCACGCGTCTTCCAAGTGAATCCGGCAACAAAGCCAATGACGCCACCTGCCACGCCCCATGCAACCGTTCTTGCAATGCGGCGGCGGTCGGTCAGGCAGAACTGCAACAGACCCGCACATGCACCGAGGGCCGCCAGACTCAACGATGCCCGCGCTGATCGCGTCAAGACCTCAGAGAGAGGCTGCCCGTGAAGTTGCGAGTCCCGCCCGGTGCGCAGTCCTGAAATGCCTGAATGGACCAGCGCCCTGCCATAGTGACGATTTGTTTTCGACGACGCATCTGGCTTCACAAGACTGCTCCCCTCTGCCGTTTCGATCAGTAATGGCCCCTCATCACTTACCATGACACTCGTACGCGAGCGTAAATCGGATCTGTGACCGGCGTCACTGGGTCCGAGTGCCTGTATCACAGCACCATGTTTATAATACTCGGTAAGTTAGCGGACAACATTCGAAGCGAGTGAATCCAGAACCTTTGTTCATCGGATGCGGAGAGCTTTAGCCTGCTGAGTGACTCTCGAGTTCTCATGTAATAATGGACGGCCATCGATCAGGGATGCGACTTGGTGAGGATCTGGTGGGGATACTGGGCAGTTAGGAAGAGAAGCCAATGTTGCTGAAACCTTTTGTTATCAACTCGCACGGCCGCATCGTCTTTCCGGGTAACTTTTTCCCTGAGTTGGACTTCAGGGTATTCAAGACCCTTAAGCAATTTGCGGCTGTTATCCGGCGGGACTTCGGGGAGAAAGCGCCAACCGACGTGGAGATTGCCGGGCGCGTGCAGGCTGGTGAATACAAGAGCCGGTATGAACTGTGCCGCGACCTGGTGTTGAACCGCTTCTGGGTGAATCGTTACACCCTCACGATGTACGAGAAGCGTCCCACCCGCTGGGGCGACCTCCCGCGGCAGCGCGACGATGTTTTCCTGCCGGTGTACAAGCATCGAGATGCATCCGCCATCACAACCGCAATCGAGGCAGGTTACCGGGCTCTGCCCCCGTCTTGGGACGAAGAGATGGAAGACCGGAGCTTCAGCATTTTGCTGAGTGTTTTTCGCAACAAACTTAGCTCCGGGGGCGAGCTCCGGCCTATTCGTCCGACGGTATCTGAGGCCCTGGCCGACCCTGCAAATCGCACCCGCCATCTGCTGGCGTATGACCCCGATTATCTGCGCTACACCTATGAGGACGTAATCGACTGTCTGCATCCAGTTCCCGAACTAGAAGCCTTGATGCGGCAGTGCATGATTCTGCACAATCAATATCCGTGGGACCCATCAACGAGCACGCAAACAGAGATCGGCAAGCTGAAGGACGACGATTACGTGGTGGCATTTCATCCGCGCAACGAGTATGTCCTTCGTTTTATCCAGCGGGTAAAGCAGGACGAACATTGGGGCCCTCGGGTGCGCCCGAATCGGATGATTCGGCCCGACACTCTGGCCTTGAGTCAGCCCATCAAGCCCTATCCTCCGGTGGAGGTGAGCAAGCGATTCAAGGTTCTTCCCCGGTTTGAGGCGATTGCCGTCTATGAAGGCGAGGTGACCTGCACTAACGCAGACCTCATCCGCAACCACGCGTACTGCTGGTCGCGCATGAGCGCCGCGGAGATCAGCGAGAAAACCGGCATCGAGCAACGGTGTTACACCCAGTTGCCCCTGGAGGACATGGCCCTGCTTGCGGCAAAGAAGGCCCTGGCTAAGTCCGGCCGGCGGCCTGCGGAGATCGGCGCCGTCCTGCTTTGCACTTGCACGAGCACCAAACTCATTCCATCCATTGCCACCTGGCTCTCGGGTGAGCTCGGCCTCATGCAGACGCATACTTCGTGCGACATCGTTGCCGCCTGCGCTGGAATGCCCTATGGCCTCGCGGAGGCGGTGCGCTTGCTGCAAGAGATCGAGCGGCCGGTGCTGCTGGTCTGCGCGGAGAAATTCTCCGACAAGATCGGGACGGTGCGCACCTCACGCATGATCTTCGGTGATGGCGCGGCCGCCGTAGTGGTGGGACCTGCGCCGGAGGGAACTCCTTCCGATATCGAGTTCTTCCAAACGTACGCGAGCGGTCCGTGGTCGGAGGTGAACTCCATCATTTGGCCCAACCCGGAATTCGACAACAACATCACCGTTTACGGGCCCGAGGTGAAGGCCCTGGTGACTCGCTATCTGAAGGAAATGATGGGAGAGTTGACCCAGCTCCCGAACCCCAACGGTGGCGACGGGGCGCTCATCGACGCAATCGAGCTGGTGGTTCCGCATCAGGCCAACAAGAACATGGTACTCACGCTGGCTGAGGCGGCCGGTATTCCAGGCGAGCGGATCTTTTTCAACATAGAACGTGTTGGCAACACCTCCTCCGCGAGTATTCTCATGGCTGTCCATGACGCCGTGCGCGAAGGCAAGATTGACCGTCCCATGCGGATCTTCGCGCCCGGCTTCGGCGCCGGCGCAGTTGGCGGCTATGTAGTTATGCGGGTCGATCCCGCGATTGTAAGCTGCAATTCGGAAGACAGGAGCTTAGAAATGGCAAACGTTGCAGATGGAGATGGAAATTACCAACCGACGTCGCTCGCCGGCAGGGTCGCCTTGGTGACCGGGGCTTCGCGCGGCATCGGACGCGCTATCGCGCTTGAACTCGCGCGCCGTGGGGCGAAGCTTGCGCTGAACTTCCGGGCGGATGCCAAGCAGGCCGAGAGCGCCGCGGACGAAATCCGTGAAATGGGCGTCGAGTGCCTGCTCGTCCAGGGCGACGTCGCCAAGAAGGGCGAAGCCGCCCGCATCGTCAAAGAAGTCATCGACAAATGGCAGCGACTCGACATCCTGGTGAACAACGCAGGTATTACGCGCGATCGAAGCATGCGCAAAATGACCGACGACGACTGGGCGGCGGTGATCAATGTCAACCTGAATGGCACGTTTTACTGCACGAGCGCGGCGGTGCCGGCCATGATCAATCAGAGGTTTGGGCGCATCATCAATATCAGCTCGGTTGTCGGGCAAATGGGCGCATTTGGGCAGGCCAATTACGCGGCCAGCAAGGGCGGCATCATCGCCTTTACGAAAACCCTCGCGCTGGAAATGGCTAAGTTCAACATCACCGCCAATGCCGTCGCGCCGGGTTTCACTTCCACGGAAATGGTGGACGCCATCCCGGAAGAGATTGCCGCTCAAATCAAGGCGAAGATTCCGTTGGGGCGTTTCGCGTCGCCGGAGGAAATCGCCAAGGCGACCGCCTTCCTTGCTGCGGATGGCGACTACATCACTGGACAAGAGTTGAACGTCAACGGTGGGTACCACATGTAGAGCCTTTCGGCGGGTGTGAATCGCGCTTACCACCCTCCGACTACAACGCAACTCTTACCGTCAAACGCTGATCTGCACGGCAGACTTGTATTCTGCCGGCGATCTCTCTCTTGGACTCAAGAAAGAAACTCCGACTTAGTAACGATAGAATCCCCGCCCTGACTTGCGGCCGAGCCACCCGGCATCGACCATTTTGACCAATAACGGGCAAGGCCGGTACTTCGGATCGCCGAGGCCGGATTGCATTACGCGCATGATGTCCAGGCAGACATCGAGCCCGATGAAGTCCGCCAGCGTGAGCGGTCCCATCGGGTGTGCCATACCCAGCTTGAAGACTTCGTCCACGGCTTCGGGAGTGGCCACACCTTCCATCACCGCGTACATGGCTTCGTTCAGCAGCGGCATGAGTACGCGGTTGGAAACGAATCCCGGCGCGTCGTTCACTTCGACCGGCGTTTTCTCCAGTTTCTCGGCGAGAGCTTTCGCCGTTGCAAAGGTATCGTCCGAGGTCGCCAATCCCCGGATCAACTCGACCAGCTTCATCATCGGTACGGGATTAAAGAAGTGCATCCCGATAACTTTGTCCGGCCGTTTGGTCGTTGCTGCCAGCTTGGTGATCGAAATGGACGAAGTGTTTGACGAGAGGATGACTTCGGGCCGGCACATCGCGTCTAGATCGCGGAACAACTCGGCCTTGATCTCAAAACGCTCGCTGGCCGCCTCCACGACATAATCGCAGTCGGCGAGACGCTTCCGGTCAGTTGTGCCCGTGATGCGCGCCAGCGATAGATCGCGCTGTTCCGACGTCAACTTGCTCTTCGCAACCTCGCGTTCCAGGTTCTTGCGGATGGTTTGCAGTCCTCGATCGACAAAGCCCTGCTCCACATCGACCAGCACGACGTTGTATCCGCCTTTCGCGAAGACGTGAGCGATGCCATTGCCCATCGTGCCCGCGCCGATTACTCCTACTGTCTTGATGTCCATGATTGCCTCAAATGTGGTTGATTAGTACGTCCAGACGCGTAAGCAAAACATCTGAGTGTAGCAGAGAGGCGGCAAACTGTCGGTGACAACGGTGAGTGGTACTCAATGATTCAAGCAGAAGAGAAGGACACAACTTCCTGCCTTGTCCTCAAATCGCTCAAGTTCGCCGGGATAAAGCAGAAGAATGCCCGCAACCGCGGTTTATGTCCCTATTACCACGCCGCCATCCACGGAAATCACCGCCCCGTGAATGAAGCTTGCCTGATCGGAAGCGAGCCAGAAGTACGTGTTGGCCACGTCTTCTGGTGTTCCTGCCCGTCCCAGCGGAGTTCGTGCCACCATGGCTTCGAGAACTTTTGCGGGCATCGCCCTCACCATGTCAGTGGCAATAAATCCGGGAGCCACTGCATTGACCCGGATATTATGCTTGCCCAACTCCCGTGCCCAGGTACGAGTCATTCCAATGACCCCCGCCTTGGAAGCCACGTAATTCGTCTGCCCGAAGTTCCCCAGAAGCCCCACCACCGATGCCGCGCACAGAATTACTCCGCCGCCGTTCTTGATCATGTGCGGGACGACGGCGCGAGTGCACAGAAAAACGCCCTTCAGATTGACTTCGATGACAGAATCCCACATGTCCTCAGACATGATTGACACGGAGCTGCCACCGTTCCACTTCACCAGTTGCGCGTCGCGAACGATCCCGGCATTGTTGATGAGAACGTCAATGCGGTCCCACTGCTCGACCACCGCCGCGGCAGCCGTTTCGACGGCGCTCGCACTGCTGACGTCCACGGCCTGAAAGTGGGATTCGCCCCCGGCCCACTTGATCGCGGATTCGAGTTGAGCCGCCGCCCTATCGGAGACGTCCCAGGCGGCAATTCTTGCGCCTTCCTCGGCGAACCGCAACGCAGTGGCTCGGCCGATTCCAGCGCCGGCCCCAGTGATCAGGACAACTTTTTCACGCAACCCGCTTTCTCTGGCGGGCCGCCGTCTTTCGCGAACACTGGTTGTGTCCATGTCTGTGATTTCGACCGACTGATGGATGTCCTGGATGGCAGAATCCTGCACAGGGGGAGTCATTGATGCTCCTGATTACTACATTGTGGGTGAAGAAAGCGGCTTGGTGGAAGTGGTATCAAGTCAGTAGCCAATTGCTGGGCGCCGCGAAACAAATCAGCCTAGTCCTTTTGCCGCAGTGCGTCAAGCCTTGCGGCGAGATTTCACTTTTCGAGCGTTCTTGCTTGGTACACGCTTCCGAAGCATTGATTCCAGTTCTTGGATGCGCTGCTTGAGTTCGCCGACCTCAGCGCCTTGCGCCCTGGCATCGGACGGTGCCGATGTCCGATCCTGCTGCTTCGAACCTCCGGTTGACCCGTTAACCGGCTGGGAAAGTCCTGTCTCAGCCTCAGGCTGGCCCCAGTGCTTTTGCATGAATTCGAAAGGGTTCATAGGTGGCGGCAAAGCACGGTAGGCATTCTGGTACATGTCCATCATCGCTTTCATGTAACGCAGGGCGCTTTCCTGGGTGGCGCGGCCGGAAGCCACGATCATCTGGCGCAACACATCAAGGGGAAAAACGGAGTCCGCCGCTTTGGCGTCCTCCACCACGATCTGGGCCAGGATCAGCCGGGTAAGATCCTCCCCGGTAACGGCGTCCACCACCCGGACATCCTGGCCGTCCCGCACAAATTGGGCCACCTGGTCCTGGTTGATGTACTGGCTGGTGGCCGTGTTGTACAGCCGCCGGTTCTCATACTTCTTAATAATCAGTGTCTTAGGGGCCATTTCGTTGGGCTCATTTTTTCCTTGACACGGCCGAGAAGGAGAGTATGATTGTCTTATGTTGCAGTGCAGCATATATTGCAACATGAGAAAACAAACACTAAGGAGCAAATCATGCCTACTACCTCTAAGTCAAGCAAGAAAGCGGCGCCAGTAGCCGCAGCCGCCAAGAAGCCCGAATTCGTGGATACTTTTACTCCACTCGTTCTTAACAGCGTTGAGCGCGTCGCCGACCTGCAAAAGAAGACCCTGGACATCGCCGCCGAGCAGACCGCGGAATGGCTCGGGGCCTGGAAGAATGCATTCAGCTATTTCCCGGTGACCCCGCCCGCGTTCATCTTCGATGTTGCCGGCCAAGCGGTCAAGACGGCGATTGAAACCCAGAAGAGCGCAATCGACCTGGTGGTCGAGCAGAGCAAGTCCGTCGCCGATATCACCAAGGTGCGCACCGACGCGTACGCGAAGATCGTGGATGGCGTGACCAGCAACATTCAGAAGTCGGTTGAGCGCTCGGTGGAAGCCCAGAACAAGGTCCTTGAGTTTGCCAGCGAGCAGAACAAGGCCGTCTTTGAGGGCACCAAGAAGCAGCTCGGCGCGGCAGCGGGACCGGCTACGGTGATCGTCGATACGTTCCAGCGCGGAGCGGAAGCTGTGATCGAAGTCCAGAAGTCGATTCTGAACATCGCTTCCCAGCCGTTTGTCGCCGCCAAGAACTAGCAGTTACTGAGTTCGAAGCGAGCAGGTCGCGAAGGATGCCGCTCGGGTGCAAAAAAGCACCCGGCGGAGTATCCTCGTGCTGAAAGGGGTGGCAAATGGGTGACGAACAAGCACGCGATGGCAAGCCGTTTGATCCGATGGATCCCTGGCGCGGGATGCGTGACGCTTACCTTGATGTCTGGGCGAAAACGATGGTCGAGGCCGTGAATAGCGAGGCCTATGCCCAGGCCAGTGGCGCAATTCTCGATTCCTACCTCACCGCGTCTTCTCCTTTTCGCGAAGCCGTCGAGAAGACGATGCTCAAGGTGCTGGAGCAAATGAGCATGCCGTCGCGCGCTGATTTCGTTTCGCTCGCCGAGCGCATGACGAATGTTGAGATGCGCCTGGACGACATGGACGCCAAGCTGGATCACATTCTGCAACGTGTTTCGAAAGCGGCGCCTGCAGAGCGGATGAAACCGCAAAGCGTACCCCGACAGCGGCAGAGAGCGGCCAAGGCGGCACCGAAGAAGAAGGGGGCCAGATAGGATGGCAGGCGCACCGGTACTCACCGATCCGTTTACACTCGCAGTCAACAGGCTCAAGACGCTCTCGAAGGTGATGACGACGCGAGCGGCCATTGCGCAGACCCCGAAAGAACTCATCTGGACGCTGAACAAGGCAAAGCTCTATCGCTATATTCCTGTTGTCCCCAAAGAACAGCGCCACCGTATCCCGCTCCTGCTGGTTTTCGCGCTTATGAACCGGCCCTACATCCTGGATCTTCGGCCCGGGCACAGCTTCGTCGAATACATGCTGAATAACGCGTACGATGTGTACCTGCTCGATTGGGGAGCGCCGGGGCCGGAAGACAAGAACCTGAAGTTTGACGATTACACTCTGGAATACATGCCCCGCGCGATCCGCAAGCTTAAGGCGGTCTCAGGGTCACAGGAATTCAGCCTCCTCGGCTGGTGCATCGGAGCAATCCTTACCACGATCTATGCGGCCCTGCGAGGCGGCGACGATCTGCGGAACCTGATTCTGCTCACGGCTCCGCTGGACTTTTCCAATAAAGAGAGTCTTACCTTCGCCCGTTGGGTGGACGAGCGGTACTTCGATGTGGACAAGGTGCTTGGGGCTTTCGGCAACATGCCGGGAGACATGATCGATTACGGGGCCAAGGCGCTTAAGCCGGTAGAAAACTATATCGGCAACTATGTGAAGCTCTGGGACAATCTCGATGATCCCAGGGTTGTGGAAGCCTGGCATGCGATGAACACATGGGTCACCGACAATGTGCCGCTGGCCGGAGGGGCCTTCCGGCAGCTCATCGTTGATCTGTATCGCAACGACAAGTTGATGCGGGGAGAACTCGTGATCCGGGGCGAAGGTGTGGACTTGGGCCGGATTCGAGCCAACCTGCTGACCGTCATCGCGGAGGGCGACCACATCACCCCATCTTGTCAATCAGAGCCAATCATGTCCAAGGTGAGCAGCCGTGACAAGGAGTTGTTCCGGGTCAAGGGCGGGCATATCGGAATCATGGCCGGCAGCGGAGCCAGCAAACACACGTGGCCGCACATTAATGGCTGGCTGAGCGCTCGCTCCAAGTAATTCCAGACAGAGCAGTACACCTAAATGCCAGTGGCGGGTTGAAGCGTTTTGCAGCGCTTTGCAGCGCAAACACCAATCCGCCATCACTTTCCAATACAGAAGGTAATCTTTATGTCAATCGCTAATGTTTATAGAGGTATTAGGCACCGCGCCTTTTCTGGAGACATACTGGAGACATAAAATTTCTCACGTACCCCCTGCTGGCGGATCGAGCCAGGCCTGCCACTGATGGAGTGGTGCCGCGTCTCTGGTGCTGGTGGCAAACGCCCTGCCGGATTGGGTAGTCACAAGCCCGACAGAAGATGCTCGCGCCGCTGCAAGTTCGAAATGTGCTGTCGACTTTGCAACATATCCACACCGCAAACGACACACCGGCAGCTATCTCTCAGCCATATCGCGAGGGTCATGCGGCGTATATACTGCGGACATGCTGTAATGTATAGCACCATCCGGTTTTCATCCAAGGGCGTTGACATTACACGACGGCAGGAAGGCGACGCATGGGGCCCCGCCCAGGCATTACTCCACGAGAGACTTCTTCCCGGCAGATGCCGAATGCCATGCTTGCCCGCTACTTCCAAGAGCGGGAGCTGCTCGGCGACCTGGATTTTGCGGCCATGAAGGAAGCCCAGCCGGACGAGCTATTCGCGGCGTGGCTGAAATTGCCTGGCAGCCAACGCAACGCGATGGATGCAGAGTTCCAGGACATCTTCGATCTGAGCTGCGAGAAGGGCTTTCGCGCGATCCTCGACGAGGCGGAATGGCACTTGGCGGCAGACCCGCAGGCGCGGGTCTAACCATGCACGGGATCGGTCGGCTGAAGGTGGCGGCGTCACAGGCGTTCGCGCAGATTCCTGTTCCACTTTCGTTAACCCTCTCCAATGGCGGAGCTCCCACTTTCGACCCGAACCGCTGTTTTCCCTCTAATGAGACCAAGCCCATCAACCCAAGATGCGCCCTTCTGTCCGTTTTTCCTGCTGAAACGGATTTTTGATTTTCCTATACAATAAAACAAGCCTTCGGGACAAACGCTTGCCCATAACTACACGGGCTCACCTATTGCTGAAACAGGCAAATCAGCAGAGGGGAATTGTTCACGGTATCCTGGGCGATCAGAAAAATAGCAAACTTGCCCTCTGGATTACCAACAGCAGCGACCGCAGGTAAGGTGCAAGTGCCACTCAAGCTGCAGATCTTGTTGGGATCAGGGATTTGAATCGAAGCAGATTTGTACAGTCCGAATTGGGTTTGATCCTCACTACCCAAGTCCATCAGCAAATACACTTGCGGAGCGCTGAGTACATCTTGCTGGAAAACTCCGCCGCAAATTGCCGACGGTGACGGCTTAACGCCGTTTGGACAAGCCGTGTTGGTGAATGTCACCATCTGCGTAGGTGCAAGGCAGATCGTTCCAATGCAGCCTAGCGATACTGTTGGTTGATACATGAAGCCATAATAGCTAGCGTTTCTTACAGTGCTGGTATCCAGCGGACTCGATGGCTGGATTACGCCAACAGCGCCAAATTGAGTTCCAGAAGATGAGTCGGCAATGAGCTGGTTCGCCACAAAAAACCCGGATGGCCCAACGACAACAGAGGCGCTGGTAGTGGCCGGAGCTGTGGGCGGGATGGTGACTGAGGTATTACCCGAAGCTGTTGCACAAGTGCCTGCTGCTAGCGTAGACCCGGGCTGACTGGAAGAATTTAGCAGATACTGCGAGAAGTTGGAGAAGTTCCAAGTATTCCCGGTGGTGGCCACCTGAACGTTACCGTAAGCTGTAGCAGTTTTCGACACCCAGCTCTGATCGACAAGCGTGACAAACTGAAACGTCACGTTGCCATTGATACTCAAGCAGGTGCCCGGAGCCATCGCGGCCAAGGGCGCTGTGTTAGGGCCTGGACGCTGCAGCAACGCACGTCCCTGGATCTCAAGCGAATAACCGAATTGCTGGAATGGAGGTGATACGTTGGTCTGAGCCAAACTGAGGAATTCTGTCGGATTTTGGACGGAGAATGCCCCGCTAATGAGCCCCGCACTGGGGTTCGTCAAGTCCTGAGCGGAAAAAAGATTGGTGCTGTGATCGATCGAGGTTTGCCACATGTCAGCTGGACTTTGGGGTCCAAAGTAAGAGTTGTTTGTGCCGGCTGGCGCTGGAGTCGCCAGACCAGAGGGCGGCGCTGAGGTGGACTGGCTGCTACTTCCGCAACCTATGCCAGCTAGCTGTGCGGACAGTGCCAGGCCGAAAAGCAACCATAGCCTGCTAGACGCGCAAATCCTATTCATTATCTTGCACAACCCCCGATTACGGTTCTCCCGATACCCACGTGGCAATTGAAGCAAGCCCAATTGACGGCGCATGGACCAGAATCTCACTGCACGGTCACCGTTACGACACTCGTATGCTGGATGGTCCCAGTGCCACTGGACGCGGATGCAGTCACGGTGATGTTGTACGTGCCAGCCGGAGTGCCGCTTGAAGTGTTGCCTGTATTATTGCCGCCGCCTCCGCATGCCGCGTTGAATAACAACCCCCCTGCCAACAATGCGACAAAACAAAATCTCAAGAATCGCCTTTGCCTCTGCCGCGATGCTGTGAACCCAGCAAGTCCGATTGGGGCCAACCAAATGGCATAGATGAAGCCAGATGGCCTGTTTCTGGGAGGAGCCTTCGAGGAAACGGGGCGTGAAGCCGTTAGGGCGATTAAGGTAAAGGCGGCGGACTTTCCGTCGGAGCTAAGTGTGAGAGTAGCAGGAGACAGTTGGCAGCTTGCTCCCGTCGGCGTACCTGCCCAGCTACACGATAGCGAAATTGTCCCGGTAAACGAATTCAGCGGACTTACTTTGACAGTAAAGTCAGCCGAGTTTCCTGCCGCCAATGTAGCACCGCCTGGACTGATACTCAGGCCGAAATCTGGAACGCCTTCAACCACCGCATCAGAGGATTCGAGGTGCGCGGATTGAACTCGACATCTCCGCTATAGGCGGCGGTGACAGTGTGCGTGCCCGTGGCCAAAGTCGATGTGGTCAGCACGGCAGAGCCGCCATTGAGAAGCGAAGTTCCTAGCAACGTGCTGCCATCGAGAAACTGAACTGTGCCTGTTGGCGTGCCGCTGCCAGAATTGCTGGACACAGTTGCGGTAAACGTAACCGGCAGCCCTAGGCCGGATGGATTAAGCGAGGATGTAAGGCCAATTGTTACCGTCAGCTTCGAATTACCGTTGCTGAATAGAAGGCTGGCCGTGTTAGAACCTTGGTTCACGATGACCAGATCCGGTATCCCATCCCCGTTCATATCGGCCGCAGCTAAAGCGACAGGCGTTGAAGCCGTAAGAAAAGATTCGGCAGCACCCAGGCTGAGAGCTCCTCCAGTCGAGGTGTTCGGCAGAAACCAGACACTGGGGAGCTGACCCTGCGCTGCGCTCGCTACCGCAACATCGGCAGAGCCATCAAGATTAAAGTCCCCCGTCGTGACTGCAGTAACTCCACCCGGTATGCCCGTGATGCCCGGGGGATACACAACCGGCGTACCAAAACTAATCGTCGATCCGGAACTGATGTTCGGAATCAAGGATATGGTGCCATCCTGGCCGACTGCCACCAGGTAAACGGGAAGCTGACTCTGGCTGAAGCCCAGAGCTATTGACACCGGTTGCTGCTGCGAGGGTAGGTTCGTAGCGACCCGGAAGGAATTCGCAAATGCTCCGGTAGAAGGATTGGCCGGCCCCTGAAAGACCCATATCTCCCCGGTATTTGCGTCCGCAGCAACAACGTCGGTATTCCCGTCGCCGTTAAGGTCTGCCGCTGCCATCGAAGAAAAACTCGCGGAAACCCTGCTCGGTGGCAGGATCGTGAAGTTGCCACTTTTGTCGTTGTTGTTCGAAAGGCCGGTCACATTGCCCTGATTGTCGGCGACGACCAAATCTTGCTGATTCAGCGCATGACCGGAAACAAGAATACCGGAAGCCACAGAAGAACTGGTGGCAGTAGTGGTCGGATACTGCGGACCCAGCTGGAAGCCGCCGTTGCCGCTCAAGAATAAATTCACGGTTCCGGTATTATCCATGACAGCCATGTCGCTGTAACCATCGCCGTTGAAGTCGGCTGCCGTCATCGATATGAAATTGCTGTTCGAAGAGAAGCTCAAACCTTCAATGAAGGTGAAATCGCCCTTTAGGCAGGGCGAGCCAAAATTGCAATCGTTCTCGAGCAGTGTAACAGCGCTGAAGTAACCCAATGATGGAATGGACTGACCTGCTATGGCAAAATCCGGTAATACACTTGGCGCCTGAGAAAAGAAATTAGCTATTGAAACAGCAGTGGGAGCCTGAGTCTGAAATATTACGTAGTCACTGCGTGTTTTGATGCTGTTGGTGCAAAACTGTCCTCGGCTGTCGTAGCTGCACGAAGCCCCATAGCCTAACCAAATCGTGTGGCCTAAACCGTCTCTGCCGTTGCCCAGGTTGGAGAGGACAGTCACCGCGTTGCCGGCCTGGTCTTTTTGGTGTGCGGCTGCTAAATCGGGAAATGGCTGTTGTGCTCCGAGGTGGAACTTACCCGCCCCTACTGCTACGGGACCTGCTCCCGTCCCGAACTCCAGGGCCGTGGGATTGAAGGCACAAGAACCATTGTTGACGCAAAAGCTGCTGGTCCCTCTAGCGTCGTTCACAAGTACGCTTACGGAGTTGTCGTCTATATTGGCCATTACCACGTCTGGTGCTAGATCTCCATTCACGTCGGCAACTGTCAACGCCACGGGAGTGAGGCCAACGGGCGTGGGTTGGGCGTTGTAGTAGAAGCTAAAAAAGAATGGAGGAGGGCTCAAGTTAAGAAGAATGTTTATCGCTGGAGGAAAAGGACAATTAGCAGAGGTTGGAGGGATGCTAGCTATGGCGAGCTCAGCGAGGCCGGCAGCGCTTCCCGATGGTTGTTCGAAGTATCCTGCAACCGCCGCGGTAACCGGGGGCTGAATACTGCTGAAGCATGCTCCAGTCGGAGATACAATCACACCTGGGTTGAAGTTTATCGACCCCGACCCGACGTTTTGCAGTACAGAAGCGTTGCCATCCTGGGTTACAGCAGCCAAATCGGGGAGAGGCTGACCCGCGGTGGTGAAGTCGCCGGCAGCCAGAAAGATAGGTTGCGATCCGATCAGGCCGCTCGAAAATGGGCCCACCGCCGCGTTAAGCTTTCCACCCCCATCGCCAGCAAAGACTGAGATTCCAGCCGTATTCGCGTTGCCGACCTCGACGTCAGGTGTTCGCGTAGAGGCGAACGATATGAAGGAGATCTGCTATTACCTTAGTCCCGACCGTATCGAGGCTCCTGAAGGGCGTAAACATCGGGCAAGTTCGCAATGCTCCCGAAGGATTTATCCAGTGGGCGACGCAGCATGGCGCCGTGACGACGGAGTCGCAGTCGGATTGCAGTTAGCTCGAATCAGGCTCCATATTGAAAACGTAACTTCTCCCGGGACTGCGAATCTTACGGCTTATTAGCATCAGTTTAGCATCAGTCTTGCAACGGACCAAAGAGGAAGCGCAATGAACCGGATGATTCGGAGAAGCATGATCGGGATCCTGGCGGGCGGGGTGGCCTCGGCTGCCCTGATCGGGACCGCTGGTCATATCGGTCTAAGCCTGCTGCTCGGTGCGGCGATCGGCGCAGCCTTTGCGGCCAGCACAGGGCAAACCCCCGGCGCATATCTCGACAACATGATGACGGCGGGCGCTCTCGGCGTGCCGCTTTGGGGAATTCTCAGCGTCATCACTTTGCCATTGCTGTCGGGACAAATGCCGGAGTGGAGCGCGGCGCAGATGCGCGAACACTTTCCTGCGCTAGTGGGATGGGTGTTATATGGCGTGACCCTCGGTCTGCTGGCGCAGGCGTTGAACGACCTTACTGAGCGCCTGCTCGGCCCCGAACCCGCATCCCAGCCTGCTAGTCTGGAGCCGAAGAAACACATCCTGATTCTCGGCGGCGGCTTCGCCGGAATGACAACCGCGGAGTGTCTGGAAAGGGATCTGGAGAAAGATCCGTCGGTCACCATTTCCCTGGTCAGTGAAACCAACGCCTTGCTGTTCACTCCGATGCTCGCCGAGGTGGCGGGCAGCAGCCTGGAGCCGAGCCACATCAGCACGCCTCTGCGCACCACACTGCATCGCACAGAGTTTGTCCGCGGGCGTGTCACCAGCGTCGATCTGGAAAACAAGCGGGTCACGCTGGAGGCCGGTATGGACGGTAACCAAAGCTGCCGCAGCGAGCTGGCCTACGATCACCTTGTGCTCGCGTTGGGCGCGGTGTCCAACTATCTCGGGCTCACCAATGTGCAGAAGCTTGCCTTCGACTTCAAGAGCCTGATCGACGCAATTCGTATCCGCAACCACGTGATTGAGATGTTCGAGCGGGCCGACCGCGAAAGCGATCCGGCGGTGCGCGTGGCGCTGCTAACTTTCGTCATTGCCGGGGGAGGCTTCGCCGGTGTAGAACTGGCGGGCGCGCTGAACGATTTTGCCCGCGGCATTCT
>Ga0209656_10001145_pt1 | contig 17171 bp, 17 predicted proteins | sample BogFormECP12_OM2_FD_188239 | JGI IMG/M metagenome (GOLD analysis project Ga0209656, IMG submission 188239) | Bog forest soil microbial communities from Calvert Island, British Columbia, Canada - ECP12_OM2 (SPAdes) (version 2) | ecosystem: Environmental > Aquatic > Freshwater > Wetlands > Bog ... | reverse complement strand
ACAGGCGACGCTGTATGGTAAGTCTGCCATCCGCCCTGGCACGACTGTCAGTGTTGACAGTTTGAGTCCAGACGACGCGCGACTAGGATTAACTCTCGCCGACGGAAACGATTGCACACCATGTGCTAAACCTCCTTTGCAGATTTGCAGACAGAACAAGAAGCAAACGACCCTTCGGGACCGGATATTGTTCTCGAGTGCTGCCGCAATCTAAGAGACAAGGTGAGCCATGTGTTTTTACAATGAACAAGCAGCTGTCGCAAACTTCCGTGCTGACTACGCGAAGGGTGCTGACTTCTGCAAAGCGCTTGAACGAGACATGAAGTCTTTTTATCTGCTTACTTTCTTGCTCACGGCAAATCACATAGACGCCGAGCAGTGCTTTGGGGCGATCATGGAGGAAGGTTTTGACGGGAACTGTGTGTTCAAGCTCTGGGTCGGATCGTGGATTAAGCGTTGTCTGATCAAAAAGGCAATTCAGGTTGTCTTTTCGCGCTCGGCCGGAAACAACGAGCGTCGGAATCTGTGGTGGGACGAACTAGGTGAGACACGGCTGAGAAATGTAGTAAATGCGGTGATTGGCCTAAGAGCTGCAGAGCGTTTTGTATTTGTTATGTCAGTTCTGGAGCATTATTCCGCTAAGGAATGCTCGCTACTGCTTGACTCCACGATAAACGATGTTGTCCAGCTGCGAGCCCGGGCATCACGCAGGCTCGCCGCGTACGATCCATTCTCCATTGGAAATCTGACGAGGCCCGGTCGGCGGGAGTCAGCGTGAATCATTGCATCCTTGCTAAATGATTTGCAGCCTCCATGACCGCAGCTTGGCATTACTCGGGAACTACTGCTTGGTCAGTGCAAGCGACATTGAGAAAGCTTCGCTGACGATGCACTCTAGTCCCTTGAAGATCGAAACCGATTGTGGATTTGTGCGACAGGGATCCCGCTTGACTGCTTGACTACCGTGCGTGGAGGCCCTCAGAGAGACTTAGAAGGTTTTGCGGGTGCACCCGAATCATGCCGCCGCGCGGGCTATCGATGTCCGCTATGAGAAAGAAGGAGATAGACACAGCAAGGGGCAAGACTATGAAGAGGTAACTTGTTCGATGTGCGAAATAGCCGATCAATAGGTTGCAGCCAATGGCGATCGCTGCTAACAAGGCCCAGGCCTCAAATGGAATACGGTTCCACCAGGCAGCCTGAGTGTACGCCTGCGAATTCAATACATCGTTCATTCCCGAAACGGCCAAGGCTACCATGGATGTTGGCTGAGCCACAGCTCGCGCTTGGATCGCGGACCATAGGTCGTTCTGTAGTTGAGCCGTATCGATCTCGTTTTGTCGGAGCAGTTGCCGATCGCGCGTGGTGTAAAACAGCACACGCTGACTGAGATAGTTCCTTAGCAGCTCACGCACTCTCTCTGCGTCTGCGGTAGGTAGAAGACCGGCGCGAACGTATTCCGTACTGATCGCGTTAGCTTCTGCCTCTTCGTAGTTCTTGCGCTGTTCGTAACGGTTGATGGCCATGGAAAAGGTGAACCCGATAAGGAGGCTCAGTAAGGTCAGAACCGCGCCTTGGACAATGTCGAAGTCTTCCCGCTGTCCTTCTTCCAACGATCTCAGTCTCTTGCGAGAAAAACCGCCGACAAGGGCCGCAAGACAAAGCGCGATGAAAGTGACCAGAAAAACGAGAAGTGGGTGGTCGACGATGGTGCTCATGTGGAATCGCCGTCAACAGCCTCCCTTACAAATCAGTTGTGGAGCCTTTTACCAGTCCTACTTAGTGCTGCGCAGGGGAGCCCGCGCGCACCCGGAAAATGACATCCATGCTGCGAAACAAATCTGCTACTCCGCTACTGACGTCCAACTGGCATCAGGATCGAACTCGCTCATGGCGGTTGCTGTTTCCTTTGTGGTCTTTCCCAAGTCCTTCTGGAACAACATGCCATCCTGGTTGATGATGAATGTCATTACACCGGAATTGCCGTATTCAGCTGGGTAAGCGACGAAGGCGAATCCCCCGATCATTCTTCCGTTCACCACATAGTCTTTCGCGCCATCTGGTGCATGAATGCCTTGCTTCTTGAGCATGTGAAAGTTGTAGCCATGGAAAGAGGAGTGCGAATCCGGTTTCAAACTGTAGCCTTCATCGGTGGCGAATGCCGCCAATGGGCCCAGAGGGCTTTGGGGCTGGCCTTCTGGCGACTCCCAATACAATCCGTTCTGCTTGCCAGTGTCACTGATAAACTTCAGGGCATACTGGTGGGGGCTGCCGTCATCGTGACGCTGGGAGAAATACTCGGCCTGCGCGTCAGCCAGGGCGCCACAAATGTCGATCACTGCCAGCTCATTCCGGCCAATCCGACGTGCCAGGATTTCAGTCTTCCCTGCTGCCGTGTCGAAGAACCACTGGCCAGCCGTATTCTTCTTCAGGGGAATCGGAAAGGGAAAGTTGTCCACTCCAACTACAAGGACTTGAGCTTCATCCGGCATCTTGCGCCAGCGGTGCATCTTCCCATAGCCGTCCACGAACGCCTCGACCACAGCCTTGTCCTGCACGGCATCGCCAGAGGAGATGAGCTCTTTCGAATCCGGTCCGAAAACTGCAAGCAGTGCGTTCTGATCCCCCGACTTCGCGGCTTCAAGGAGTGCATCACCTGCGGCATCGGGCGAGGCAAACACTTTGGCCGAGACCTTATCTGTCTTGTTGCACGCTGCTAAAGGGATCATGAGTGCCAGAAGCAGGAATCGGGCGGCAAAAGAGATTCTGCGCGCTTTGAGCGACATAAACGACCCTCCAAAACTTGGACTATCTACCACACTTACACTTCACTCGAACACAGGACCTGAGCTCGTTTGCAGGAGCAAAGCTAAGGTTCATCTGCGTCCACCCCCACCACCACTCCGCCCTCCCCAGCCCCCACCCCCGCCCATGCTCGCCGAGCCACGAGCGCTCTCCGACCTGGCCCCCCACCCTCCGCTGCTTCCGCCGAAGGCGGATGATCCGCCACTTTTTTCCTGCCCTCCCCAACCCTTCGAAGCAGCAGCATTGGCAGATGAGCCGCTGTATTTATTCGAGCTTCCACTTGTGTTCTGCCAACCGCTCCCGGTGTTCTTGTAGGCGTTGCCATTCGCGGTCGCATACTTGTTGCCGTTTGCCGTCTGACCGACAGCAGCGCTGTTGCCATACTTGCCCGACGCGCCATAAGCCGATCCACCGTTCGAGGTCTGGATCGAACCGGTGGTTCCTTGAGACGTCGTCTGATGTTGGCCGTAAGCAGTGTTGCCGTTCTTCGAAACTGTCGAACTTCCCCAGCTTCCGTTGGCATTCGAACCCTGCTGAGTTTGGCCATAGGCCCCAGTTCTTGGGTTGTAAGCTTGAGCAGCGCTTTGACTGCCATAGGGGGTCGAGACTGCCGCACCGCGGGCGTAGGTGCCGGTCGATGGGTTGTACGCCTTACCTGCACTTGCGCTCCCGTAGCCATTGGAGACCGTGCCACCCCGAGCATAAGTACCGGTGGATGGGTTATAGCTGGTGCCGTAATGCGCGACGCCGGGACCCGTGCTCCCGTAGTAGCCACCGTGCCAGGCGGGGTTCCCGTAATAGGCACCGCCGCGATAGATTACCGTGGTGGTGCCGTGCCACCCGCAGTTCCAACTGCTATATCCCCAGCCGCAACATCCACCACTCATCATCGCGCCCACTGCAACGCCGACTCCGAACGCAATTACAGCGGTTGCGGCCACGGGTGGAGCAACGTATCCCGGCGTTACATAGGCGTATCCATAAACCACGGATGGGTTGTACACGGGAACGTACACTACTTGCGGATTCGCAGATTGAATGACGATTACCTGCGGCGACTGCTGCACCACCGTAAGCTGCGGACTTGATTTCAGGTTGCCGGCAGCGAGCGCTTTTGCGCGCAAGAACTGTACAGCCGACATGACATCGGCAGCCTGCGTGTGATACGCCTCTCCTAACGCGGACGTCCAGCTGAGGTTCGTCGCCAGGTTGGCAAGCACCGAGGGAAATTGGGTGAGTGCCTTCACACTGGGATCCCAGTCTTGTCCATTCACCGCCTGCATCAGGGTCTTGCCAGTAAGGCTGCTGTTCTGCTGAAGCCAGCTGGCGGCAGATGCAATCTGGTCAGGAAACGTCGCGGCTCCTAGAACCTGGGCCACCAGGGCATCGGGGTACAGTGCGATCGGCGCAACCAGTTGTTGCAACTCTCCCGCGGGCAGCGGCGTACCTTGTCCCGAATATCCTGCCGCTTCCGTTGGCACCGACTGCTGAGCCGCACCATCAAACGATACGGTCGTAATGACCAGTAGTATGGATAGCTTCGTCGACAAAACTCTTTTCGCAAAGGTGCTAATCATTTTCTTCCTCCACGTGGAAAAGGGGATCGGGTTGGCCTTTATTCGCTGCTGTATCGCGTTTCCTACCCTTCCCCGTCAAAACAAACAGCCACACGGCAAGTTGAAGCGCGCCACTGCGCACTGATCGCTCATCCTGCGGCGAAGCAAGTTCACTCTCGAACGATGACTCATCTCGAATTCACTTGTCCGACAGGGAGGCAATCGCTTCCGCACTATGCTCGGGGAGACGCTCGCGTGTGGCAACTGTCAGTTTTGCCCAACTAGTCCGCCATCGTTAACACATGGATGGGTCGGCCCCTTGGAAACTGAGCCGAAAACGAAATGCCGGGCACGGCCACTTCCGCGAGGCAGTTTGTTACACGTCCACCAAGCATGCCGGCAATTTCGTCGTCAGATTTTCTCCAAACCTGCATGGCACAATTCATGAGGCAGGAAGGCAAACTGAGGTAAGCGAGGACCTCTCGTAGTACCGACTATGGCCTCGCCTGGGATGAGCTATGAGATGTAAAGCGTGCAAGCCGGAGAGACAGCTAAAGTTTGGCGCGGAGATAGTCATCCATTTTCCCGGCCGGGAAGGTCTGGACAAGTCTCCGGTCTGGGTATTCCCGAAGCTTCTCGTCTGCATAGATTGCGGTTTCACGGAATTTGCTATTCCAGAAACCCAGTTGGCTTTACTTGCAAGCGGTATGCGGAAGAGTGAAGCCTCAAGACAGCAGGAGAGTGCTGAAGATGTCACAGCCCGTGACCCAAGATTGCACTCGAATCGCTCTGATCCCCGTGGCGGTGGCTCCGAGATGACGGGTTGACGGTGGGATGTTCCAGCAGCGAGCGCTTCCCCAGTTCAATGTGAATGCCGCGATTTGTTCTGTGAGAGGTAAATCATGACAAAACGCCCACGCATTTTAATTGCCGACGACCACAATCTAGTGACGGAGCTGTGCAAGAGACTGCTTGAAACGGAATTTGATGTGGTCGGAGTGGTGAGCGATGGCCGTGCCCTGGTGCGTGCTGTCCTCGAACTGAAGCCAGACGTAATCGTGCTCGATATCGCCATGCCCATGTCGGTATTCATGGTCAAATAGACCAACTTGACGGCAGGCAGCATTTCTTTCACCTGCCGCCCCGCGTCCAAGCCATTCAGAATGGAAGAAGCTGGTCAAGGAAGACGAACGCCTCACCGACAGACAACGTGAAGTGCTGCAGTTGCTGGCTGAAGGAAAGGTGATGAAGGAAGTTGGCGACGTCCTTAACATGACAGCCCGGACGGTTGCGTATCACAAGTACCGGATGATGGAAGTGCTTGGCGCCAAAAGCAACGCCGAACTGGTCAAATACGCCGTGAGGCACCACATGGTAGCTGCTTAGCCGGGGCCACCGGTGATCAAACCGCTACTGACAAACTGCCTGCCCTCAAGAACCGCTTCCACCGCGGCTACTAGATCGCTCCCGACCTTCGTTTTCACAACGTAGCCCTGTGCCCCAAAGCTGAGGGCTTCTCGCACCACGTCAGCAGAAGATTCCTGGCTCACGAAGATTATCTGGGATTCCGGGGTAAGTGTGCGAATTCGTCGAGCGGCTTCAATCCCATTCAACTTTGGAAGGCCGAGGTCCAGCAGGATCAAGTCCGGCCGCAATTCCTCCGCTTTTTGGATGGCTTCTAGTCCGTCTGACGCCTCGCCAACGATCTCCCATTGAGGGTATCTTTGTAGCAGGGAGGCCACAAACCTACGCCAACGTTCGAAGTCATCCACGAGGAGGATTCTCGCGCTGTGTGTCAATTTGATCCCTGCCCTTGAGTTTACGCTGGTTCAGAGCATCCCTTTGACATTTCTCGTAGTATATCTACTGGCCCCTCCAGACCATTTTGTTAGACGCTCTCTGGAAGTTGCATGCGCAGTTTATCACTAAAACCTGTCGTCCCGCCGACTGAAAAGCCGTGCACAGGCCTGATGCAGCCTCCCAGCTTCGCCAAGTTGAAAGATATGAACGACGGCGAGTTGATGGCGTATTTACAGGCCGGCTGCAACGACGCTCTTGCCGTGTTGTTCAACCGCTACCACCGCCTCGTCCTCAGCATTGCTCTGAAAATCATTCATGATCCCGGAGAAGCGGAAGATGTGATGCAGACCGTCTTCCTGGAAATCTTCCGGTCGGCGGCACAATTCGACCCTGCCAAAGGCAGTACTAAGGTGTGGATCCTCCAGTATGCGTATCACCGCGCCATCAATCGCAGGCAACACTTGAACGCAAGGAATTTCTACTATCAGACGAACCTGGAGGAGGTCGAGAATCGTTTGCCTGAGACAGCCCCCGCACTCGGAAGGTTCACACAGCCTGAGTTGAAGCATCTGCTCCAGCAAGGGCTGGCAACACTGAGCGGCCCCCAAAAGCAGGTAGTTGAACTGGCCAGCTATAACGGGCTCTCGATGAAAGAGATCTCCAACAAAACAGGCGACTCTCTATCGAATGTACGACATCACTACTATCGGGGACTTCAGAAACTACGTTCCTTCGTCGGAGATACGCCGGAGAAGAGAAAGGCAGCCAGCTAGGAATATGAGTGATCATACCCATTTCGAAGAATTGGCTGCTTTGAAAGCAGGCGGATTCCTATCGAACGAGGAACTCACTGAACTCGGCGAACACACCAAGAGTTGCGTTGAATGCCGGCAAGCCGAGGAGGAGTTCAGTAGACTCGTTGACTGCGGATTGCCGCTGACGGTGAGTCCGGTTCGTGAGTTCGTGGATAAGGCAAAGACCCGGCCCGAGAGCGGCATCCACTCACGATTCCTTCAACGTGCCAGGCTCGAAGGTGTCGTCTTCTCCCCAGCCGTCGAACAATCAGCCCGGCATCACGGGAGGCACGCTAGTTTCCGCGTTGTGGCCGCCACGGCATTAGCCACGGTGATCGTGACGTTAACCTTCTATGGCACTTATGGGCGTCCCGCTTCGCGGGAATCGGCGCAGTTACAACGGCAGGTTGATCGGCTGAAACAGGAAAACTCTGCGCTGACTGCGAGCCTGTCTCAGTCAAGTGGGTCGGTCGCAGCGCAGCAGCGTGAGAACCAAAATCTGCGCGCGGAACTGGCAAACCTTGCCGCGACCGCCGATAACCTGCGACGCAACACTGAAGAGGCACGAGGAGAAGCCGAACGGTCCTCCAGCCGGAACGTGCAATTGCCAGAGGAATCCCGCAACCAGGAGAAACTGCTGGCAGAAGCAAGAGACGAGGCGGCTCGTAGTAGTCAATTGCGCATCAACGACGAAGCCTCCATGGTGGAACAGCAGGCTCGCATTACGGAGCTTACCAACAAATTGCGCATCGCCAGTGCTACCCTCGATCAGGAGCGGCAACTCGCGGCGGCGGGAAAGGATGTCCGGGAGCTTATGGCGGCCCGCCAGTTACATGTTATTGATGTCCGCGACACTGACCCGGACGGGAACCCCAGCAAGGCCTTTGGACGTGTTTTTCTGACCGAAGGCAAATCGCTCACGTTTTACGCTTTCGATTTGAATGAAGACAGGGTAGTAAATGCAAAGCGCAATTTCCAAGTCTGGGCAGTGGCAGAAAAAGGAAAGAACTCGGCGCGCAGCTTGGGCTTCCTGCACGGGGATGCCAAAGCACCAGGGCGTTGGGTGTTGAAAGTGGAGAACCCGGAGCTTGTGAAGGAGATAAGTTCCGTATTTGTCACGGTCGAGCCCTCGGCCGGCGGCAAGCAGCCCAGCGGACAGAAGATGCTCTACGCCTACCTTGGCGAGGCCAATCACCCATAGCGAGGCGCGGCATGCCTCCCCCGCACTGCCGTCTTCCTGGCTTTCCTGCTTGAATCAGGTCCACACACCAGGATATCCTTCTCAACGCGTTCGCACGAAGCGGAGTAGTTGGGGCGTGCAAGCACACGGGGACTATTCTGATGAAGTGCCCTGTCGTCCTTATTCTTGCGTTGACCGCTGTGGTGGCGTTCGCACAGACAGAAAGCGCCCGCATCTCCGGCAGGGTGACGGACCTGACCGGCGCCGTGATCGTCGGCGCTGAATGCAAGATCACCAACCTCGAGACCAACGCCTCGACCATCACCACCACCAACAATGACGGAATCTACGTCATCCCGGACCTGCGTCCGGCCAGGTACCGGCTGAGTATTCAGAAGGAAGGCTTTCGCACCGTCGTCCAGCCCAACCTGCAACTGTACGTGCAGGATGCGGTCAACGAGAATTTCACGCTCGCGATCGGTCCCACGTCAGACAGCGTAACTGTTACGGGCGATACTGCCGGGTTACAAACTGACTCGGCGGCGGTCAGTACCGTCGTGAACCAGCAGTTCGTCGAAAACATGCCGCTGAACGGACGGAGTTTCCAGTCGCTCATATACGCAATCCCCGGCGTGCTGATCGCACAAACCGACCCTTGGCTCCAGACGCAGTTTTCCACCAACGGCCAGCGCACCAACACCAACTACTTCACCATTGACGGCGTGAGCGCCAATTTCGGAGCTAGTCCCGTAAACGGGGGCAGGGGAAACGGCGTCGGGGAGACTCTGGGCGGCACGACCCCGGCTTTGACTACTGGGGGCGGCACCAACGCACTCGTTTCGGTGGACGCGATGCAGGAGTTCCGTATCCAGACTTCGAGTTACGCACCGGAATTCGGCCGGTCTCCTGGAGCGCAGGTCTCGATCGTGACCAAGAGTGGCAGCAACAAGTGGCACGGCACCGCCTCCGAATATCTCCGGAACGACGTTTTCGATGCCCGCAACTACTTCAACAATGCTGGGCCTTCTCAGGATATTTACGGGAATCCCATTCCGGCGGAGCCAAAACCGCCGCTGCGCCAGAACGATTTTGGCGGTACCTTCAGCGGGGCGCTCTGGAAGGACCGCACCTTTTTCTTCTTCTCCTACGAAGGCCTGCGGCTGCGCCAGCCCAATAATATCTCCTACGAAGGCCTGCGGCTGCGCCAGCCCAATAATATACGCGCCTATTTCTTTTCCACCGACGCCAAGGCGGCGGTTACCTCGGCCTGGAAGCCGATCGTAGACGCCACGCCGACGGGGACCGGGGCGTTGTACAACCCGGCGTGCGATAACATCACGATTCCGTGCCTGAGACAGCTCAACGTTGGATACTCGGACCCATCGAGCTTCGATTCCTACAGCCTGCGACTGGATCAAAAACTGACAGACAAAATCAATCTCTTTGCGCGCTATTCGCACGCTCCGTCCAATAGCGATATGCTCCAGGAACTGAATCAGAACCTTGTCCTCTATGGCAATACTGATACGGCGACCCTGGGCGTAACTGCAACGATCACTCCGAGCCTGGTGAATGACTTCCGGGGGAACTGGAGCCGGCAGGTCTCCGGCAATACCGTCGCCTTCGCGGCGAATTATGGCGCGGTGGCTCCTCCTGCTTCAATCGTAGTGCCGCCCGCATTTGCGAGCGGTAACGTCAGTTACGCCTTCTCTTTACCCGGTGCCGACGCCGTGGGTTTTGGACTGGGGAGCGAAGGTATGGACAACACGCACCAGCTCAACTTTGTGGATACCGTCTCGAAGACTGTAGGCACTCATCAGCTCAAGTTCGGTGTGGACTTCCGACGCCCCAGTACCTTTGAGCACCCTACCAGCACCTTCATCGGCATACCGACCGCGTGGAGTCAACTTCTCAACGGGACCATGTTGGAACAGCTAAACCTTTCCGCGGTCCCGCTCACCATACACCTGCACAACTGGTCATTCTTCGGACAGGACACGTGGAAGGCAACGCCCCGCTTGACGTTGACCTATGGCTTGCGCTGGGACATCAATACATCACCGGTTTCGGATACTGCCGGCCAGCCGCTCTATACCCTCGACGGGGTCTTCAACAGCAATCCGCTCGCGCTGGTTCCGAAGCCCTTGTTTAACACCTACTACGGGGCGTTTGCTCCGCGCGTCGGCGCCGCCTACCAGGTGAATCCCAAGACCACTGTACGCGCCGGCTTCGGCCTCTTTTATGATCTTCCCTACGGTGGAGGTTTGAGCTACGCGTTGGCAGAACCCCCATACTACGCCGAACAATTCTTCTTCGGGTATGTGAATGTCAATGACTTCACCAATCCCGCCTATCAACAGCTGCCGCATACGACGGATCTCAGTCAATTATCGGGCCAGACCTTGACTGCGGTGAATCCGAATCTGAAGCCGCCGCTCACATACCAGTGGAATGTCGCGCTTGAGCGTCAGCTGGGCCAAGCTCAGACACTTACGGTGACGTACCTGGGCGCACGCGGCCATAATCTGCTGTACGACGCAGGTATCAGGCTCTCGCCGCAGGACTACGGCCTGTTCGATAACGCCAACCTCAATGCCGGCAGCTCGCGTTACAACGCCCTGCAGGTGCAGCTGATGCGGCGCATGAGCCATGGCCTTCAGGCGATGGTTTCGTACAGCTATTCCCATTCCAACGATACGATTTCCCAAGACTACACAGGCGACACCTTCACCAGCATCAGCGCCTTGAAGCTGCCGCCTCTGACCCGCTCCGATTTCGACTTCCATCAGACCTTCAAGGCTATGGTTTCCTATGAGACTCCCAAACTTGCACGGGAAGGCAAAACCGGAAAGGCGGTGTTTGGCGGATGGGCTTTGGATGGCCTCCTGCTAACGCAGTCAGCTCCTCCGCTGACCGTCATCATAAACGAGGTGGATCCAGTCCGCGGACTCGTTTCCGCGATCGCAACGGAGGTTCCGGGACAGCCAATCTGGATACACGATCCAACCCAGCCCGCAGGCAAAGCTCTGAATCCCGCTGCTTTCGCGCTTTCCGCGGACGGCTCCTCTGCCGTTGGTTTGAGAAACTCCATCCAGAGCCCTTACGGCATTGTTCAGACGGATATGGCTCTGCGCCGGCGGTTCAATATCACGGAGAGGGTGAAGCTCGACTTCCGCGCGGAGTACTTCAATATCTTTAACCACCCGATGTTTGGCGGATCGTTAGCGCCATCGACGTACCTAGGACAATGCTCCACAAATACTGCGGCCACGTGCACCGGAAGCAACTGGTCACCGAACAGCTACTTCGGGAAGGTGTATTACTCAGGCGGTGGGGCAAGTGTTGGCGGGCAGACTCTGAACGCGGGCTTGGGCAGCCAGAGCGCTTTGTATGCGCCCGGCGGCAATCGCTCCGGCCAGTTGACGATCAGGCTGACGTTCTAACTCTAACCCAACAACCAACAACACCCCCCGACCCAGAGCTACCGGATGCATGGAGTTCTCCGCCAGGTCAGTACTTAGCTCCAATTCGGGCTATTCCAAGAAGCGGGTGAGCTCCTTCCACAGTGCGAGTGCGTACTGGCAAGCCTTGCTGCGCTGGAAGGCAAAGCAGCGGACTGCGCTGCCTCGATCTTGACACATCCCGGATTGCGGCCAAGTGAAGCTCCCTTTCTCCAACCTCTTGGCAAGTGCGTAAGGATATTTCAGCCAGAATTGCCAGGACCAGCAGCCTCATTTAGGACCTCTAGAATCTCCACGCCAGACCGGAGGTCGAACCGTAATCAGACTTAGGCAGGTTTTGCGGTGGGCGGCTGTCGAAATCCAGGAAATAGCCGAAGGTCCAGTCCAAACGTTTAGCCACCCTTAGTTTCAGTGATGTGTTGAGGCTAAAACGCACGCGTCCCAGATCGGTCAGGCTTGGATAGAGTTGGGCGGCGAGATTAATATCGGTCGTTCTGAAGCGGAAAAAATTCATTTGAGTTCCGAAAATCGCTTCGGCGCTGTCTCCCGTCCTGTCCACTGTCGCCTGCGAAGAGTATCGCTCGCGGTTCCAAGTCGCTCCGGCATATCCGATAATGAAAGTGCTGTTCGTGTGACTGAACACATGTCCGAGGGCACCACTGTAGGTCATGCGTAGGTTGAGTTGTTGCTCATTGCTTTGCAAAAACTCTGCCTGTCCCATGTAGAAATTTCGCGGCGATAGCAACTGTCGCATGCCATTCAGTTGCAAGTCATTGCGAAGGTTTGAGATACCACCTCCGCCGCTGAAACTGGACTGATAGTTTGTTGCCATGGACCACTTGGTCCGCTGGAAGACTGTATTCGACTGAAAGTTAAATTGCGTGCGGTTTTGCTGTTTGGCGTAATTGAGACCGGCGTTGAGATCGCCGTGGAGGTTCTTCCAGAAGCCAGAGTCTGTCCGGTCGATCTCGACGACATCGTTGCCTGGGAACACCTGGCTTGTGGAGGGCCCGGTAACCTGTACTTTCATTTCTTCCAGCCCTCCTGGTGCATTTCCATCGGGTGCCTTCTGCAGGGTGCCCGTGTAGCGCTTTCCCGTCTTGTCCACAACCACAAAGCTCTCGGCGCTTTCGATGTGAGCAATCTGAGACCAGTCGAATCCAACCTCGCCCCGCGCGTATGGGAGCCTCACATACAAATATCCCTTATCAAGCCTCATGATTTCGCACGTAATGCGGTCGCCATTGGCGAACTGAAGGACGTCTTTTCTCTCCCGTGCGGAGCACACCACACTTAGAGTTACGAAAAGCAGCACTAGCGGCAATTTGGTGCGATAGGGAGGCCAACCATGGTAGAGGACACTCGCGTCTCTCATGCTTCTCCCTTCAGCACCACAACGCCGGGTGCGACTCATGGGGCCTTTCGACAAAGATCGCGCGCGGCCCGGAGCATCCACACTCTATGACTGTGCTCGTAGCAAGCTGCAAGCAACGATCAGATTCGATGATTGGCCGCTCAGGCCGGGGTCACCGGAGAACGTGTCTAGAACCATCTTTGAGGCACACGACACGACACTCTTCTTCACACTCCTAAAGAACTTACAGAACACTGTTCGGGTATAAACCTGTCAGAACTGGCAGGTGTGAAGCGACAAGGAGATACCTAGACTCCACTATTGGAAAGCAAAAGGCATGAGAGACGATCGGCGCCATGGTTCTGTCTTGCGACACTTTCTGTCGTTGCCTCTTCTTTTGGGTTTTTCCAAGACTCGATCACGTACACACCCACTGTCGCGATTCGTGCCGGGCGTCGTAGCACTTATATCGCGATCTCCTCTGCCATGGCAGATTGCGCTGTCTGTTTTGTTCGCCTGTATCCCGGTAAGAGCGCAAACCGTTCAGTTTCTGCCTGAAGCTGATACCTATCTCAAAATTAATTCCACACTTCGGGGGTATCTCCAGACCAAGGAAACTCGGGAAGGTGGCGACACGACCCAAGCTCTGGCGGGCCCAAGCCTCGAGCTCTACCTGCAACCATTGATCAATCTCAAGAAGGTAAGGGCCTTTGATCTGGACGATTCGAAATCAAGATTTCTGGTCCTGGAAGGCGGTTACCGTCGCATCGCCGCTCCGAATGCGCCATTCGAAAACCAGATGATAACTGCCGTGACCCTGAACTATCCGATGAAAGCCGGCTTTGCCTTCTCCGATCGCAACCGCGCCGACCTCGATTGGAAAAGTGGTGACTTTAACTGGCGCTATCGCAACAAATTGACGGTTGACCGGACGTTTGCGATCGGCTCCTACCATCTTATCCCGTATCTCGCTGCCGAGCCTTTCTACGAGAGTCAGTACAACAAATGGAGCACTACTTCTCTCTATGCCGGTGGGTTGTTCCCTGTTGGCACACACGTTGAATTCAACCTTTACTATGAGCACGATAACAACACGGGTAAGCATCCCAACATGCAGCAGTCTTCGGTCGGGTTGGCCCTCTATCTTTTCTTTGCACCAAGCACCAGATAAATCATGAAATCATCACAAATGCTTCTTTCGTCTCGATCAGTTTCACGGATCGTCGCGAATATGTTTCGGATTGATTCCGAGACGAAAGACGATCGAGACCGAGGTGAGTCAGCCCAAATTACCCGCGGGCTCGAGGCTTAGTGGAAAAGTATGGGACCTCACACCAATGACAGGACAAGCTGCATTACCAATCAGCACATCTGACGCTCGCATTGGCCCTATTCTCGCGGCTCCAGGTCGAGATATTTGATGAGGACTACCTCGTTGCCCTGTTCGCTGTACACGAGCTGATCGACAAGCTCCTGAGCAAGCAGAACGCCGAAGCCTCCAGGGCGCATGCCGCGCGCCTCTCGGTATTCGACGTGACGCAACTGATCGTCCGGTGGATTGGCTATGGCGGCATGGGGAATTTCATCCAGAGTGAAACCCTCGCCGGGGTCGCTGATCCGGCACTTCACCATGTGCCGGGCACGCACATAAGAAATCTCTATTTGCTGCTTGGGGTCAAGACGTCCACCGTGCTCGATCGCATTGATGAGCATCTCACGGAAAGCTGCACCCACCGCGCTTCTTTCTGGGTCAGGCAGTTCTGCGATCTCGTCGAAGAATTGCAAGACTCGATCGGCAGTCTTCAAATCGCAGCGAACGCGGATGCGAATCCATTCCGGCGTTGCCGACACCACATCGATACCGTCATCCCAGCAGGGTTCCGCAATTGCATGGTGGATCATAACGGCCAGGGCGTCCAAGGAAAAGGGTTTGGAAAAATAGCTAAAAGCGTGCTCGCGCATCGAGGAGATTACGTCCGCAGGAGTGCTTTCGTCTGCCAGTATGATGAAGCGCGTATGCGGATGTATCCGTCGGATCTTCCGTAACATCTCGATGTCCTCTTTTCCCGTGGTCTTTTCGCTGGTCACGATCAAGTCGAACCCCTTCCATCGAGTCAGGACTAGCGCAGTTGCGTTGTCGGTTGCGCACTGCAGCGCCCAGTCGTCGGATTCGAGGATGGACCGCAACCGTTCCTCAATTCCCGAATCTCCACTTACGAGGAGTGCCACCCGAACCGGGAAGGGGCGCATGTCGATCGAGGGAACGGCATTCATCTCAGACCTCCTGGCTTCTGGCGCACAATTCCACTGCAAGGAACAGGCATACGTGCGCTTCGTGACCAGAGCGGAGACGTTCTCAGATCGCTCCTTGCAGTTGTCGTCTTGCCCAAACTCTGGTCAAAGGTAGGAGCTACCAAGTTGGTGGCGACACTGGCAGAAGTTACAGTTCGTCGGTTGGACCGTGGCGGTATAAGAGGAAGATATGTCCGAAAAAACGCCCCCTCGCAAGCTGTGGCTGTCTATTGCTGGGTCTTAAATTGGCTATTCAAAACTGGAGGGTGTCAGCGCTAGTTCGCTGCTTGTCAGCACCTATCGTGCCCTCAGAGGACACCCGCGTAGAGCTCGCCTTGGAATAGGTCTGCTTGTTGCCGGGATTTCGCTGCCGACGTTAGCGCAAACGAAGGAACAGGATCGGGTCGCAAACGCTGGAAAAGTAATGCAGGAGATTGTGAATATCCCCGACAATATTCCGCAGGACATACTCGATAAGGCAGATTGTGTTGTTGTTTTGCCCTCCGTACTCAAGTTTGCCATAGGAATTGGCGGAAGCTACGGACGGGGTGTGATGACCTGCCGTAGCAAAGATTTTAAGGGCCGTTGGGGCGCTCCAACGATGATGGCGCTCGAAGGCGGCAGCTTTGGCTTTCAATTAGGTGGCCAGGCCACCGATTTCGTGCTTCTGCTCATGAGTCCGCGCTCGGCTGAGAACGTTCTGGCCAGCAAGGTCAAGTTGGGAGGAGATGTCTCCGCCGCGGCTGGGCCAGTTGGACGGACCGCTTCCGCCGAGACCGACGTATCTATGCGAGCCGAGATCCTTTCCTATTCTCGCGCTCGGGGCTTGTTCGCTGGAATCTCTCTCTCGGGCTCGACTCTTCGGGCAGACAATGGAGCAAATAAGAACCTTTACGGAAAAGAGCTGACCGCACAAGACATCGTATTCAAGCGCACCGTAGCTGCGCCTGCTTCCGCAGAGCTGTTACTGGCTACTCTGGACAAGAAGAGTCCCACAAACAAGTCAAGAAACTAGCTATAAAGCATTTTGCTGTGGTATCGTTGACACTCCTGTCGCGAACACGTGATTTCCAATATCATATGATGATGTGATCTAGGTCACGGACACGGTTCTGACAGGAGTGAACACTGACCTCCAGTATTATCCTCAGCGGGGTGTGGCCTAGCTTCTTGCTCCGACTTCTTGTCCAGAACGAACTAACACCCTGCGACTCGAGCAAAGGTAAGGTGCAAGCTGACGGGCGCAATGGGGTTTCACTGTTCTCAGTAAGGGAGGGTACGACAATGACGAATCGTTCCCGCATACTAATTGCCGACGACCACAATTTGGTGGCGGAGTTGTGCAAGGGACTCCTCGAAACCGAATTTGACGTAATCGGCATGGTCAGCAACGGTCGTGCCCTGGTGCGCGCTGCCGGCGAAATGAGGCCCGACGTGGTCGTGCTCGATATCGCCATGCCCATTCTGAATGGTTTGGACGCCGGGCGGCAGCTGAAGCAAATGCTGCCCGCGGTCAAACTGGTCTATCTGACTATGAATCCCGACGTCGAAGTGGCCGCGGAAGCCTTCCGCCGGGGTGCCTCGGGATACCTGCTGAAGACCTGCGCCGCGGCGGACATCGTGCTGGCGGTGCGCGACGTGTTGCGGGGCAAATCGTATATCTCCAAGGCTCTGTCGCGGGACACCATCGAGTTCATGCGGCGGCAGGATAAGGAACTGGTCAACGAAGCGGAACTGCTGACCGAACGGCAGCGGGAAGTGCTGCAGTTGCTGGCCGAAGGCAAGGTGATGAAGGAAGTCGGCGACATTCTGCACATGACGACCAGAACGGTGGCTTATCACAAGTACCGGATGATGGAAGTGCTGGGCGCCAAGAGCAACGCTGAACTCATCAAATACGCCGTCAGAAACCACATGGTCGCCGCTTAG
>Ga0209656_10001144_pt1 | contig 17171 bp, 13 predicted proteins | sample BogFormECP12_OM2_FD_188239 | JGI IMG/M metagenome (GOLD analysis project Ga0209656, IMG submission 188239) | Bog forest soil microbial communities from Calvert Island, British Columbia, Canada - ECP12_OM2 (SPAdes) (version 2) | ecosystem: Environmental > Aquatic > Freshwater > Wetlands > Bog ... | reverse complement strand
CGCTCGCGCAGGGAGCCGTGGCTCCCCTCTTGACCTTGCTCCGGGTGGGGTTTACCGAGCCGCCGCAGTCACCTGCGGCGCTGGTGGTCTCTTACACCACCGTTTCACCCTTACCTCCGCGCTGGCGCAGAGGCGGTCTGTTTTCTGTGGCACTGTCCCGCGGGTCACCCCGGGTCGGCGTTACCGACCACCCTGTCCTGTGGAGCCCGGACCTTCCTCACCGGGCTCGCGCCCGGCGCGACCGCCCGGCCGACTCACCCGTGCTCAGGATACGCCGAACGCCAGCAGTTCGGGCCCGGTAAGACTCACCCCGTCGCTGTGGCCGTGCGACGCCGCCGCCGCGGACGTCCTACGCCTGGCCGCCGCGGTCGCGGCCGTCGGTGGCCCGGTGCCCTGGGACAAGCTCCTGCTGGTCTGGAGGGCCGGAGCGGCCGCCGCCAGCTTCAGCCCCACTCCCTACGGGCTCGGCATCGTCGACATCGCCCTGATCGGCGCGCTGCACGGCGTCGGGCTCGGATCCCCCGAGGCCGTCGCGGCCGTCTTGTACTACCGCATCATCAGGTTCAAGATCCTGGTGACGCTGCTGTGGACCGGATACCGGTTCCGGCGCGAAGGCCAGGCCCGCGGCCAGGCAGGCGAACGGGAGGACGGGAAGCAGGTACCTGTAGTCGAAGTCGGCGACCGCGATCGGGAACACGAGCAGGACGACCGCGGTCACCCAGGGCAGCATGCTGCCGGGCCGGCGGGAACGCGCGAGCCAGATCAGGCGTAGCGGCCGACGCCGGATGCGGACCACTCCGCCGAGGCCGATGACCAGGATGAGCCCGAACAGCGGCCCGTAGACGTAAAACACCCGCTCGTACCCGGCGATCAGGATCGCGAACGGCTCGACGACGCGGCTCGGGGTGGCGTGGCCGTACTGCACGGCGTCGGAGTAAGCCGTGCCGCCAGGGATCCAGGAGCGGGCGGCCGGTATGGTCTGCGGCTTCAGGTGGAAGTAGTAGTAATACACCGTTCCGGCGTCCGGGTAGGGCCGCATCGGCCACTCCACCGCGAGCGCCAGGCCGCTGAGCACCGTGTGCATGTAGCCGAGCGGCTGGGCCTCGACGGCGCGGATGGCGAAGTCGCGGAGCAGCGCGTTGTTGGCGGCGCTCACCGGGCCGCCCGCGATGTCGTGGACCTGCCGCGCGTGCCAGATGTAGTCACCGGGCGGCGTCCGGCTGGACGGCGACCCGGACGGGCAGATCTTCAGCTCATCGGCCGGCGGCCTGATGACCGAGCACTCGGCGAAGGAGGACACCCGCCCCCACAGGTAGAACCCGTCTGACCGGGTCAGAGCGTAGGAGCCGTTGTGGGCGTGAAACCACGCCGCGTAGCCCAGCACGGGCGCCGCACAGCCCACGGCCATCACGATCGCGGCGAGCGAACCGCGCCAATTTCGCCAGCCGCCGCGGGTCAGCGCCCGGAGCAGCAGAAAGGCCGGGAACAGGACCAGCACCGGCAATCCCTCGCTGCGCACGTCGACGGCGTAGCCGGCCAGCAACCCGGCTAGCAGCGCGACCGGCCACGACACCCGGTCGCGCCAGAGGATCAGCAGCATGGCCAGCATGACGAGGAAGGTGAACAGGGCCTCGGCCATCACCATGTGCTCGACTTGGATCTCGAACCCGTCGAGCAGCACGGGCAGCGTGGCCACCGTGGCCCAGCGCGGCGACACGCCGTTGCGCCGCAGCAGCAGGTAGATCATGACCGCGACACCCAGGCCCATCAGGTGCTGCACGCCGGTGACCAGCGTCAGGCTGTGGAAAGGCTCCAGGGCCCGCAGGAACAGGGAGTAGCCCGTCGTCTTGGACAGGTCCGGCCGCGGCCGCAGCGCGGCACCCAGATACACGTAGGAGTCGCCGGAGAACCAGAGCGCGCCCGGGTAGCCAAGCATGGCCACCAGCCGCAGAGCCGCGCCGGCCGCCAGCGCGGCGGCGAAAAACGGATCGCGCGCGATAAGCGCGCACACACGCGCCATAAGCGCCGCGCCGATCCGCACTCCGGTCCTTCCCGTCCGTCGCGAAACCTCCTTGGCCGAAATGACCAGAAGGTTAACTCCTGCTTATCAGAAGATGTCTAGCAGGTAATTTGCCCTCCGCCCATGACTCCAGCTGGGCGACAAATTCCCGCGCATCCGCTGGCCAGCCTAGCGACCTGGCGGCCGCCTCGTGTCCGCGGCGGCCCATCTTCGCTCGCAGTGAGATATCCCCATCCAATCTGAGCACCGCGTCCGCCGCCGCCCGGGGGTCAGCGAACGGCACCACGAAGCCGCATTCGTGACCGCAGGCGAGCTCCGCCGCGGCCGGCAGCGGGGTGGTCACCACCGGAACGCCGCGGGCCATGTACTCCACCACCTTAGTGGGCAGCGAGTGCCGGAAGTTCGGCTCGTCGTGCAGCAGCGACAGCCCGGCCAGCGCGCCGTCGAGCATCGGCATGGCCTGGTCGTTCGGTACGAAGCCGCGCCAGCGCAGCAGGCCCGCCGCCTGCGCCGGCTCGATCTGCGCCCGGGCGCGCGCGTCGGCCGGGCCGATCAGCTCCACCGTGAGGCCGCGCGGGCGCACCAGCCTGGCCAGCTCGATCATGTCGGCGGTACCCCGGTCGGGCGACAGGTGCCCGACGTACACCACCCGCCGGTCATCGCCCGGCGGCGCGGGGACGTCCGGCACGTAGGTGGTGTTCGGCACCACCGGGTGCGGCCGGGCGAACCGGGTGAGGTATCCGCGTTCGGCCAGGATCAGGTGCACATGCCGCTCGGCCATCCGTTCCGCGGTGCGCACCGCCACGGCGGCGGGCGGCCGGAGCAGGCGCGGCAGCCACGGCTTAGTGCTGAGCGCGGCCGCGGTGTCCTCGTGCACATCCCAGATCACCGGCGGCCGCCTGCGCCGGGCCGGCAGCGCCAGGAGCAGTTCAGGATCGTGGATGAGCAGCAGGTCAGCGTCGGCCGCGTGCCGGGCTAGGGCCGAACGGGCGGCGCGAATCGCCCCGGTCCGGCGCCGTCCGGAGGCCCGCGGAACCGCCTTGAGGATGAGCCAAGGCCGAGTCCGTTCGGGGTGAAAATCCTGGGAATCGACCGGGGCGATGTACGTGACCTCGTGACCGGCATCGAGCAGGGCGCGTATCTGCCGGTGGTAGATGCGCGCGTCGGCCGGATGATGAACGATCGTGCACACCACCACCCGCATCGTGGTCTCCCGCCTGGTCAGAGAGCCTCGACGTGCGGCGCCGCCGACGTTCTCGGCACGGCACCGCGGGTGTCAAGCAGGAGCCGCGCCGTGCGGGCGATCTGGGCGAGGTCGTACTCATGGTGCGGCTGGAGCAAGATCACCAGGTCGGCGGCCGCCACCGCGGCCGGCAGGTCCGCCGCACGGGGCACGGCCTCGCCGTCCACCTGCCAGGCGGGCACGTAGGGATCGTGGTAGGCGACTGCGGCGCCGCGGGCCCGCAGCCTGCGGGCGATCGGCCGGGCCGGCGATTCCCGCTGGTCCGCGATGTCCCGCTTGTAGGTCACGCCGAGCAGGAGCACCCGCGCGCCGTTGACCGGCTGGGCGTTGCGGTTGAGCAGTTCGGCGGCGCGTTCGGTGACGTAGCCGGGCATCCGGCCGTTGATCTCCTGGGCCAACTCGACGAACCGGAACGGGTAGCCGAGCGTGCGCACCTTATAAGACAGGTAGTTGGGGTCGATGGGGATGCAGTGACCTCCGACCCCCGGCCCGGGGTAGAACGCCTGAAAGCCGAACGGCTTGGTGGCCGCGCACCGGATCGCGTCCCACAGGTCCACGTCCAGTTCGCGGCAGAAGATGGCCATCTCGTTGACCAGGGCGATGTTCACGTGCCGGTAGGTGTTCTCCAGCAGCTTGGCCATCTCCGCCTCGCGGGCCGACTTGGCCCGCACCACCTGCTCGCAGATCCGCTCGTAGAAGGACACCGCGGCGTCCGCGCAGGACGGCGTGACCCCGCCGACGATCTTGGGCGTGTTCGCCAGGCTAAACTCCGGGTTGCCCGGGTCGATCCGCTCCGGAGAGAACACGAGGGAGAAGTCGAGCCCGGCGGTCAGCCCGGACGTCTTCTCCAGCAGCGGCCGGACCACCTCGTCGGTGGTGCCGGGATAGGTGGTCGATTCCAGGGACACCAGGGTGCCCGGCCGCAGCAGCCGGCCCGCGGTGGCCGTCGCGGCCCGGACCGCGCTCAGGTCGGGGCCGTCGGCCACCGACAGGGGTGTCGGCACGCAGATGACGATCACGTCCTGCGGCCCGATTTCCGCCTCGGCCGCCGTGGCCCGGAACCCCCGGCCGAGCATGCCGGCCACCTCGGCGTCGGTGATGTCGTCCACGTGCGAGCGCCCGGCCATCAGCCCGTCGATGATCTCGGCCCCGGTATCGTAGCCGGTCACGCGGAACCCGGCCTGCGCCGCCTGGACGGCGAGCGGGAGGCCGACGTAGCCGAGCCCGATGACTAGCACGTCCTGCGCCGGCATGTCTGTTACCCCTACCTAGGTCGCCCCCAGACGCGCGTACGCGTCCCGATACCGTGCCGCGTTGTGCGTCCAGGTCCGGTCCCGGGCCGCCCACTCACGGGCATTGTCTCCGAGTTTTCTTCGGATATCCGGACTGTAAAGGAGGTGTTCAAGTCGATCGGCCAGCGACACGGGATCTTGCGGTACTGTTTGCATTCCCGTCACCTCGTGTTTAACGATTTCGGTGAGTGCCTTCACTTGACTAGTGACCACGCACAGTCCGCTCGCCATCGCTTCTATAGGCTTCAACGGGGTCACGAGCTGACAGACCCGGTCCGGCGTGCGCGGGACGACGAAGACATCGAGGAGCGCGTGGAAGTCACGTACCCTGGCCGCGGGCACGCGGCCGGTGAAGATGGCCGCCTCGGTCAGGCCGAGGCCTGCGGCCTGACGCTGCAGGGCGGCCCGTTCGGGGCCGTCGCCGACGATCAGCGCCCGGACCGGCACGCGGCGGGCGCGCAGGATCGCGGTGGCCTCGAGCAGCGTGCCGATGCCCTCGTGCGGGACCAGGCTGGACACCACGCCGACCACGTACTCGTCGGGATCGATGCCGAGTTCGTCGCGGAGGGCGGCGGCGTCGGGCAGCGGCTTGAGGAACTCCTCCGACACGGCGTTCGGCACGATGAGGATCTTCTCCACGGCCACGCCGCGGGCCGCGATCTCCTCCCGCATGGCCTCGCCGAGCGTCACCACCAGGTCGGCGGCGAGCATGGACCGGGTCTCCAGGTCCCGGTTTCGCTGGTAGAGCTCGCTGCTCGCGAGCCGGTCAGCGTCCGGGTGGCGGGACAGCCAGGTGTCCTCCCAGAACCCGCGCACCTCGTACACCACGGGCAGGCCGTACCGCTCGCGCAGGGCGAGGGCGAGCCTGGCGTTGGCGAAGTTGCTCGCGGCGTGCAGTACCGCGGGCCGGATCCGGCTGGTCAGCCCGGCGGCGAGCTCGAGGCCCAGGTCGGCGGCGGCGTCCGCGCGGCCGGGCATGAGCCACGGCAGCAGGCGGTGATAGGGCACGCCGTCCAGCACCACCAGGCGGCGGCCGTCGAGTTTGCCCTGGGTCACCGGGTATCCGCACCTGGTGGCCACGTGCGGATCGAGCCCGGCCGCCCGCTGGGCGACCGCGATCTCGTGCGTCCTGATCGTGTACCCGGCGCTCGTCGCCGGCAGGTCATCGGTGACCAGGTGCAGCACGCGTCCTGCGACCGGGCTGACGCGTCCCGCGCCTTTCCTGGCCCGAAACCGCGGGTGGGTGCCGTCCAGGACGGCCAGTTCGGCGGCCAGGCTCTTCCGGAGCCGACCGCCCCGTGCTGGTGCCTCGTCCAGGACGCGAAGGGCCTCGGTCAGGCGGCCCTCGCGCCAGGCCAGGCGGGCCGTCAAGACGGCATGGCCCCGGTCGTCTTCCGCGAGCCGGTTCAGGGCGGCCGCCGCCGTGGCGGGCTGGTCCGCCGCCAGGCTGAAGGCGGCCAGCCGCCGGGGCGAGGCGTCCAGGGATGCCAGGGCCGCGTCCCGCTCCCCCGCCCCCCACAGCACCGTCGCCCGCCCGTACGGCCCGGCGAGCCTGAGCCATCCGCGCAGCGGGGCGGGCAGCGCCCGCCAGGCCAGCAGCAGCGCCCGGACCGGGTCGGCGGCCGCGTGCCGCCAGCCGATCGAGCCGGCGAGGATGAGGGCGCGGGGCGAAGGGCGCGGTCGGCGTGGAACGGACGTCGTCACGGCGGCGCATGATAGCGGGTCCAGGTGAACGGAAAGGATGCGATGCGCGCACCCATCACGCACGTGCTCGGGGCGAGGCCGAACTTCATGAAGGCCGCGCCGGTGATCCGCGCCCTGGCGGCGCTCGGTCACGACCAGCGGATCGTGCACACCGGGCAGCACTACGACGAACGGATGTCGGAGGTTTTCTTCGTCCAGCTGGGCTTGCCCCGGCCCGACGTGAACCTGGGGGCCGGGTCGGGCAGCCACGCGCGGCAGACGGCCGAGGTCCTGACCGGCATGGAACGGGAGTTCACCGAGAATTCACCGGCGCTGGCCGTGGTCTACGGCGATGTCAACTCCACCCTCGGCGCGGCCCTGGCCGGGGCGAAGCTCGGCGTTCCGCTGGCGCACGTGGAGGCCGGCCTGCGCAGCTTCGACGACTCGATGCCGGAGGAGATCAACCGGCGGCTGACCGACCAGCTGTGCGCGCTGCTGTTCGTGACGTCGCCCGAGGCGATCGGGCACCTGGCCCGCGAGGGCCGGCCGGCGGACGCGGTGCACCTGGTCGGCAATCCGATGATCGACACGCTGCTGGCCAGCATGGCGAAGTTCGACACGATGGCGGTCCGGACTGACCTGGGGCTGCCGGACAAGTACGTGGTCGCCACCTTGCACCGGCCGTCCAACGTGGACGATCCGGCGGCCGCGGGCGCCCTGGTCCTGGCCTTGCACGAGGTGGCGGACGAGGTGGACGTGGTCATCCCGGTGCACCCGCGGGGCCGGGCCGCCCTGCAGGCCGCCGGGCTCGGCGCGCACCCGCGGCTGCACGTCGCTCCCCCGCTCGGCTACCTGGAGTTCATCGCCCTGGTCAAGGGCGCGAAGGCGGTGATCACCGACTCCGGTGGCGTGCAAGAGGAAACCACCTTGCTCCGGGTCCCGTGCCTGACCCTGAGACCGAACACCGAGCGGCCCATCACCGTGACCAGCGGGAGCAACCGCCTGGTCACCCGGCATGAACTGGCCACCGCGGTGCTCAAGGCCCGCGACGACGGTCCGTACGCGGGCGAGTTGCCGCCGCTGTGGGACGGCCAGGCCGGCCCGCGGATCGCCCGGATCATCACGGGCTGGCTGGACCAGGAGGGCCACCAGTGAGCGAAGCGCCCACGAGGCCAGCGGAAGACGAAGCGGCTGAGGTCGGCGCGGTCGCCGAGGTTGATGAGCCGGACGTGCCGGTCACGGGTGATCCTGGCCTAGCGGCGGAACGGGACCGGCTGGCCCGGACGCTGCGTGATACCCGGCTGCAGCTGGCCATGACGCAGGCCCGGCTGAACGCGCTCGAGCACTCCGCGACGATGGAACTCGGCCGCACCCTGGTCCGCGCCGCGCGGCGACCCTGGTCGCACGGCGTGCAGCTGCCGGCGGAGCTGGTCCGGCTGTGGCGAGAGCGCGGCGGCCCCACCGGGCCGGGAGCGGCGACGCTCGCGCTGGCCTCCGCGCAGCTCGGCGACCTGGCCAGCGGCGGGGAGCGATTCCTGTCCGCGCTGACCGCGCCGGGGCTCGGCGCGCCGGGATCGGAGGCAGCCGACTGGACCCCGCCGGGCCTGGTCGTCACCGGGGTGCTGACCGCGCGCGGCTGCGCCACGCTCGCCCCGGACGCGGCCGTGCACCCGCTGCTGCCACACGACGCGGACGTGATGCTGGAAAGCGCGGGTGCCGACCTGGTCATCATCGAAGCCGCGGCCATGCTGGCCGGCTCGGCCTGGGCCTACGCGGGCGATCCGGCCGCGGCTGACCGCGGCAGGCGGCTCGGGCGGCTGATCGCGGCGGCCCGTGCGCTGGGCAAGCCGGTGATCTTCATCCGCAACGTCCCGGCGCACCTGGCGCCGGGCCTGGACTGGGTCGCCGCCAGCTGTGACGCGGTGTCCGACGACGGGCTGGGGGTGCAGCTCGCCCGGTTCAACCCGATCGGGCTGGCCAGCTCCCGCCCCGGCGACCCGGTCTACGCCGACGCACGGGACCCCCGCGAGCCGCCCGCCGTTCGGGCCCTGCTGGACGAGGTGACCGCGGTCCACGCGCCCGGACCGGTCCAGGTGGCCGGATCGGTCCCGTGGCGTCGCCGGCCCGCGCTGTACCGGGAGCACGCCCTGTTCCTCACGGCGCCCGCGGACCAGGCCCGCGAGCAGCTCGCCTGCGGCGCGCGCGTGATCATGATCGGCGTCGAGCCGGTCGCGGGAACCGTCCTGCCCGCGGGTGACGGCTGGACCGCTCCGGCGCTGCGGGAGGAGATCGCCGGGCGGCGGGCCTGCGTGCCGCTGCCCGCGGCGGAGATCCTGCCCGTTTTGCGGGAGATCTTCGCCGTGCAGGCGACGCCGGTCCGCCTGGCGGCGCTGGCCCGGCTGGCCGGGCTCGGTGACCACACGATCGCCGGGCGGCGGATCGCGGTCCTGGCCCGCACGGCCGACGCCGCCACCGCGGCCGCCTTGTCGGCCGGCTTGACCCGCCAGCGGTTCGCCCCGGCCGAGCTGATCGTGGTCGCCGAGGCGCCGGACGCCGCCTCGGCCGAACTGTCCGCCCGGGCCGTCACCGCCGCGCTGGGCGACCTAGCCGACCGGGGCGTCAGCGTCCGCGCGGTCCCGGTGGTGACCGGCGGGCCGGACACGGCAGGCGTGCCGGCGCCGATCGGTGATCCGCGACCGGCCGACGAACCGGGACCAGCCGGCTGGCTGCGGCGCGCCGCGAGCCTGGCCCGCTCCCCCTGGGTGGTGCCGTGGCAGGTGGGGCGCGAGTACCAGGACTCTTACCTTCTCGACCTGGCCTGCGGCCGGGAGTGCGCCCAGGCGGACGCGGCCGGGTTCGGCGGGCTCAGCTACACGTTCACCGCCTCGCTGGAGCCGGCGCTGGCCCGGCGGGAGTTCTTCGCCTCCGGCGACCCCCGTCAGGGGCTACGGCTCTTTTCCGTCAGTTAGCCAGCTAAGGAGCATCACCCTTGACCACTCGGGCGCTTATCTACGGTGACATCGACCTGAACCTGATCGACGGTTCGGCGATCTGGCTGCAGTCGGTGACTCAGGCGCTGGCCCGGGCCGGCTGCGCGGTGACGCTGGTGCTCAAGGCGCCGGTCCGCACCAGCCGGCTGATCGCGCCGCTGCTGGCCGAACCCGGCGTCACCGTGCGGCGGCCGTTCGAGGAGCACCTGCTCGAGGGCCCAGGGCCGGTCCGCGCCGCAGCCGCCGCCGGGCTGCTGGCCAGGCTCGACGCGGAGGAGCCACACGACCTGGTGGTCCTGCGTGGCCGCGCGGTGACCTCGGCGGTGGTCAAGAGCGAGGCGTTCGACGGGCGGCTATGGCCGTACCTGACCGATGTCCCGCAGTCCGTCCCCGGCCTGACGCCCGAGGCCGCCGACGAGCTGGGAACGATCGCCTCCGCCGCACGGTACCTGCTGTGCCAGACCGAGGAGCTGCGCTGCTTCCTCGAGGGCAGCATCCCCGCCGCCTGCGGCAAATGCGTCCTGCTGCCGCCGATGCTGGCCGACATACCCGCGGCCCGCGGCGCGGCCGCGGCGGGCACGCCGCTGCGGCTGGTCTACACGGGCAAGTTCGCGCCGCGGTGGAACACCCTGGAGATGACCGAGCTTCCCGGGCTGCTTGCCGCCCGTGGCATCGCCTCCGAGCTGCACATGGCCGGCGACAAGATCCACGACGACGCCTCCGGCTACCAGCAGCGGATGCGGACCGCGCTGGACACCGACGGCGTGACCTGGCACGGCGGGCACTCGCGGGAGGAGGCGATGCGGCTCGCGGCCTCCTGTGACATCGGGCTGAGCTGGCGGCATCCCGACCTGGACGCGAGCCTGGAACTGTCCACCAAGGTGCTGGAGTTCGGCGCCCTCGGGCTCCCGGTCATCCTCAACCGGACCCCGATGCACGAGGCGCTGCTCGGCGCGGACTACCCGCTGTTCGCGGCCAGCCTGGCCGACGTGGCGACGGCGGTAGCCGCGGCGGTAGCCGACCCCGGCCTGTACCGGCTGGCGGCCGACCGGACGGGCCGCGCCGCCGAGCGGTTCACCCTGGACCAGGCCGCGGAGCGGCTGCGCGGCTACCTGGCCGGGGCGGTGCCGTCCCGGCGGGCCCCGCAGACCGGAGTGGCCGGCGGCCCTGCCGGAACCGGCGAGGCCGGCCTCGCGCCCAGCCTCCGCGTCGTGGTGGCCGGTCACGACCTCAAGTTCTTCCGGCCGCTGCTGAGCTACCTGCGGCTGCAGCCGGAACTTGAGGTCAGGGTGGATCAGTGGGCTGCGCTCGGCCAGCATGACCCGGCGATCAGCCGCGAGCTCGCGGCCTGGGCCGACGTCGTGGTCTGCGAGTGGTGCGGGCCGAACGCGGTCTGGTATAGCAAGCACAAGCGGCGCGGCTCGCGGCTGCTGGTCCGGCTGCACCGATTCGAGCTGGCCTCGCCCTACCCGGGCCAGCTCAAGATCGGAGCCGTGAACCAGGTGATCTGCGTGAGCAAGCACTACGCGCGGCTGTGCCGCGAGCGCACCGGCTGGCCCGATGTCAAGGTCGTGACGGTGCCGAACGCGCTCGACATCGCCCAGCTTGACCGGCCCAAGCTGGACGGCGCCCGGTTCCACCTCGGACTGGTCGGCATGGTGCCCTCGCGCAAGCGGCTGGACCTGGCCCTGGAGGTGCTCGAGGAACTGCGCCGCGAGGACGACAGGTACCTGCTGTTCATCAAGTCGGGGATGCCCTGGGAGCACTGGTGGGTGTGGCAGAACCCGGCCGAGCGGGAGCACTACGCCGCCGCGCTGCGCCGGATCCAGCGCTCCCCGCTGCTGCGCGGGGCGGTGGTGTTCGACGACGCCGGGCCGGACGTCGCCGCGTGGTTGCGCCGGGTGGGCTTCGTGCTGTCCACCAGCGACGACGAGAGCTTCCACGTCGCCCCGGCGGAGGGCATGGCGTCCCGGGCCGTCCCGGTGATCCGGCACTGGCCCGGCGCCGAGACCATCTACGACATGCGCTGGATTCACCGGGGTCCGGCTGAGATGGCCGCCGCGGTCATGGCGCTCGGGGACGAGGGCGACTGGCGCGCGGCGGGCGACGACGCGCACGGGCAGGCGTCCGCCGCGTTCAACCTGCCGCGGGTATCCGAGACCTGGCGGGGCCTGCTCACCGCGGACCTGGACCCGGCGGTGCCCGGGCCGATTTTCGAGCTGCTCGGTTCCCGCTGACGGGCATGTACTTCACGCTCGCCGTCAGCGCGGCTACCGCTGCGGGCTGCGCCGCGCTGGTCCGAACGGCCTGCGACGCAGATCCGCGGATCATGCCGGTCCCTGGCCCGGCGCAGGTCGTCTGGCGCGCACCGGGCGAACGCGCCGCCATGCTGTATTGGCCCGGGGGGGCGACCCCCCGGAACCCCCCGCGACTGGGGGGGCTCCACCCCCCCAGACCCCCCTGGGCGTCGCACGCGGGCACCATCTGGGCCGAGGGGGCCGCGGTGCGCGCCCGCACCGGCCTGACCCGCGTCGACCCGGTTTACCTGGCCGAGGTCGGCGAAGCCATCGTGGTCAGCGACCGGGCCTGCTGGGCGGCCGCGATCACCGGGCGGCTGCACGACCCCGACCCGGTCATGATCGGCGCCTTCCTCAGCCTCGGCTACCCGGTCGGCGACGCGACCGCCTTCCGCGGCGTCCGGGCCGTGGGCGGCGATCAGGAACTGCGGACGGCCGACGGGCGGTCCGTCGTGACCCGGACCTGGCCGGAGGAGGCCCCCGGCGGGGCGGCCCAGGTCGCCGCGGCGCTGGTGGAAACGGTCCGGCCGCTGGGACAGGCAGCCACGCCGGTCGAGCTGTCGCTGACCGGAGGCAAGGACAGCAGGCTGATCGCCGCCGCGCTGACGGCGGCGGGTGTGCCGTTCCGCGCTCGTACGCACGGGTTCGCCAGCCATCCCGACGTGGTCATCGCGGGCATGATCGCCGACCGTCTCGGCGTCGAGCACACGGTCACCGAACCGAGGCGGCCAGGAACGCCGGATGAGGCGGACGTGCTGCGCAGACTCCGGGCGACGGTGCTGGTCTGCGACGGGATGCTGTCGGCCTTCGAGAACGTCGGCTCTGGAGTCCGGCCGGCCCCCAAAGATCCGCGGCCGGCCGACGAACCGGTGCAGGTCGGCGGGCACGGCGGTGAGCTGCTGCGCGGCGGCTACGCGCAGGCGGCCTGGCGCACCCCGGCCGCCCTGGGCGCCGCGCGCGCCGCCGAACTGTTCCGTCGGATGACGACGCGCCGCCTGAGCCTGCTCCGCCCGGGCCCGGCCGCGGCGTACCTGGCCAGCCTGGCGCCGTCGGCCGCGGCGCTGGCCCGCGGGCCGCTGCCCGCGCTCGATGACTTCTACCTGGTGAACCGGGCGGGCCGGTGGTCGGCCGCGGCCCGGCAGGCCTACCTGCTCCGGTCAGCGCTGGTCCAGCCCTTGTTCGCGGACCGCGTGGTCCGGGCCGCGCGCGCCGTTCCGCTCCGGCACCGGATGAGCGACCGGCTGCACCGTGACGTGCTCGCGTTGCTCTGCCCCGAACTGGCCGGGCTACCCCTGGCGGGCAGCCCGTGGCACGGCGAGCCGAGCACCCCAGCGAACGTGCTGCGAGCCCCGTCGGCCGTCGGCGACTGGCGGCGCGATTACGGCGAGGGGATGGCCAAGTTCCTGCGCGGTTATGTCCTGGACCACGGCGACGCGAGCCGAATGTTCGGCATCGTGCGCAGGCCCGCCGCGGAACGCTCGCTGCGTTCGCCGCAGGCCGACGCGCACGCGGTCTGGGCGCTGGCCACCTTGGCCGCGCTGCTGTCCGGTGACTGGCTCAACGCCCGCGGTTAACCGTCAGCCGCGGCCGTACCGCGTCTCGGCCTGCCAGAAGTACACCACGCCCGCGGCCAGCGTGACGACCGCCCAGCCCAGGCCCGCCAGCCACAGGTCGCCGATGCTGAATTCCGGGTGACAGTACGCCTGCATTTGGGGGATCTTCTTCACGTTGAAGAGCGCGCACCGCGCCGCGTTGTAGGGCTGCGCACCCGGCGCGTCCGCCCGGATCGTGTACATGATCGCGTACCTGGTGAGCGAGATGTACACGGCCGCCGGGTTGAAGGAGATCACGTTCTTGGCCCATTCGGGCAGCGTGGCGGGCAGCGAGGCAATGCTGTACATAACCCCGCAGAAGTACCGCCAGACCCGGAGCAGGAACGGGACCAACTGGCTGATGTCCTGGGCGCCCGCGCCGACCCGGGCTATCAGCAGCGCGGCGCCCATGTTGAACGTGGCCTGCATGACCAGCGCCGGGACCAGCAGCAGCCAGTACCAGGTGAGCGGTTCCCCGGTGCCCAGCACGATGGCGAATAGCACCACCATGGACAGCAGCAACTGCTGGAACTCCACGAGCACGTATGCCAACGGCAGGCAGGCGCGCGGGAAGTGCAGCGCTCGGATCAGCGTGATATTCGCCCGAATCGCACTCGAGCCGACCACGATCGAGCGTTCGGTAAAGGCGAATATGAAAACCCCGGTAACCAGGTAGGCGGTGTAATTGCTGATGCCGCGATTGGCCTTGAACAAGACCCCGAAGATCAGGTAGTACACGGCCGAGTTGAGCAGCGGCGTCAGCACCTGCCAGAGCTGGCCGAGCCGGGCCTCGGTGTACATCGACACGTTGCGCGCCGTGGCGTAGGCCAGGATGAAATGCCGTCGCTGCCACACCATCTTCAGGTAAGAGCCCAGGCCAGGCTGTGCGGAGCTCGGCCGCAGACCGTACTTGCCGGCCAGTTCGGCCAGGCCCCGGCTCGCCTCGTCCGGCTCGCCGGGCGCGTCCGGCTCGGGCGCGAGCACCGCCCCGTTCAGCAGGTCGCCAGGAGCGGTCAGCCGCCCGCGGTCTCTCATGTGTCCGGAGTTTATGAGAACGACCATAGGCAGCGCCGATATCCGGGGCCAGGAGAAAATCGTTCGCCCGGAATTCGGCCGGCATTAACCCGCCGTATCCGGTGCTCTTAATTTTTAACCGAACGCCGCCGGTTTCTTGCCTTCGCTGGCAGCTGTGTGCCTCGTGGAGCGGGCGGACCGGCAGCCGCCACGACTCGGCGCCCGGTCTGCCGCCGGTGATCATTTGCCCGCGGTCACGGCTTTCAGCTCGTCGAGCGACTCTCGGATGACCTGCGCCAAGTCTGGCTGGCTGGTCTCGCTGGTCCAGCGGTCGAACGCGATCCTGAAGACAGCGATCCCTGCCTCGGCCGCCAGGCTCGCGGCTGGCTCGGTGACGCCGCGCTGGCGCAGCGCGGCAGCGAGCGCCGAGGCGAGTGATGCGAGCTTGATCAGCTCGCGCTCTTGCAGCTCTGCGTTCGCGGCAATAACGGCCTGGCGCTGCCGGGCACCTTCGCGGCGCTCCTTGAACATGGCACCGGCGGCCTCCAGGGCCGCAGCGACCGCGTCGATCGGCGCGGCGGAATCAGGCGCGCTGGCCACGGCGTCCACAATGAACTCCAATGGGATGGCACCCGACCCAGCCCGGGCTCATCGACGACCTCGACAAGGGCCACTACTTCCACAGCCCGTCCGCATGACCAGCCACGCCACAATGGGATCGCCGCCCTGAATCAGTAACTCATGACGCTAGCTCGGCCCAGGGTTTAGTGGCTGAGATGAGCCGTGTCGTTGAAGGAGCGGAGGACGGCGGGGCCGTCGGCGTACCAGTCGATCTCACATAGCGCCGCGACGTCCAGGTGCATCCGGTAAAGCGCGGGCGGCGGAGCGAGCAGGGCCGCGGCGACCAGCGTCTTGATCGGCGTCACGTGGCTGACGATGAGGACGGTCTGGCGTTCCCGGTCGGCCAGCACGCGGTGCAGCGCGGCGGTGACCCGCTCGCTCACCTCGGCGAAGCTCTCACCGCCAGGCGGCGCGACGGCCGGATCAGCCAGCCACGCGGTCACCTCGGACGGCCAGCGCTCCCGCACCTCGGCGAACGTCAGGCCTTCCCAGGCGCCGAAGTCGGTTTCCCTGAAGCCATCGTCGGTCACCACCGGGACACCGGTGACCGCCGCCACCTCCCCGGCCGTCTGCACGGCGCGCTGCAGCGGCGACGTCACGATCACGCCGATGCCCGCCGACGCCAGCCGCTTGGCGGCGGCGGCGGCCTGCCGGACTCCGGTGTCGGTGAGCGGGACATCGGACCGCCCGGCGTACCGCTTCTGTACCGACATCGGCGTCTGCCCGTGCCTGAGCAGCAGGGTCACCGTGGGCTCGCCCTGGGCGGGCATCCAGTTGGTCCTCGCGCGCACTTAAAGGCCAGACTCCGGGGTCCGGACGAGGATCCGCCTGCACTCCTCGCACCTGACCACCTCATCGGGCGCCGACGCCCTGATCACGTTCAGGTCCGCCGCGTTGAGGCTCAGGTGGCATCCCTCGCACCGTCCGGCCCGCAGCATGGCCGCGCCGACGCCCTTGCCCTTGCGGATCTGGTCGTAGAGCGCCAGCAGGTCGGCGGGGACCTCGGAGGCGACGTGGCCGCGCTGGTCTGACGCCTTGGCCGCCTGCTCGTCGATCTCCTTGACGGCCGCGTCCCGCCGGGCCGCCACCGCGGCCGTCTCGCTGCCGAGGCTGTCACGTTCGGCGGTTAGCTCGTCGTGCTGGCTGTCGAGCGTCTCCCGGCGCTCCATCAGCTCGAGCACGACTTCCTCAAGGTCGCCCTGCCTGCGGTGCAGCGACTCGATCTCCGACTGCAGGCTCGCGAGCTCGCGCGCGGCGGAGACCTGCCCGGCGTCCAGCCGGGCCCGGTCCTTTTCGATCCTGGTCCGGACCTGTTCCACGTCGCGCTCCGCCCGGCCTTGCTCCCTGGTCAGGTCGCCGAGCTCGGTCTCGGTCACTACCAGGGCGTCCTTGAGCTCGCTGGCCCTGGCTTCCAGGCGGGCCAGTTCGGCGAATTCGGGTAGGCCGTGCCTGCGATGGTCGAGGCGGCCAAGCTCGGCGTCCAGGTCGGCCAGTTCGAGCAGGCGGAGCTGGGTCTGCGGTGATGCCTTCACGGGTCCCAACGTTAGTCGCCCCGGCGACCTAGTGGGGGTTTCGGGGGGTCGCCCCCCCGAAACAATCGCGCATGGTAGACCTTGCGCCATGGAGATCCCTCAAGTTAGCCGGCCCTATATGCCTGGGTACGGCATCGCCGGACCGACGGAAGGCAGCGGACTCCTGCACTGGTCCTGGGCGGCGGAGCGGCTGACGGCCGCGCGTAACTACTGGGTCACGACGGTCTGGCCGGACGGGCGGCCGCACGTCATGCCGGTCTGGGGCATGTGGGATGACAGCACGCTGTGGTTCACCAGCACCACTGGCTCCCGGAAGGTCCGTAACCTGGCCGCCGACCCCCGCTGCTGCATCACCACCGAGGACGCCTCGGACCCCGTGATCATCGAGGGCACCGCGCATATATCGACCGAGCTGGCGGTGTTGCGGCGGGTGGTCGACCTGATGAACGCCAAGTACCGCACGGACTACCGGGTGGACTTCCTCGATCCGGCCAAGAACGCGACCATCGGGGTCCGGCCGCGCCGCGTGTTCAGCATGCGGGCCGGGGACTTCACCGGATCCCCGACGCGCTGGATCTTCGAGGACGAGTGGTAAGAGGACGAGTGGTAATGAGAGCGCAATCTTCGCGGGGCTAACGAAGCGTCCTGGGGCAGGTAGCGTGGGCAGTGCGCCTAGCCGCGACATTCCGCCATGACATCAGCGTCCCTCGCCGACCAGCCCCAGGCCCCGCACCGCCTCGCCGGGGCCGTCGCTGGCGTGCTCGCGGGGGCGGTCGCCATAGGTGCGGCTCAACTCGCCGCCGGCCTCACCGTTCCGCAGAGCTCGCCTGTGCTCGCGGTCGGCCAGGCCGCCATCGATCTCACGCCGCCGCCGGTCAAGGACTTCG
>Ga0209656_10001143_pt1 | contig 17175 bp, 14 predicted proteins | sample BogFormECP12_OM2_FD_188239 | JGI IMG/M metagenome (GOLD analysis project Ga0209656, IMG submission 188239) | Bog forest soil microbial communities from Calvert Island, British Columbia, Canada - ECP12_OM2 (SPAdes) (version 2) | ecosystem: Environmental > Aquatic > Freshwater > Wetlands > Bog ... | reverse complement strand
GGGCGCGACCGCCTTGCTACTTACGCCAGCGGTGCCTGCGTCGCGGCCTCAAGCTCGAAGAAGCGCTCGCGAAGTCGAGCCGGCGCGGTTGATCCGCGAGGCGGTCGGCCGCGACATGGATTTGATCTGCGACGTCAACCAGCGCTGGCGGGTCGAGCAGGCGATCGACATCGGCAAGGGTGTCGAGGACGCCGGCGTGGGCCTGTTCTGGCTCGAGGATGTGACGATGGCGGACGATTTTACCGGGCTCGCCGGGGTCGCCGCCGCGCTGTCGACCCCGGTGGCGGTGGCGAATACCTTTGGTGCATCGCGCCGTTCCGCCACATGCTTGAGGCGCGCTCGACATCTTGATGATCGACCAGGTGCGTCGCGCCGGCATCAACCCATGGTTCAAGATCGCCTGCATGGCGGAAGCCTTCAACCTGCCGGTGGTCACCTACGGCGTTCCCGAGATCCATGTGGCACCTGGTCGGGGCTGCCCAATGGTCTGACGGTCGAGTGCATGCCCCGCCTCTTCCGTCTCTTCGAGGAAGTTCCGATCCCCGAGAACGGCGGGCTCGCCATGCCGGCCGCAACCCGTCTCGGGCTCAAATTCAACGAGGAGACGATCAGGCGGTTCGGGGTCGCCTGACCGTCGGGTCATGCCGCGGCAACGGCGCGTAGCTGGTGGAAGCCGCGATCGAGATCCTCGATCAGGTCTTGCGGGTCTTCGAGCCCGATATGGAGGCGAAGGGTCGGGCCCTCCGCGCTCCAGCGCGTCGCGGTGCGGATGCGCTCGGGATTGGTCGGCAGGATCAGGCTTTCAAAGCCGCCCCAGCTGGAGCCGATGCCGAAGAGATCGAGCGCGTCGATCATCGCATAGACCGCCGCCTTTGGGGACGGCTTGAGAACGACGCCGAACAGCCCGCTGGCGCCGAGAAAGTCGCGCTTCCACAGCGCATGGCCGGGGTCCTCCGTCAAGGCCGGGTAGAGGACGCGGGACACCTCGGGCCGGGTTTGCAGCCAACGGGCCACCGCGAGCGCGTTTTTCTCGTGCCGCTCGAGCCGCACACCCAAGGTCCGCAACCCGCGCAGCGCGTAATAAGCGTCGTCGGGTGCCGCGCAATGACCGAGATCGGCGGCCATCGTGCGCACCTTCAGATACATCTCCTCGTTGGTGATCACGGCGCCGAGGATCACGTCGGAATGACCGACGATGTATTTGGTCGCCGCATGGATCGAAACGTCGACGCCGCGGGCGAAGGACGGAAAGAGGTACGGCGAGGCCCAAGTGTTGTCCATCAGCACCTTGGCGCCGGCTTCGTGCGCCGCCGCGGCGATCGCCGGCACATCCTGCACCTCGAACGTCAATGAGCCCGGCGACTCGACATAGACGACCTTGGTATTCGGGCGCATCAGCCGGCCGATATCCTCGCCGATTAGCGGGTCGTAATAGGTCGTGGCGACGCCGCAGCGGGTCAACACTCTCTCGCAGAAGTTGCGAGCCGGCCCGTACGCCGAGTCGACCATCAGCAGATGGTCGCCGCATTTGAGACAGGCCTGCAGAGGCGCCGTAATCGCAGCGAGCCCCGAAGACATCAGCATCGCCCGATAGCCGCCCTCGATCGCCGCCACCGCCTCTTCGAGGGCAAAGGTGGTCGGTGTGCCGAGCAGACCGTAACGCACCACGTCGAACCGCGTTTTCGGGTCGCGTTTGGCCTCCCACTCGGCCATGTTCGACGAAAGGATAGTCGAAGCATGATAAACCGGCGGGTTGACGGCACCATGCTGGCCCTCTGGGTGGCGCCCGAGATGGGCGAGCAGTGTGTCCTTGCGGTAATTCCGGGGCCCGCCGTCACTCTTCATAAGGTACACTCCGCCCTTCCGGCGCTAATTCGCGACCGATGCCCTCTCTCCGTTCCGAACATTATAACGCTTTCAAGCCGCTGCCCAGCACCACCATGGGCTGCGGGCGGCTTGCAATCGCTAAACAAGCAGCCGAGAATCCCGCTCTATTAGCGGACGGTGTCGATGACGGACCGTTACCGAGGAAAGGTCAAGGGGAGGTGTCGGTGAGACCAGGAATTCTGGCCCTGCTGATCGTCATCGCGGCGTGCTCTTCCAGCACGACGCCGGTTCCATCCTCTGATCCGCAGGCCTCCGCCGCACTCCTCAAGAAGGATTGCGCGGATCCGCAGTGGAAGGAGGAGAATCTCGGTCTCTGGTACTCGGTCTGCCGGCAGCCGTTGCGCTGGTGACCGGCCGACGCGACCGCCGGTCGTGCGTCAGGCTCAGAACTTCTTGAAGCATTCCTTGCCGGAGCCCTCCAACGCTTTGCAATCCGCCGCGCTCGCTTGCGACTTCGGTGTGATTTGAACGGCAAAACTTCTGCCGTCCTTGCAGCGCACGCTCCAATACGCGTAACCCTTGGCTTTGCCGGTCGTCGTCACGCCCATCGGAAAGGACGATTCTCCGACGCAGCCCTTGATCCCTTTCGTGAGCATCTTCGCTTGCTGGTCCGGCGACATAGCGAGGAGGCTATCATTAGCAGGATTGCCCGACCCTCCCGCCGCCAGCGCGCCCAGACCAGGAACGGCGACCATCAGAGCCGCCAGCAGCAACACTGCCCTCCGCATCGCGCACCTCGCAATCGCACTTCGCGCTGAGATTATCGTCGCCGCCCCGTTACTGCAACTTCGACAGTCTCTTACGGAATAACCGGAAGGACGATGTGAGACGGGTGCGCCGCGTCGACAAAGACCCGGTTTCGGGCGATTCGCGGGTGCTCCATCGTGCCTTCGGGTTCTCGTGAATTGGGGTTGACGTCGAAATGCGGGAAGTTGCTGCTCGAAATATCGACCCGCAGCCGGTGTCCCGACGCGAACAGATTGCTCGTTGGGAAGAGCTCGATCGTAATTGCGCAGACCTCGCCCGGCGCCATCGGCGACGGCCGCTCCCAGCTGTCCCGGTAGCGCACTCGTAGAATCCCGTCGGTCAGGTTCATCGCGAAGCCTTCAGGGAAATCGTCATTCGGCGGGTGGACGTCGATCAGTTTTGCGGTGAAGTCGGTGTCGGGGCAATCCGACGCGATCCACAGCCGCACCGTCGCCGGGCCGGTCACCTCGATCTCGCGGTCGAGCGGCGGGGTGGCGAAGACCAGCACATCCGGGCGCTCGGCGAGCGGCCGGTAAGGCTCGCTCGCACCGAACACATTGGGTCCCGTGCTCTGGTCGTAGGCGCCGGCCCGCATCACCGGCTCGCCCGAGTTCGCCGCGCCGCCGATCGTCGGCACCGGATGGCGCGGGTCGAAGGCGTAGTCGAGCGGTCGAGCGCCCTGTGGCGGCAGGGCGCGGCGGAGGCTGCGATCCGGATGCAGGTGAAATTCTGTCCATCGGGTCTCGGGCAGCGGCCAATCCGCGGCCGTGCGCCAGCGTCCGCCGTCGTCTAACCTTCCCATGGAGTTGCGCCGCCCTGACCCACCGCCCATCGCGAAGACCCGCTCCGGCGGCTCGGCCGCCGCACCGCTGGATCTGCTCTTGAGCCAGTGGTCGAACCAGTCGAGGCGCCGCGCGAAAAAATCTGCGGCGAGGTTGATGTCGACCGGCGCCGCAGGGCCGAAATCGACCTCGCCCGCGTAGCTCAGCGAGCGGTCACCATGGGTCCACGGACCGAGGATCAGCCGCATCGGTGCGCGCTTCCTGGGCGACAGGCCGAGGTAATTCTCGATCGCCGTCCGCGCATAGGGATCGTACCAGCCGGAGAGATGAACGATCGGCACATCGGCGTAGCGGTCGTAATAGCCTTCGGCATAGATCCCGGGCCGCTTCCAGAAATCATCGAATATGCCGCGCGGCCATTGCTCGAAGAGGTAGTCCGCGCATTCCGGAGCGGCGCTCACCGGCGACCCGCCTTTGCGCCACGGGATCCGCGCGAACCACGCCTTGATGTCCTGCGCCGCGAGCGCGGCCTTGACGGCCGGATCCTTGGCGTCGGCGAGCGCGCTGTTGTAGGCCCAGGTCGCCTGCTTCAGGTCGAAGGCGCCGCCGTGACGGATGCCGCTCCGGTAGGCGTTCGAAAAACCCGCCGCAATCGAGAAACTGCGCGGCGAGGCCGGGCACTTGCCTGTCGCGCGCAAACTCGCTACATCGTGCGCCGCCACGCCAGCCGCTGGTGAAGGGCGCGTAGCTCAGCGGGAGAGCACTACGTTGACATCGTAGGGGTCACTGGTTCAATCCCAGTCGCGCCCACCATTCTTTTCAAGCGCTGACGACAACACCTCCGACCGCGTCAGCGCGATCGGGGGCATATGCAAAGTAAACGATCCAAATTTTCGGCTATCTCTGAAGCAACCGGACTCCATCGGTAGTAATGTTGGTATGTAAAACCCGAAGATTTCTTTACGTTCGATCAAGCTTTTGAGCGGACGCTGGGCATGAGTGAACCTAGCGGGAAGCCGCCGATGGCGATCCTAATTACCAAACTGATGAACGACGAGTCCGGTGTCACGGCAATCGAATATGGTCTGATCGCGTCGTTGATCGTGATCGGTTCATTCTTGGCTTTGAATTCGGTCAACGTCTCCCTCAACCTTTCCCACACCTTTGGCACGGTCGCGTCCCACCTATGAGCGTCCACCCGCCCGCGCCCTGGTCGCCGCGCGTCAGAACGTTGCACAGCCTTCAGGCAAAGTTCCCGACGGCACCACCCGCGACCCGAGCGGCGCTCGAGGAGCGTAACCCAAGGCGAACTCCGCGCGCTGGCCCTCCACCGCGCTAAGACGCACCAAGATGGGTGTAGCGCTACGGCCGAAGACGGAAGAACTCCTTCACCTCGCAGCGAGTTTCGAGCGGAGAGCGCCTCGCATCGAGAAAACACCTCGATCTTGCCATCGATCTCCTCGAGCACCCTGCGTGCACGGCTCTCCGAGATGATCCTCATTCCCGTGGCCGTGCCATAGGGAGAAAACTGCAGACCGTACACCCCACCAAGTCCCGGGTCCGGCGTTCGTCGGCGGTGGTCGGGGCGGCCACCACGCCGGACCAACTTGGTACCTCAGCGAAAACGCCCATATGGCGTCGCCGGTGGCACTTGGCTGTATCGAATTGCCCCCGGTGGCGATGACGATGTATTCGTCGCGGTCAACCTCGTAGACGATCATTCGATGCGGACGCCGCCGCATAGCGTTTGTCTCCATTGAAGCCCAACGGGGAATTCAGATCAGCGGGTCATCAAGCCATAGCGAATGCGTTTGGCAGCACGAAACATCGCTGATCCTTCCGGCAAGACCTTGCGCAGCACCATCTCGCTGCCGTTCATGAAATGCCTAAGGGCGTGCGCGACCGGATCACGCATAAAATAGTGACCAGAATATGCCCTAAGTTCCCCCATGGTTTTGGCACCCCCATTATCGGCATACTTGGCTACATAAGGGGTGAAATGCGGGTAGAGGCCTTCGACATTGTAGAGGGTTGTGCGCATATAATTTCCTATCAGCAGATCGTCGAACAGCTCGTATTCGATGCAGCCCATCAGCGAATTGCGAGGGCATTCGAAACGGATCCCGACATCGCGTTTAACGCGATTGAGATCGATTGTGACGCTTGATCCTCCCGCCGAGACCTCAATAAACCCGAAATTCTTGCGCAGCGCCTCACGGGATGTAAAGTAACGGCGGATTTTGAGTTTGTCCTCAGCGGTCAGCTGATCCGACCAGCTGTCACCAAATTCTTCGGGTTTCCTTATAATGCTGGGAGACCGCCGCGGATTGATCGGGGTGATTTCATCGGTTTCACAGTCGACCCTGATAAAGGCCGGAAGTATCTCCGGCCAGTTTTCCATCGCGTCGCTGTGGTAGTCGTCGAGCTCTGGGATGAGAGCATTCGCCCACGCGCTGTCCTCACGCTGGTAACGGTGGAAGGATGAGAACGGAATGACCTTTCGAGCGCCCATAGTCCGCGCGCTTATCTGAGATCGGGGCGCGATTGGTCGACGCTTTTGCTCGATCGAGGTGAGCTTATGGCCGGACGGATCGAAGAGGTTAAGCATGTCTGCTCCGCCCCAGCCGTGCAGCTGGAGCATATAAACCTCCTTGAAGTGCTTTGCCATTCGACGGATACGCATAGACTCGCCGAACTCCGGGGAGTCGTTTTGATTTATGACGAGGCGGCCATTGATGTCGATCAGCAGCAGCGAGTCTTGGTTCCGGTTGGCCATCGAGTAAACGCGGATCCCTTTCGATAACTGGATCCACTCTCGATCGGGGAGAACACGTACCCGATACCCTGCCGTGGTCAACTCTTTTTTAATGCGATTACCATAGTGATCAGACAAAAGAAACTCGCCTTTGGTGAGCATCGGCAGGGAGGCGATATTCAAGTGGTCGGGGTGGCCATGCGAGAACCAGTGGTACTCAGCCTCCCGGATCGCCTGCATCTGTGCCGCAGGGATTTCGTAATCCAGCCCCCAACTGCCAAAATAGGCGTCGCCGTCGATCCAAGGATCGGTGGTAAGCACCGGTCGATCATCATAGGCAATCACGATGGCACTGCCGATGGTCTCAAAGAACCGCATGTCTTTCACTCTTACTCAAGGCCCCCGAAGGTCGCCGCAAATCGCTCCGCTCGACCAAAGCCGGATTATCGCTGACCGGTAGGGTCGCGAAAATCCAATTAACGCAGGCGGACCGATCCGATTTCCATTCCACAATGAGAGCCACTCAGCAGCAGGCTTTGGGTTACAGGATGCCGGCGGCTGAGTCATGTCGGGGATCTGCCAAGTGGCTCTCATCGGTCGTCTTGATCGAAGTGGCATAAGACTTCGCAAGCGCTTCGGGATGCCGAGCATCCCGCATGGCTCGTAGATTATCGATCCAGCTTGATTGCTGGCGAGCGAACTCAACGGAGTCGAGTGTGCGAACCAACTCGAAGAGATCATCTCTGTCATCAACGAGCCACCCGATCGGACCGTAGTGGGTGAAAATCGCTTCAATCGTGCGGTTTCGAAAAACGATCATCGGCCTGAGCGCAGTGATCGCATCACTAACGGTACCGCTTCCCGTGAAGTCATAACTTCGCCCATGCAGAGGCAAGCACACGAGATCGACCTGCTTCAGAGCCTCCAGATATTCTTCGCGCGGCAACGGCATCTTGGATGGCTTTCGTGCCAAAATGCTCGAATCCACGTGATCGGTCTCCGGGGACGAATGGCCGATTGCGTGAAATTCGACATCGTCTCGTGAGCAGCTATTTGCGAGTTCGACGAACACATCAAACCCTTTGGCCCGGCGCGCATGACCGACAAAGCCGATCTTGACCCTTTCGACCCCCGCGGAAGGCGAATTCTCTGCCCATTCGGATGGCAGGATAGGATGTTCCAGCGTCACGATCGAGGGTGACATCGTCGGTGACAAATCGATAATAGCCTCCTTGATGCCCAGCTCCAGCACGACGATGCGGACCGATCGCGGCAGCGGTCGTTTCAATCGCGAAATGAGGTCGGCGGCGCGGATAAACGGATTGCGGGACCTCCAGCCCATTGCCTCGCCGAGCTGGCTGTGAAGGATCATGTGTAACGGCGCGGTGGACACCAGTGGCCAGCCTTGCCCGATCACGCCAAGCAAGCTCGCGTTGAAGCCGAGCAGCGCGGTCAAACGAACGGGACGGCCTGCGGAATGCCGAGCAACAACTTTTAGGCATTGGCGAGCCGCCTGGCGGCCGGCAAGTGGATTATGATGGGACAGGCCAAACGAGGTCTCGAAAGGTTTGCAGGGCTGAAGGGTAATGTTGGCTAGATCGGCCACGCGCGGCGCCAGTCGCTCGACATGACCCTTGGCCGCACAAAAGGAAATGCGGTCCTCGGGGAAGGCGGCTCTTAGAATCCGGAGGTATCCCTCGTTGAAGGGGAGATGTACATGGTCGAAGCTGAGGAAGTCGAATATCTTGATTTCAAAGGACTGGGCTATGGCCTGACATTCCGGAGCATCAAGTTGTGTCAAGCTGCCCATTGGCGGCATCGCTCACGGATAAAGTTGGAGCGTTCCCTCGGCAGTTAATTGCAAACCAGGACACTTCATTGATTTAAACAGTATCTCACTCTGTAACCCTTTTCAAGAGTTGGCGAGGGCATGACAGTAGCTGGAGCGGGTGGAGCGATCGACGGGCCAAGCGGGGACGCTCGGAAGGTGAAGCCTGCCTCTCCGCCAAACAATTTTGTTGCCAGATATGCGGTCGGGGTTTGGGTCCGGTTAACGAATATTTTCATAGAGATCCGTGGTTCGCGACGATCGATCCCTAGGGACCGCCTTAGCCCAAGTAACCGGAGTGGTAGCAGTTCAGCCGAAAGGCGTCACCCGCTCGCCGCGCAGGCGGTGATAGAGCTTGGCCGTTTCGCGCTTCAGCCCAAAGCCCAAGCCGCGCCTCGTCCGCGGATTGGATACGCTGATCCCCCAGCGCTCGCGCCTCTTGGGGAGCCACAGCTTCTTATAGGGGTCGTCACCGCGGCCGAAAGTGATTTCGCGGGGGCCATCGTCCGACAACGCTCGATCGATCATCTCCATCGTGAGGAGCGTGCCGAGCGACAAATTGTCAAACCGCTTGTCATGCGCGAGCTTATGGATGAGGGCGCGGCCGTTCCACAAAGTCCAGAGCTGCGCCGCGGCCGGAACTCCGTCGACGTAATAGATCCCGAAGCGGAGCGCCCCGAGCCCGGCGGCGAGCAGGATCAGCGCGGGAATGAACTCGGGGAAGGATTCCGCTGGCTTCCAGCTGGCGGCGTAGATGGTCTGGTAGTCGGCGATCGCCTGATCGATGCCCGAGGCATCCGCGAAGAAGGCCTTCGTCAGGCGGTTGCTTCGCTCGAGCCTGCGTCGCTTGCGGCGCCAGGTATTGCGCAGTTCCGAGGGCCGCGCGGCGACATAATCGGCAAAGCTCATTCCTGCGGTCTGTTCGTACCAGGTGCCCGAATCGAATGTGCATTCGACAAGCAGCCCGGCGCGCGGGAGAGAACGCATGGCAGCGCGGTAGCTCGGGTGCTGCGGGTCGAGTTCGGCCAAAGCGAGGCGATCCCAGCGCGGTCGCTCGCCAAGGACCTCCGAGAGGATCGCCGTGAGCCCGGCTCCGAGATCCGCTCCCGGCGTGCACAGGATGCCGTGCTCGACGCTGTAGGGGTTGGCGAGGCTTTCGAGACACCGCCCTGCCCTCTCCACGCCGGTCCTGAGCAGCAGTGCCACGGCCGATCCCGGCCGCTCGTCAGTGTAAACTCGGATTTCGGTCTCCGTCGGCACGCCATGGCGCGCCACCAGGTCGTACCATGCCGGCAGCGCGAGAAAGCTGTCCCCAACCGCCGAGTCAAAAAGGCGAGCAAGCCCGCTCGGCAATCGCCGAAAATCCGGATTTCGGTAAAGTGGCATCAGGGCGACGCCGGCCTTGTCGTCAAATCATCCGAGGGTTGCGGGTGCAAATCCTGACGTTCAGCACGTTATATCCAAGCGAGCTGCGGCCCCAGCACGGGATCTTTGTCGAGACTCGGCTGCGAAAACTGGTCGAGAGCGGCGTGGTCGATGCGCGCGTCGTGGCGCCCTGTCCATGGTTTCCGCTCGCCTCCCCAAGGTTTGGCCACTATTCGGTGTTTGCCCGGTTACCACGTGAGGAGATCCGACACGGGCTGCATGTCGATCATCCGCGTTATCCGCAGGTGCCGAAAATCGGGATGAGCGTGGCGCCGCTCGCCCTTTTTGGTGCCGTCCTTCCGGTTCTCCGCCGGCAGCTCCGCGGGGGGCGGGATTTCGATCTGATCGATGCGCACTATTTCTACCCGGATGGCGTCGCTGCGGTGCTGCTCGGGCGCGCTCTCGCCCGCCCAGTCGTCCTCACCGCCCGCGGCAGCGATCTGAATGTCATCGCCAAATATATCGTCCCGCGCGGGTGGATTCGCTGGGCCGCGCGACGCGCGGACGGTCTGATCGCGGTGTCCAGCGGTTTGCAGCGACGGCTGGTAGCTCTCGGGGTTGCGCCCGAGCGCGTGCACATGCTGCGGAATGGGGTCGATCTCCAGTTTTTCCGCCCGGTTGACCGTGACGCGGCGCGGCGGGCTCTCGGCTTTACCCAACCGATCCTTCTCGCTGTCGGCAATCTCGTCGCCCTGAAGCGCCACCGATTGATGGTCGAGGCGGTGGCGAGCCTCCCGGAGGTCGATCTCGTCATCGTCGGCGAAGGGCCTGAGCGGCCGGCGATCGAGGCGCTGGCACGCGAGCGCCGAATTGCCGATCGCGTCCGCCTTCTCGGCCATATGCCGCAGGATCGTCTTCCCGACATTTACAGCGCAGCCGACCTTTTGCTGCTGGTCTCGACGCACGAAGGCTGGCCCAATGTGCTCTTGGAAAGCATGGCGTGCGGCACCCCAGTGCTCGTTGCAGATATCGACGGCATCGCCGATGTCGTCGCGGCGCCCGAGGCAGGGCGTATCCTGAGGGAAATCTCGCCGGCTCGGCTCGCCGCCGCGGTCCGCGATTTCCTTGCGGCACCGCCCCCTCGGGCCGCTACCCGCGCCTATGCCGAGCGCTTCGACTGGCAGAGCACGACGGAGGGACAGATCGCGCTGTTTCGCGAGATCTGCCGGCAAACGCCCAGGCCTCGCTCTGTTGCGCACGCCGCCTAGCGCCGCAGAACCCGGGCATAGACTCCCGCGTAACGGGCGACGCTGTGCGCCCACGAGCGTTCGGTCTCGATGAACTCGATCGCCCGCGCCCGGATGCGCGGCCACGACGGCTGGTCGGCGAGCGCCGCCAACACTCCCTCGGCGAGCCGTTCCGGCTCGTTCGGAGGGAAGAGATAACCCGTCTCGCGATCGCGGATCAGTTCACGATGGCCGCCGACACTCGAGGCGACGACCACACGCTCCTGCGCCATGGCCTCGAGCGGTTTGAGCGGCGTTACCAGTTCGGTGAGGCGCATCGAGACGCGCGGGAAAACGAGGAGATCGGCCAAGTCATAGTATCGCTGCATCTCTTCGTGGACGACCCGCCCGGTGAAGACGACACTACCGCAGAGGCCGAGGTCGCGAACCATGCTGCGCAGGTTGCTCTCCTCCGGGCCGCCGCCGGCGAGGAGGACGGCGATGTTCGCCCGGCGCTGCTGCAGCAGGGGGAGCGCACGCAACAACAGGTGCAGGCCCTCGTAGAAATAGAACGAGCCGAAGAAGGCGAGGACGGTTTTGCCGGAGAGACCGAGCCGCTCTTGGAGAGCATGGTCGGGGACTCCCGGCCCGCTGAAGGTATCGCGATCGACCGCGTTGGGGATGATCGTGACCTTCTCCCCCGGGATGCCGCGGGCTGTCACCTCTTCCTGCAAGCCCTGACAAATCGTCGTTACCGCCTCGACCTGCCGGAGAGCATGCGTCTCGAGAAGCCGTGCCGCTCGATAACGCAGACCGGCCATTCCATGGGAGCCGCCGCTCGCCGCCGCGTCTTCCCAAAGAGAGCGCACTTCGTAAACGACCGGCACCCCGTGCCGGCGGCCGACACGGATCGCCGGCAGCGCGTTGAGGACGGGCGAATGGGCGTGGAGAATATCGGGGCGTACCTCTTCGACGACGGCGTCGAGCCGCCGGCTGAGGTCGGTGAGGATCTTCAGCTCGTGAATCCACGGCAGCTTCGCGGCAAGACCGGTCGGCATGGCCGTGCGCAGAAATTCCCAGCCGCCGATCCGCTCGCGCGCGGGCCCCGGGGCATAATGCTTGCCACTGGTCAGCAGCACCGGCTCCCATCCCAACGCCCGCTGCTGATTGACGATGCCGAGGGTGCGAATCACATAACCGCTCTGCAGCGGCAGCGAATGGTCGAGAATGTGTAGAATTCGCATCGCTCGGATTGGCGTTTTTTAATAATCTACCCTCATTATACGGGATCGAGCTCTGCCCGAGCCGCTGATATACCCTTAACGAGGTTTCGTGCCGAAACAGGCCGTCTTGTCAGGAGCGGACGAGCGTGCTTCGCGAAGTCGAGTTCCGCCGTGAAGCTCTGCCGCCGCTCGTGGTTCTCGAGCGCGAATGGCGAACGCTCGAAGCCGCGGCGACCCCCTCCTTTTTCACTTCCTGGCAGTGGATCGGGACCTTGCTTGCCGTCGTTTCGGTAGCGCACCGGCCTCAGCTTTTGCGCGGCGTTGCGCAAGGTGAGACCGTCGCGCTGGCGTTGCTCGGCGCCGGGGAGATCCGCCGACGATACGGGCTGGTTCGCTCCCGCGCTCTCTATCTGAACGAAACCGGTGATCCGCGCTTCGATTCGGTCACGATCGAACACAACAGCATCCTTGCCAAGACCGGCCGCGAGGCAGCGGTTCTCGATTCCGCGATTGCTTGGTTCGCCGGCCTAAACGGCGAGGCGGACGAGCTTTATTTCAGCGGCTCCGTGCTGCGCCTGCCGGAGACGATGGTCGAGGGCCGCGGGCTCGGCCGGAGCGAGACCATCCTCCCATCCTATTCCGTGGATCTGGGTCTGCTGTCGCCAAGCGCCGGCGAACTCTATCCGGTCCTCAGCACCAATGCGCGCCAGCAGCTTCGGCGCGCGCTTCGCCACTTCGAACGCTGGGGGCCGTTGCATCTGAGCGCGGCGGAGACACCCGCGGAGGCGCTCGGCTTCTTCGCCGAATTGAAAGCGTTGCATTGTGCTTCGTGGCAACGTCGGGGCAAGGCACATGCGTTCTCGGGCGGGTTCTTCGAGCCGTTCCACCGGCTGCTGATCGAGCGCAGCCATGCCGAGGGCGGGACGCAGCTCCTCAGAGCTTCGGCCGGCGACAGAGCCATCGGTTATCTTTATAACTTTCGGCTGGGAAGCCGGATTTATGCCTACCAGAGCGGCTTCGCCGACGCCGATCGGCGGGAGCGGCCCGGTGTGGTCACCCATGCCTTGGCCATCCGCCATGCGTTCCGCTCGGGTGCTCGCGTCTATGATTTCATGGCGGGGCATAACCGGCTGAAGGAAAGCTTGGCAACCCGGTGCGAGCCGATGATGTGGCAGGTCGTCCAACAGCCGCGGCTGGCTTTTCGCCTCGAGCACTTCAGTCGTCGCCTCAAGCACGCGTTGGTCGCACGAAAGCCCTTGTCGGCGGTGCGGCGAAACGTTTGGGCAAACCGCCACCTCGGCCGGCTCGGAGCTGAAGGCTAGGAGCGTCATGTCGATCCTTCTCACCGGTGCCGCCGGGTTCATCGGCTTCCACGTCGCCAAGGTGCTGCTCGATCGGGGTGATCGGGTGGTGGGCATCGACAATATCAATGATTATTACGACGTGCGCTTGAAGGAAGCGCGCCTTGCCCGGCTGCACGCCTATCCGGGATTTGCCTTCGCCCGGCTCGATGTGGCCGATCGGGACGGGATATTTGCTGTCGTCGAGCGCCATCGAGAGCTGCGCAGCATCATCCATCTCGCAGCGCAGGCGGGGGTTCGTTACTCGCTCGAAAACCCCTACGCCTACGTCGATTCGAATGTGATGGGTACGCTGGTGATGCTCGAAGCGGCACGGCGTATCGACCGGCTGACGACGATCACCTATGCCTCGTCCTCCTCGGTCTACGGCGCCAACCAGAAGCAGCCGTTCAGCGTCGAGGACCGCGTCGACCAGCCGGTTTCGCTCTATGCCGCAACCAAGCGCAGCTGCGAGCTCATGGCCCAGACTTACCGCCACCTGTTCGGTTTGCCGGCGACGGGGTTGCGGTTCTTTACCGTCTATGGTCCGTGGGGGCGGCCGGACATGGCGGCCTACCTGTTCACCAGCGCGATCCTCGCCGGACAACCCATCAAAGTCTTCAACGAAGGCAGGATGGCGCGCGACTTCACCTACATCGACGACATCGTCGCGGGCACGATCGCAGCCCACGATCGCTCTCCCGCCGCCGCGGCGGGGGTTCCCCACCGGATCTACAACCTCGGCAACCACCGTCCCGAGAAGTTGCTCGACTTCATCGCCGTCCTCGAACGACTGCTGGGTCGCACCGCGACAAAGGAGTTTCTGCCGCTGCAACTCGGCGACGTGCCGGAAAGCTTTGCCGATATCGAGGCGACGCGCCGCGATCTCGGCTTCGACCCGAAGACCACGATCGAGGTCGGACTCGCCCGCTTTGTCGAGTGGTACAAGCAGTATCACCGGGTGAATTGATCACACCCTCCCAAGGCTGGCTATATGCTGACACAGTCTTTCATCGTCATGGCCGGACTTGATCCGGCGATCCACGTGCCCGCCGCTGCCGGGAGCGGCGCCGAAGGGGGCGTGGATCGCCGGGTCAAGCCCGGTGATGACGATTCTGAGCTGTCTTAAATGCAGACCGGTTCGACTCGGGCCTGAACATGGAACGCGGATTTGCCGTCGTCGGTCTCGGCTATGTCGGGTTGCCCGTCGCTCTGGCCTTAGCCAGGAAGTTCGAGCCCGTCATCGGCTTCGACATTTCGGAGCGCCGGATCGCCGCTTTGCGGGCGGGGAAGGACGCCACCGGCGAGGTGACCGAAGTCGCACTGCGCGAGACGAGGCTTCGCCTGACCGACGAGGTCGACGCGCTCGGCAAGGCGAGCTTCTTCGTCGTGACGGTGCCGACGCCGATCGATGCCGAGCGCCGGCCCGACCTTCACCCGCTCCAGAGCGCATGTGCGCTGATCGGGCGGCACCTCCAGAAAGGCTCGGTCGTGGTCTTCGAATCGACCGTCTATCCCGGACTGACCCGCGAGGTCTGCGGGCCGCTACTGGCCACGAGCTCGGGGCTCCGGCAGGGCGTCGACTTCAAGCTCGGCTACTCGCCCGAGCGGATCAACCCGGGCGACAAGCAGCATCGGCTCGAGACCATCCTCAAGATCGTCGCCGGCGAGGACGCGGAAACCCTGGAACGCATCGCCGCCGTCTATGGGCAAATCGTCGAAGCGGGTCTCTACCGCGCCTCGTCGCTCGAGGTCGCCGAGGCGGCGAAGGTCATCGAGAACACCCAGCGCGACCTCAACATCGCGCTGATGAACGAGCTGGCGATCATCTTCGACCGGCTCGGCATCCCGACCAAAGAAGTGTTGGAGGCAGCGCGCACGAAGTGGAATTTCCTGCCGTTCACCCCGGGCCTCGTCGGCGGACACTGCATCGGCGTCGACCCCTATTACCTGACCGCCCGGGCCGAGGCGGCGGGCTATTATCCCCAAGTCATCTTGTCAGGCCGGCGGATCAATGACGGGATGGGCGGCTTTATCGCCCAGCGTCTGGTCAAGCTGCTGATCGCGGCCGAGCGACCGGTCAAGGGCGCCAAGATCGGCATCGTCGGCATCACTTTCAAGGAGGACGTGCCCGATCTGCGCAACAGCCGCGTCCCCGACATCGTCGCCGAATTGCGTGAGTTCGGCATCGCCGCTCGGGTCGCCGACCCGCTCGCCGACCCGGCGGAGGCGAAACGGGAATACGGGGTCGATCTCGTTCCGCTGGAAGATTTCACCGAGCTCGACGGGCTGATCCTCGCCGTGCCGCACCGGGTGCTCGGCGAGAAAGGCTGGGGCGAGCTATTTACCGCGCTCGCCCCGGGCGGGGTGTTTGTCGATGTCAAATCGGCGGTGGCCCGCGACGAGGTTCCGCCCCGCGCTCAATACTGGAGCTTGTGAACGGGACGATGCGCGGCGTCGGGCCATGGATCGACCCGGTCGGGCAGTTTCCCCTGTTGGCAGGGGAAAAAACGCTTTTCAGCCCCCAAAATACGCCTCTCAACTTCGCATATCCCGTGTAAATCAACGACTTGGCGTGATTTGGCCGACGCCGCCGGCAGCGGAATTTCGGTGCCGTTTCGGGCGGTCGGCAGCGGATTGGCAGCGGAACTTGGCGGCGCGGCCGATTGCTTGTCTATTCCCGATTTCCCATTATAACCCATTTAGGAATTGATCGTATCACATTAGTCCGTTATGGACGCGCAAGCCGGGAAGCGATATGCCCGCCCCCGCCACTCGGCCGGTCGGGACGAGAGCGATTTGATCGGCGACAGCGATCGCATCTGCGGTCGCACCTCCATCGACGGCCGGATTTTCGGGCGGCGGCTGCGCGCCTCGCCAGCCGCGACGATCATTGTGGGTTCACGTCGGCGGGGTGCTCGGCCAGGGTAGCTGACGATATCAATTCAGCAAGCCTTATACTAGATTGATCCGAATTTGTTAATAACCGGGCTTTTACGATTCAGCGGGGATACCAGCACGCGACTCCCATATGGAACCAAGATGGCCGGTTCTTTCGGAAACACCGCGGCTCTCGCGGGGGCCTGCCGTTCGATGTACCGCACAGCGCACCGCGTCGACGACGCTGGCGAATTCCGCCGGCACGCCGTCGCCGGTTGTCTTGGTCCCCGGGTCCAACCCGGTCCAAGCCCGGGGATCCAGCCGTGATGCTCGCGGATCTTTGGATTGACCAGTTCGACGAGATGCGCCTCGAGGCGCTCGTGGGTGCCTTCCTCATCGGCGCCCATCGGGCGCGAATGGCCCGCCACTTCGGCGGCAAGCTATGGACTGACGCATCATACCGTATGGCCCGCGTGCCGCGATAACGCGGCCGCGCGCCTCAAACAGCGTTGAACGGGTTCGGCGCGTCGACCTCGAGCGGGGCAAAAATGGCGCAGGCTGAAGGTCGGGATTATCAGCCCTCGCGACTTGGCGATCGCCGCGATGGGACATCCGCGAAGCCGGGATGCCGCCCCTCGGCCTGAGCCGCGTCGCTCAGCACACCGGCGACCCCCGCCGCGGCTAGATCGAATGGCAGTAAGCGGTCGGCGTAAAAACTCAGCACGCGTTCGAACCAAGCGCGCAGTTCATCCGCCCGCCGCCCGGAACCGGTTCGGTGCGCCTTCGAGATACCGGTTTCGATCTCTGCGGCTGTGACCGCCGAGAGGAACAGCGCGTCGGTGCGCTCTCAAACCAAGTGGTGACTTTTGGCGCAACGGCCGGCTTGCCAGGCGCGAAGGCGCTCAAGACATTGGTATTGAGCAGCCAACCCGATCACAGATCGGCCTCGCGCAGCCGCGAGGTGTCGCGCTCGGTCTCCACGGCAAAACTCAGCCGCTGACCCGGATATAGTCGCTTTGCCTCTTCCATCGGCACGACGACGGCGGCAGGCTTGCCATGTTTGGCTGATTGTCGTGGCTTCACCTCGCTCGGCCGCGGCATCGAGTTCCAACAGCAGATCTCGACGTTACCTTTTGGCATAA
>Ga0209656_10001142_pt1 | contig 17177 bp, 15 predicted proteins | sample BogFormECP12_OM2_FD_188239 | JGI IMG/M metagenome (GOLD analysis project Ga0209656, IMG submission 188239) | Bog forest soil microbial communities from Calvert Island, British Columbia, Canada - ECP12_OM2 (SPAdes) (version 2) | ecosystem: Environmental > Aquatic > Freshwater > Wetlands > Bog ... | reverse complement strand
CCGGTGGTTGCCGCAGCGCTGACTGGGCTGTCACGGAGAGCTGACTCAGCGCTGGCCTGCTGGGATTCGCTGGCTGGCCGACGTCGAGGCTTCCGGGAGCCGACTGGGATGATATGCTTCCATATCCCGTTTTGTATTGCTAGTACGCCAGGCCAAAAGGCAACGAAAGTATACCAAGAAATATGACGGTTAGTCAAACCAATTCCGCCGGCACGACGGCCATAGGCCAAGAGCAGGCGTATCTCGATATGCTTTACCGGCTGCTCGATGAGGCGCGAGAGCGGACCGAGCGCGCGCTCGCCCGGACGCACAGCGTCGGCGCGGCGGGCGGTACCTTCCAGGCCCGGGTCGAGCGCGAGGTCACGGCAGCCGAGCAGGCGCGGCGGCTGGCCCAGCTGAACGCGGTGGAACACGGCCTGTGCTTCGGCCGCACCGACGCGGACCCGAAGACGCCAGCCGATCGTGGTCCAGCCGACCACGCGCCAGCCCTTGGCACCCTGTACATCGGCCGGATCGGCCTGCGGGACGACGAGCACGAGCCGCGGCTCATCGACTGGCGCGCGCCCGCCGCCCACCCCTTCTACGCCGCCACCCCGAAGGACCCGGCCGGCCTGATCCGGCGCCGCCACATTTACACCAGGAACCGCACCGTCACCGGGGTCGACGACGAGGTCTTCGACCTGGACCGGCTGTCTGAGCCGGACCGGCAGACCCTGTCCGGCGAGGCCATGCTGATCGCCAGCATCACCGCCGGCCGCACCGGCCGGATGAGCGACGTGGTGGCCACCATCCAGGCCGAACAGGACCGGGTCATCCGCGCCGCCCTGCAGGGTGTCCTGGTGGTCCAGGGCGGCCCGGGCACCGGCAAGACGGTCGCGGCGCTGCACCGCGCGGCGTACCTGCTCTACACCCACCGCCGGACCCTCGAGCGCCGCGGCGTGCTGGTCATCGGCCCGAACTCCACCTTCCTCCGCTATATCAGCCAGGTCCTGCCGTCCCTGGGCGAGACCGACGTGGTGCTCAGCTCGATCGCCGAGCTGTTCCCCAGCGTGAAGGCGGCGCCAGACGACAATGCCGAGGCCGCGGTAGTCAAGGGCGACCTCAAGATGGTGAACGTGCTGCGCCGCGCGGTGCGCAACCTGCAGCAGGTGCCGCCGGCCGACCTGGAGGTCACCGTCGACGGCGTGGCGATGACGGTGCCGCGGGACGCCGTGCTGCGCGCCCGCGACCGGGCCCGCGCGCTGCGCAAGCCGCACAACGTGGCCCGCAAGCTGTTCGTCACCGAGATGCTCGGCGCGCTCGCGGCGGCCGAGGCCAGGGCGCTCGGCCGCCAGCTCGACCCCGAGGACCTCCCGTACACCCGGGCGCGGCTCTGGGACGAGGCGCCGGTCCGGGCCGCGCTGGACGCGCTGTGGCCGTTCCTCACCCCGCAGCGGCTGGTCGCCGGACTGCTGGCCTCCGAAGGTGCCCTCCGCCGGGCCGCCCCGTCTTTTTCTTCGGCCGAACGGTCCGCGCTGCTACGCCCCGGCCACCCCGACGCGTGGACGGTGGCCGACGTTCCGCTGCTCGACGAGGCCGCTCAGCTGCTCGGCCCTGTGCTAACCGACGCTGGCGACACCGCGGAGAAGATCCGGCGCCGGGCCGCGGAGCGGGAGCGCCGGGCCGAGGAGAAGTACGCCCGGGAGGTGCTCGAGATCACTGGCCTGGCCGGGCAGGGGTTCGTCGACGCCGCCACGCTGGCTGACTGGAACCGCGACCCGGGCCAGCAGCTCACCACGGCCGAACGGGCCTGGGCCGACCCTTCCTGGGCGTACGGGCACGTGATCGTGGACGAGGCGCAGGAGCTGTCCGCGATTGCCTGGCGGATGGTGATGCGCCGGATCCCGACCCGGTCGCTCACCGTTGTCGGTGACGTGGCACAGCGCGGCAGCGCGGCCGGGGCCCGCTCCTGGGCCGAGATGCTCGACCCGTACGTCCGCGGCCGCTGGCGCGAGGAGCTGCTCACGGTCAACTACCGGACTCCCGCCGAGATCATGGCGGTGGCCGCCGACGTGCTCGCCGATGTCGCCCCGGGCGAGCGGCCGCCCGAGTCCGTCCGGGACGAAGGCGCCTCCCCGCGCGCCGTCCGCGGCCTCGCCCGGGCCCCGGAAGTGGTGGCGGAGGAACTCGCCGAGATGGGCGCCGAGATGGGACAGGGCGGGCGGCTGGCGGTGATCGCGCCCGGGGCGCGGATCGCGGACCTGGCCCGGGCGATCCCCGCGGCGGTGCCCGGTGACCGGACCGAGGTGCTCGACGCGCCGGTGGCCCTGCTGACCGTGGGCCAGTCCAAGGGCCTGGAGTTCGACCGGGTGGTGCTGGTCGACCCGGCCGGGGTCCTCGCCCAGTCCCCGGCCGGCGGCCACGACCTGTACGTCGCGATCACCCGCGCCACCCACCGCCTCACCGTGGTCCACGACGGTGACCTGCCCACCTCGCTGCACCGTCTCGCCCCATCAACCCGTTAAAGGTTGACCGGGACGAGGCACCACTGCCCGTTCCGCAAAAATAGATACGAGCAGAACCGGAGCGGCCGGGCACATATGGTGCGGTCCGGATGTTATTCAAGTGCGGTGCCGCCCGCCGCGTGGCACCATCGGGGGACGAGCATGCACAGAGTAAGCACGATGTCGGAGGACAATGAGCACGGTTTTTGACGAGCAGCCAGACCACGGGGACATGGACCTGGAAGAGCGGCACGCGCTGCGGCGGGTGGCCGGGCTCTCCACCGAGCTGCAGGACATCAGCGAGGTCGAGTACCGGGCGCTGCGGCTCGAGCGGGTCGTGCTGATCGGGGTGTGGGACGAGGGCAGCCTGGCCAGCGCGGAGAACTCACTGCGCGAGCTGAGCCGGCTGGCCGAAACGGCGGGCTCCGAAGTGCTCGACGGCCTCATCCAGCGGCGCAGCCGGGTCGACGCGGCCACCTACGTGGGCTCGGGCAAGGCCCGCGAGCTCGCGGACATCGTCGCGGCGGACGGCGCCGACACCGTGATCTGCGACGGCGAGCTCACCCCGAGCCAACTGCGCCGGCTGGAAGGCATCGTGCAGGTCAAGGTCATCGACCGGACCGCGCTGATCCTGGACATCTTCGCCCAGCACGCCCGCAGCCGCGAAGGCAAGGCCCAGGTGGAGCTGGCTCAGCTGCAGTACATGCTGCCCAGGCTCCGCGGCTGGGGCGAGTCGCTCTCCCGGCAGGCGGGCGGCCGGGTGGCCGGCGGCGGTATCGGCACCCGCGGTCCCGGCGAGACCAAGCTGGAAACGGACCGGCGCCGGCTGCGGGCCCGCATCTCCCGCCTGAAAAAGGACATAGCGAACTACTCGACCGGCCGGAAGGTGCAGCGCGGGCAGCGCCGCCGCGGCGACGTGCCGTCGGTGGTCATCGCCGGCTACACCAACGCGGGCAAGTCGAGCCTGCTCAACGCGCTCACCGGCGCCGGGGTCCTGGTGGAGGACGCGCTGTTCGCCACCCTCGACCCGGCCGTCCGGCGCGCCGCGACCCCGTCCGGGCGCGGCTACACGCTGACCGACACCGTCGGGTTCGTCAGGCACCTCCCGCACCAGCTGGTCGAGGCGTTCCGGTCCACGCTGGAGGAGACCGCCGAGGCGGACCTCATCCTGCACGTGGTAGACGGGTCCGACGCCGAACCCGAGGCGCAGATCGCCGCGGTCCGCGGCGTGCTGGCCGAGATCGGCGCGGCGCACGTGCCCGAGCTCGTGGTGGTCAACAAGATCGACTCGGCCGACCCGGTCGTGCTGCAGGGCCTGCGCGCGCGGGAGCCGGGCAGCCTCAGCGTCTCGGCGAAGACGGGGGCCGGGCTGGCCGGCCTGCGCGACGCCATCGAGGCCGCGCTGCCCCGGCTCGACGTTCAGGTCAACGTGCTCGTGCCGTACCGCCGCGGCGACCTGGTCGCGCGGGCGCACGCCGAGGGCGAGGTGCTCACGGCCGAACACGCCGCCGACGGGACCCGGCTCGGGGCGCGCGTCCCGGCGGGCCTGGCCGCCCAGCTCGAGGCGGCGGCGCTGGACGATTGTGTCCAAGTCCAAGCGTGATTGTGGTCACGTTTGGCGGGTTTTTCTCGCCGACTAAGGGTGCCTAGACCGCGCCACCGGATAAGGTTCCGCATTTCGCCGAAAGGCTTGTCTGCGGTGGCAGCGGTGCAATAGCGTGTCTGAATCGATATGTTGGCTGTCGTACCCGCTCGGCCCGTGTCGGTCGGTACCGGCGCCAACGGGTGGTGCGCGGCGAAGCTCGTCCAGTGCACGCTGGGTCTTCCGGCGCGCACCTGTCATGGCAGGTGAACGCTCATGGCGCATGGGATCACCAGTCCCGGGGGGGACCGCCGGTGACTGTTCGGCTGCTGACCAACATCGGTCGGCTGTGGACTGGATCAGAGATCCTGAGCAACGCCGCCATCGTGACCGGCGACGACCGGATCGCCTGGGTCGGCCCCGCGGCTGAACTGCCGCAGCGTATCCCCGGCCTGGTCGATGACATCGTCGACGTGGACCACGTGGAGAACCTGGGTGGCGGGCTGGTCACGCCCGGGCTGATCGACGCCCACACCCACCCGGTGTACGCGGGCAACCGCTGGGCGGAACTGGCCATGCGGTCCAACGGCTCGTCGGCCGCGGAGATCACCGCCGCGGGCGGCGGCGACTCATCCACCGTCACCGTGACCAGGGGCACTGACCCCTGGACGCTGTGCAACGGGGTCCGCGAGCGGCTGGGCCGCTGGCTGCGATCCGGGACCACGACCATCGAAGCCAAGACCGGATACCACCTGACCAGGGACGGCGAGCTGGCTGACGTCCGGATGCTGCGCGGGCTCGAGGGCGAGCCGGGCATGCCGCGGGTGCACGTCACGTTCCTGGCCGCCCAGACGGTGCCGCCGGAATTCTTCGGCCGCCGCCACGACTACATTGACGCGGTCAGCTCCTGGTGCGCGGACGCCTCAGCGGTCGGCGCGGACAGCGTGGACGTGTACTGCGAGGAAGGCCGGTTCACCGAGGACGAGGCGCGCTGGATCCTGTCCGCCGGGCGCCGCTCGGGCCTGCTACCGCGGCTGCACGCCTGCGGCGACTCACGCACCGGCGCGGCCCGGCTGGCCGCCGAACTCGGCTGTGCGTCCGCCGACCTGCTGCACGAGGCGACCGAGGACGACGTCGCCGTGCTCGCCCAGGCGGGCGTGGCCGCCGTGGTCTGCCCCGGCACCGCCCTGCAGGCCAGCGCCCGGCCGCCGGTGCGCGAGATGCTCGACAAGGGCGTGGCCGTCGCGCTCGGCTCCGACCACACCCCGGGCGGGTCCGGCATCACCTCGATGGCCCTGGTCATCTCGCTGGCCGTGTCCTACCTGGGGATGACCGTCGAAGAGGCCCTGCGGGCCGCCACCATCGGCGGCGCGCACGCGCTGCGCGCCCCCGACCGCGGCGCCATGGTCCGCGGCAGGCTTGCCGACATGGTCCTGTGGGACGCCGACCACGAAGGCGCCTTCGTCTGGTCCTACGGCCTGGCCCCCCGCCGCGTCTGGCTCGGCGCCGAACCGGTCGCGGCCCGCTAGCCCGCGGCGAACCGATCGCGGCCCGCTAGCCCTATGCTGCCGTCATGGCTGTGCGCACTGCCGTAAACCCACCCGCCACAGAGGTCGCCCCCGTCACGCTGGTTGTCGGCGAGGAGGAATTCCTCGTCGACCGCGTCGTCCGTGACATGATCGCCGCCGCCCACGGACCGGCACGATGGAGCATCGAGCCGGCCGCAGCCGGCACGATGGAACATCGGGCCGGCGCCGCGCAGGACTCGGTGCCAGCCGGGGACCTGCATGACCTCGACGGATCTGAGCTTGGCCCGGGCGAGCTGGAATCCCTCACCTCGCCCTCGCTGTTCGGCGGCGGCTGCGTGCTCGTGGTGCGGGCCGCCCAGAACGCCAGCAAGGAGGTGGCGGCCGAGCTGGCCAGGTACGCGAAAAACCCGGCGCCCGACGTGGTCCTCATCCTGACGCACGCGGGCGGGGCCAAGGGCAAGGAGCTGCTGGCCGGGGTCAAGGCCACGGGAGCGCGGGTGATCGAATGCCCGAAGCTCACCAGGTTCGCCGAGCGGCTCGACTTCATCCGGGCCGAATTCCGCCGGGCGGGCCGGCGCGCCGACGACGGCGCCGCCCGGGCGCTGCTGGACGCGGTCGGTTCGGATCTGCGCGAGCTCGCGGCCGCCTGCAGCCAGCTCGCCGCCGACACCGACGGTAGCCGGGTCGGCATCGACGAGGCGGTCGTGGCCAGGTACTACCGGGGCCGGGCCGAGGCGACCGGGTTCACCGTCGCCGACCGGGCGGTCGAGGGGCACCTCGCCCAGGCGCTCGAGCAACTGCGCTGGGCGCTGGCCACGGGCGTGTCCCCGGTGCTGATCTGCAGCGCGCTCGCCCAGGGAGTGCGCCTGCTCGGCCGGGTCGGTTCCGCGCCCCGTGGCGCCAGCAGCGCGGCGCTCGCGGCCGAGGTCGGCGCCCCGCCATGGAAGATCGACCGGGTCCGGCAGCAACTGCGCGGCTGGCACCCGAACGGCATCGCCCGTGCGCTGCACGCGGTCGCCGAGGCGGACGCTCAGGTCAAAGGCGAAGCGGCCAGCGCGGCCTACGCGCTGGAACGGGCGGTGCGCCGGATCGTCGCCAGCCGGGCCGGCGAGGACCTGAGCTAAGCCGGCGAGAGCTAGCCGGCGAAGACCCTTAGCTAGCTGGCCGACATTTCGGCGTAGCGCTTGGCGATCGCGGACTTGCGGTTCGCGGCCTGGTTCTTGTGGATGACGCCCTTGCCGACCGCCTTGTCCAGCTGTCGGCAGGCGGAGCGCAGCGCGATCCCGGCCTCGTCGAGGTTCCCCCCGTCCGCGGCCTCGCGGAACTTACGCACGGACGTGCGCAGCGAGGATTTCACCGCTTTGTTCCGCTGGTGCGCCTTTTCGTTTTGCTTATTGCGCTTTATCTGAGACTTAATGTTCGCCACGCGTGGGAATCCTTCAAGGGTTGTCTGTGGGTGCCGCGACGACGAAGCTTATCCGAGCCGGACCCCTGTACTCAAACCAGGACCTGGCGGGGGCACTGGGCCGGACATGGGATCATGGAACACCCAGGCCGTTAGCGGCGAGTGCCGCAACGGCGAGTAACCGGAACGGAAGCGCGTGTCACCTCCCAGCCCCACCGGCCAGCCGGTCGCCAAGAGCCGGACGAGCCGGGCGGACTCACCTGCCCGCCCGGCGCCGGGCCACACCGACCAGGCCGTGATCAGGAATTTCTGCATCATCGCTCACATCGATCACGGCAAGTCGACGCTGGCCGACCGGATGCTGCAGCTCACCGGCGTGGTGGAAGGCCGCCAGATGCGGGCCCAGTACCTGGACCGGATGGACATCGAGCGCGAGCGCGGCATCACGATCAAGAGCCAGGCGGTGCGCCTCCCCTGGACGGGCGAGGACAACCAGCAGTACGTGCTCAACCTCATCGACACCCCCGGCCACGTCGACTTCAGCTACGAGGTCTCCCGCAGCCTGGCCGCCTGCGAGGGCGCCGTGCTGCTCGTCGACGCCGCCCAGGGCATCGAGGCGCAGACGCTGGCCAACCTGTACCTGGCGCTGGACGCCGATCTCAAGATCATCCCCGTGCTGAACAAGATCGACCTGCCGGCCGCCCAGCCCGACCGTTATGCCGCCGAACTCGCCGGGATCATCGGCTGCGACCCCAGCGAGGTCCTCCGGGTCAGCGCCAAGACCGGGGAGGGCGTCGAGCAACTGCTGCACGAGATCGTCCGGCTCATCCCGGCTCCCAGCGGGAACCCGGACGCCCCGGCCCGGGCGCTGATCTTCGACTCGATCTACGACACCTACCGCGGCGTGGTGACGTACGTCAGGGTGATGGACGGCCGCCTGACCAGGCGCGAGCGCAGCCTGATGATGTCCACCGGCGCGGCGCACGAGACGCTCGAGGTGGGGGTGATCTCGCCGGAGCCCATCCCGAGCGAGGGCCTGGCCGCCGGGGAGGTCGGGTACCTGATCACCGGGGTCAAGGACGTCCGGCAGGCCCGGGTCGGCGACACCGTGACCAGCGCCGCCCATCCGGCCGCCGAAGCGCTCGCGGGATATGACCACCCCCGGCCGATGGTCTTCTCCGGGCTGTACCCGGTGGACGGCGACGACTACCCCGACCTCCGCGACGCGCTGGACAAGCTGCGGCTGAACGACGCGGCGCTGCTCTATGAGCCCGAGACTTCCGACGCGCTCGGGTTCGGGTTCCGCTGCGGCTTCCTCGGCCTGCTGCACATGGAGATCGTGCGCGAGCGCCTGGAGCGCGAGTTCGACCTGTCCCTGATCTCCACCGCGCCGAACGCCGTCTACCGCGTCGTCATGGACTCCGGCCAGGAGATCCGGGTGACGAACCCGAGCGATTTCCCCGGGGGCTCATCAGATCCGCACGTCGGCAAGATAGACAGGGTTTACGAGCCGGTGGTGCGCGCGACGGTGATCTCCCCGGCCGAGTACATCGGCACGATCATGGAGCTGTGCCAGAGCCGGCGCGGTTCCCTGATCGGCATGGACTACCTGTCCGCGGACCGGGTGGAGATCCGCTACACGCTGCCGCTGGCCGAGATCATCTTCGACTTCTTCGATCAGCTCAAGTCCCGGACCCGCGGCTACGCCTCGCTCGACTACGAGCCCGACGGCGAGCAGCAGGCCAACCTGGTCAAGGTCGACATCCTGCTGCAGGGCCAGCCGGTGGACGCCTTCAGCCAGATCGTGCACGCCGACAACGCCCGCGAGTACGGCCTGGCCATGACCGCGAAGCTGAAGGAACTGATCCCGCGCCAGCAGTTCGAGGTGCCCATCCAGGCGGCCGTCGGCGCGCGCATCATCGCCCGCGAGAACATCCGCGCGCTGCGCAAGGACGTGCTGGCCAAGTGCTACGGCGGCGACATCACGCGCAAGCGCAAGCTGCTGGAGAGGCAGAAGGAAGGCAAGAAGCGGATGAAGACCATCGGCCGTGTCGACGTGCCCCAGGAGGCGTTCGTCGCGGCCCTGTCCACCCAGCCGGGCGACAAGAAACCGCGCTAGAAAAATCTTTCTGCCGAACGACCCGGGTGCGTGCCCCTACTTTCCCCCCGATCCGCTCGTGATGAACGGAGCCAGCTGCGCCTGCTGAAGCTGCTGCACGGGGGCTTGCGGGAACGGGAGCTGCACCTGGATCGGCTGGGCGTGCGCGGTGGCGATGGCGGTGATCAGCGCGGCGAGCGTGAAAATCACCAGCGCGGTGATGACAAGCGCCGCAGCGGAATGCCAGCTGCGGACCGGCTCGCCGCTGGTCGGCACGGCCGGGCTGGCCTGCGGGTAGGGCAGGCCCGGCGGGTAGGGGAGGGGCCCGGCCGGCAGGTCGGCGGTCAGCGCCCAGAGGTCCCGGTAGGTGCGGGCCGCGTAGGCCCGCGCGACCCGGTCGTCAAGCTCGTCCTGGGTCAGCCGGCCTTCGGTGAAACCCGCCCGGAGCACCCCCACGGTCCGCTCGCGATCCGCGCTGCCCGCCAGCCAGTCCGGGTCTACCCCTGCGCTCACCGGCAGAGCGGGGGCAGCGGAGTAAGGCGGATATGCCTGACCTGGACCGTATACCACGTGAGCCTCCCGCGGACGCCTCTTAAGAGTGTAGACGCGCGAGGGGCGCGAGGAGTGCCAATGAAAGGTTCGGCGTGCCGCGCGGTCACGCGCCAGGCTGCCCGGCGAACGTGTCGAGGGTGGCCGATCGTTATGTCAGCCGGTCAGCCTGGTCCTAGCCGCCGAAGCCGCCGCCGCCACCGAAGCCGCCGCCCGACGCCGAGATCACGGCGCCCACGATGGACAGGGCGATGAGGATGCCCCAGAAGATAACCGCCATGTAACCGAGTACCAGGCCGCTGGTCGCCAGCCCGTCACCGCGCTGCCCGGTCTGCCGCATCTCGCGCTTGGCCATGTGCCCGCAGATGATCGCCGGGATGGCGGTCAGGCCCATGGTGAAGAACTCGGCCACGCCGAGCACCAGAGATGCTCTGGCCAGCGAGTTGGTGCTGGCGGGCGGCTGGTACATGGGCACCGGCCAGGCCGCGGGCATGGCCCCCGCGGGCAGGTCGGCGGTGAGCGCCGCCAGCTCGCCGTACGTCCGGGCGGCGTAGGCCCGCCCCATCCGGTCGTTGTACTCGTCCTGGGTGAGACGGCCCTCGGCGAAGCCGGCCTTCAGCACGTCGACCGCGCGTTCCCGGTCCGCCGAGGCCGCGCGCATGTCAGGATTCATCCGGACTTGATAGCCGCCGTGACCCTGGGCGACCTGGTAGGCGCCCGGCGGAACCTGATAGCCGCCCGGCGGAACCTGATAGCCGCCCGGCGGAACCTGGTAGGCGCCCGGCGGGACCTGGTAGGCGCCCGGCGGGACCTGGTAGGCGCCCGGCGGGACCTGGTAGGCGCCCGGCGGGACCTGGTAGGCGCCCGGCGGGACCTGGTAGGCGCCCGGCGGGACCTGGTAGGCGGCCGGCGGGACCTGATACCCCGCGGGCGGAATGTGATACCCGGCTGGAGGGGCGTACGGGGTGGTGGGCGGAACCTGGGCGGCCGTCGGCTGGCTATCACCGGCCGCGGTCGGCCCCGCAGTGGCGGCTGGCCAGTTGTCCCTCGGGTACTGGGCCGGCCACTGCGACTCGTTATCTGCCAACGGTGCCTCCCGTAGACGCGACCCTGGGGCCTCGTGCCTCCCGAAAAACGCGGCCCTCTCAGTCTAAGTGACTGTTTGGTAAAGCGGGACGTCCACCGGCCATCAGGCGTCCAGTCGGGCCGGCCATAGCGGGTAGCGTGGCGGGCATGCCTGGCGCCCTGCCCGACGGTGAGCCCGTCCCTGCCGCGGGGACGCTGCCGGAAAGCGCGCGCGCTGGTCTTGCCCAGCGACCGTTCGGCATCTACGTCCACGTGCCGTTCTGCACCACCCGCTGCGGCTATTGCGACTTCAACACCTACACCGCCACCGAACTCGGCGCCGGGTCGGCCGCCGTGTCGCCGGGTAGCTATCCGGATCTGGCGATCGCGGAGATCAGGTTCGCGCGCCAGGTGCTCGCCAGCCGAGAAGGACCCAGCCAAGAAGGACACCGTGCGGACCTGCCGGTCAGCACGGTGTTCTTCGGTGGCGGGACGCCCACCCTGCTGCCGCCGGCCGCGCTGGGCGGCATCCTGCGGGCTATCGACGCCGAGTTCGGCCTGGCTCCCGGGGCGGAGGTCACCACCGAGGCGAACCCGGAGAGCGTCGACGAAGCCAGCCTGAACGAACTGCGGGCGCAGGGGCTGACGCGGATCTCATTCGGCATGCAAAGCGCGGTGCCTGCGGTGCTCGCCGTCCTGGACCGGGTCCATCAGCCTGGCCGCCCGGCGCGTTGCGCCGCGTGGGCCCGCGCGGCCGGTTTTGAGCACGTCAGCCTCGACCTGATCTACGGGACGCCGGGGGAGTCCGACGTGGACTGGCGGCGATCGCTGGACGCGGCGGTGGCCGCCGGCCCCGACCACCTGTCGGCGTACGCGCTCACCGTGGAGGCCGGCACGCGGCTAGCGGTGCGCGTCAGGCGCGGCGAGTTGGCCGCCCCGGACGACGACGTGCTCGCCGACCGCTACCTAGCCGCGGACGAGGTCCTCACCACGGCCGGCTACGGCTGGTACGAGATCTCCAACTGGGCAGCCTCCGGCCAGGCCAGGTGCGCGCACAACATGCTCTACTGGACCGGCGGCGACTGGTGGGGGATCGGCCCGGGAGCCCACAGTCACGTGGGCGGAACCCGGTGGTGGAACGTGCGGCATCCGGCCGCGTACAGCGCGAGGATCGCGGCCGGGAACAGCCCCGGCCAGGCCCGGGAGATCCTGTCGGAGACCGAACGGCAGCTGGAGCACGTCATGCTGCGCATCCGGCTCGCCGAGGGCTGCCCGGTCGAGACGCTCGGCCCGGCCGGGCGGGCGAACGCGGAGTCGGCGGTCGCCGAAGGCCTGGCCGACCGGGACGCGCTGGCCGGCGGCCGGATCGTGCTCACCCGTCGCGGCCGCCTCCTGGCCGACGCCGTGACGCGCAAGCTGACCGAGCCCTAGTTCACGATGCGCGCGCAGATCCAGCTGGGTACCTCGTACCGCTCGCCGCGGTTCGCCGCGATCACGCCGCGGATGAGGTACCTCAGCATCGACACCCAGATGACGAAGCCGACGGAGAGCACGACGACGAGGGCGACGGTGATGCTGTCCAGCAGGAGCAGGCCGCCGAGGATCAGGCAGCACAGCGCGTACAGCAAGCCGGTCAGCGACAGGTTCACCGCGGTGGCCGCGTGGTAGCGCATGAACGGCGATCTTCTCGCCCGGAGCGCGTAGACGACCAGCGGGATGACCGGCCCGAGGACGATCGCCCCCAGGTACCCCAACGTCGCCGACGTCATGTCGCCGTCCATGACCCGCTCGGGACCCCCCTGCGACGCGGGCTTGCTCGTCATCGGTCCTCGCGTGTCGTCTGGTGCTGTCGTCACGCTATGCGCTCCCTGGCATCGTGACGAAATCGATCAGCTCCTCGACCCGGCCGAGGAGCTCGGGCTCGAGGTCGGCGTAGCTGGTCACCGAGCGCAGGATGCGCTGCCAGGCCGACGGAACCTCAGGCGGCCATCCGATCGCGCGCAGCACGCCTTCCTTCCACGGCTGCCCGGGCGGAACGTCCGGCCAGGCCGCGATGCCGACCGCCGACGGCCGCACGGCGGCCCAGATGTCGATGAACGGATGCCCCACGATCAGAACGTCCGGTGATCGTACGCTGGCCGTGATCCTGGTCTCCTTGGACCCTGCCACCAGGTGGTCCACGAGCACGCCGAGGCGCCGGCCGGGCGCGGGGGAGAAGCTCTTGACGATGGCCGGCAGGTCGTCGATGCCCTCCAGGTACTCGACCACGACGCCGACGTCGCGCAGGTCGTCGCCCCAGATCTTCTCCACCAGTTCGGCGTCGTGCTTGCCCTCGACGTAGATCCGGCTCGCCCGGGCCACCTTGGCCCGAGCCAAAGGCGCGGCCACCGAACCAGAGGCCGTCCGGGCCGGCCGGGCGGGTTGGACGGCCCCACCCGGAGCAGGTGGGACGAGCGTGACCGGCTGGCCCTCGAGCAGGAAGGCGGCCGGGACCAGCGGGAAGACCCGCCGCTTGCCGTGCCGGTCCTCCAGCGTCACGGCGCCTTTTTCGTAGCCGACCACCGCGCCGCAGAACCGGCCCTCGGAGTCCTCGACCACCAGGCCGCGCTCCGCCTCGACCTCCGGCGCCTCGCGCTGGCCGGGTCGGCGGCGACTCACCTCACGTCCGGCAGCGAGCACGTCAGCGCCGTACTGTTTGCTCCACACCGGTATCTCCTCAGCTGTGTCCCCTGGCCGGGCCGCGGGCCCGGCTATACCTGCGCAGCCATACCTGCGGGCAAGCGTAGCCGAGCAGGCGCAGGCCCGACCGCCGCTATCGCGGCTCGCGCTGGCGGGTTACCATCCTGCTGTGGGTCATACCAAAGTCGGCCCTTGGGTATGATCGCGCGGCCGTTCGCCTCGCTGTCGCGCGCCGGGAACTTGCCAGACGCAATAGACTTAGCACTCGGGACCTACGAGTGCCAAGGAGGTGAACGCGTGCTCGACGAGCGGAAACTGACGGTGCTCCGTGCCATCGTCGAAGACTACGTGTCCACCACAGAACCAGTGGGATCCAAGTCGCTGGTCGACCGGCATCACTTCGACGTTTCCCCGGCGACCATCAGGAACGACATGGCGGTGCTTGAGGAGCAGGGCTTCATCGCCCAGCCGCACACCAGCGCCGGGCGGGTACCCACGGACAAGGGCTATCGGCTCTTCGTCGACCGGCTGTCCAGCATCAAGCCGCTGTCGGCGGCCGAGCGGCGCGCCATCGAGACGTTCCTGGCCGGCGCGTACAGCCTCGACGACGTGGTGACGCGGACGGTCAGGCTGCTTGTCCAGTTGACCCGGCAGGTGGCTGTGGTGCAGTACCCGTCGCTCACCAGGTCCGCCATCCGGCACATCGAGCTCGTCCCGCTCGCCCCGCAGAAGCTGCTGCTCGTGCTCATCACCGACACCGGCCGGGTGGAGCAGTGCGCCGTCGACCTGCCCGACCCCTGGGATGACGCCTCGGTATCCCACGTACGAGCGGTGCTGAACGCCTGCCTGGGCGGGCATAAGCTATCCGACGCCGCCGCGATGGTGGCCGACCTGGCCGAGCGGATCCCGGCCGAGGAGCGGGCGAACGCCAACGCCGTCCTGGCGGTGCTGCTGGCCAGCCTGGTCGAGCGGAGCGAGGAGAAGATCGTCTTCGGTGGAGCCGCGAACCTGGCCGCGCACGACTTCAGCAAGGGGTTGCGGGAAGTGCTTGAGGCCCTGGAAGAACAGGTGGTGCTGATGCGGCTGCTCGGGGAAGCGACCGAGCCGGCCATCCTGACCGTCAGGATCGGCGCGGAGAACGAGGTCGCGGGCCTGCGGACCACGTCGGTGGTGTCCACGGGCTACGGGCATGCGGATCAGCCGCTGGCCAAGCTCGGTGTGCTGGGGCCGACCCGGATGGACTACCCGGGCACGATGGGCGCGGTGCGCGCGGTGGCCCGTTACCTCGGCCAGATTTTGTTGGAGTCTTAGTGGCGACCGATTACTACGCGATGCTCAAGGTCCGCCGGGACGCGACGCAAGACGAGGTCAAGCGCGCCTACCGGCGGCTGGCCCGGGAACTGCACCCGGATGTGAACCCCGATCCTGAGACACAGGAGCGGTTCAAAGAGATCACCCAGGCGTACGAGGTCCTGTCGGACACGGACAAGCGCCGGATGTACGACATGGGCATGGACCCGTTCGCCAGCACGGCGAGCGCCGGGGCAGGCCCGTTCGGCCAGGGGTTCAACCCGCTGAACGACCTGCTCGACCAGTTCTTCGGCGCGGCAGGCGGTGCCACGACGCGCGGGCCGCGGAGCCGGGCGCAGCGCGGCCGCAACGCGACGATCAGGATCGAGCTAGAGCTGGCCGAGTGCTCGTTCGGTGCCACCCGCGAGCTCACCGTGGACACGGCCGTGGTCTGTCCCACCTGCTCCGGTGAGGGCACCGCGCCGGGCACGCACCCGCAGACTTGTGACATCTGCGGCGGGCGCGGTGAAGTGAGCCAGGTAACCCGCTCCTTCATCGGCCAGGTGATGATGGCCCGGGTCTGCCCGGGTTGCGGCGGATACGGCACAGTGCTGGTCCGGCCCTGCCCGGAGTGTGACGGCGATGGCCGGGTGCGGACCAGGCGGACCATCAAGGTAAGGATCCCGGCGGGCGTCGAGGACGGCACGCACATCCAGCTGGCCGGCGAGGGTGAAGTCGGCCCGGGCGGCGGCCCGCCCGGCGACCTGTTCCTGGAGATCGTCCAGCGTCCGCACGCCATCTTCGAGCGGCAGGGCGACGATCTGCACTGCACGGTGACGATCCCGATGGTGGCCGCCGCGCTGGGGGCTACGCTGTCGGTGGAGAGCCTGGACGGTCCCGCCGACATCGACATCCGGCCCGGCACCCAGTCCGGCCAGGTCATCCCGCTCTACGGTCAGGGTGTCAAGCACCTGAACGGCAACGGACGCGGCGATCTCGTCATCCACGTGACCGTCGAGACGCCGTCCAAGCTGGACGCCGAGCAGGAGAAACTGCTGCGCGACCTGGCCAAGCTGCGCGGCGAGGAAGCGCCGCCCGGCAAATTCGCGCCGGGTCAGCAAGGGTTCTTCTCGAGGCTGCGCGACGCGTTCAACGGGCGCTGACCCCTAGGAGCGTCATGCAAAACCGGCTCGCGAGTGCAGGCCTTCTGGGCCTGCGCGAGCGGCCGGTACAGGTGACCCGGTCAGCGACCACCGCGGGTTCTTTGCATGACGCGAACTTTTATCTGGAGCATTAGGTGCAGCCGCCCGTCTTCCTGGCCGACCGCGCGGCGCTGGAATCCGATGTCGTCGTCCTGTCCGGGGCCGAGGGGCGGCACGCGGCCACGGTACGCAGGCTGCGCCCGGGCGAGCGCGCCGACGTCGCTGACGGCGCCGGCCTGGTGGCCGAGTGCGTGGTCGCCGGGCCTAGGGCCGACGGCCTCGAGCTCACCGTGCGGGCCAGACGGGAGGTGCCACGCCCCGATCCCACGATCACCGTCGTCCAGGCCATCCCGAAGGGCGACCGGGGCGAGCTGGCCGTCGAGGAGATGACCGAGGTCGGCGTCGACCGCATCGTGCCGTGGGCCGCGGCGCGCTGCGTCCCGGTGTGGCAGGGAGCCCGCGGGGAGCGCTCGCTGGCCAAATGGCGGCTGACCGCGCGCGAGGCCGCCAAACAGTCGCGCCGCGCCTGGATACCCGAAGTCACCGACGTCGTCTCGGCCGGCCAGGGGGCTCAGCTGATCGCGAAGGCGGCCTGCGCGATCGTTCTCGAGCCCGGTGCCGCCAGCGGCCTCGTCCGCCTCAGCCTGCCGGAATCGGGTGACCTGCTGGTCGTGGTGGGCCCCGAGGGCGGGATCACCGACTCCGAGAGCGCGGCCTTCCGCGCGGCCGGAGCCATCGCCTGCCGGCTGGGCCCGACCGTGCTGCGGACCTCGACCGCCGGGACCGTGGCCGCCGCCGTCCTGCTCAGCCGCTCCGGTCGCTGGTCCTGAGCCGCCTCAGGGCGAGGTCAGGGATCCCGGCTCCACCTGCCCGCCCCACCGCTGGTCGGGGGGATGCTGCTGGATCCGGCGCTAGCCCCGCCGGTCGGGGTGTGGCTCGGGGTGTGGGTCGGGTTATGGGTCGGGGTACCGCCGGTCGGGCTGACGTTGATGCCGTTCGAGGTCGCCGAACCCGACGCCGACGAGGACGAGCTCGATGACGAGCTGGCGCTGGTCGGCGCGGGAGTTGACACGGTGACCTTGGGCGTGGGCGTAGTTGTCGGGGTCGGGGTCGGGGTTCCGCAGGGACTTCCGGTCGCCGTGGCCGTCGTCCCGCCGGTCAGGTTCTTGTTCGTCCTTGACAAAGCCGTCGCGGTGGGGGTGGGGATGCTCGTGACGCCGCCGGTCGCGCTCGGCGTCGTCGGCGTCACCGTCACAGTCGGCGTCGGCGTCACAGTCGGCGTCGGCGTCGGCGTC
>Ga0209656_10001141_pt1 | contig 17180 bp, 11 predicted proteins | sample BogFormECP12_OM2_FD_188239 | JGI IMG/M metagenome (GOLD analysis project Ga0209656, IMG submission 188239) | Bog forest soil microbial communities from Calvert Island, British Columbia, Canada - ECP12_OM2 (SPAdes) (version 2) | ecosystem: Environmental > Aquatic > Freshwater > Wetlands > Bog ... | reverse complement strand
GTCCGGCGAAATGTAGGCGACGTTGGGGTCGCGGGCTAAGTCGTGGAGGGAACTGGCGGTGATGGAGACGAGCTGGGCGTTGAGGGTTTGCAGACTGGCGGCGGAATCGGCGCCGCGGTCGCGCATGGCTTGATCGGTGTCGGGTGTGGGGGCGTCATGATACTGGATGATGACGGCGACTTTGCTATTGGGGTCGAGAGCGTCGATTTCCGGAGATAGTTTGGCGTGGTCGGCGGGTGGGATGACGGAATGGTTGCGTAGGGCGGGATCGAGGGGGATGGCGGTGCGGGCCTGCTGGAGGTTGGACGGCAGTTGGGATGCGCACCCGGCGGTCAGCGAGAAGGATGCGAGAAGGATGTAAGTTAGGCGATTCCGCATATCTGAGGACACTCCACTTGCGAATCGGATGACTGGCAGATGCAAAATTAAGGGATGGGGGCGAAAGCGTGCCATGGTACGGGGGTGTGACTGCAGCAAACTTTAGGACTAAGCAAAATTTGCACAGGCCGGGCGTCTCAATGCGAGACTAGACGAGACTGTACGAGACGGCAGGAGGTTTCTGAGGCGAGCTAAGTCAGTTTTATGTCCAATTAAATGAACAGGATAGGAGCATGGATGCGGAAGTTGAGTGGCCCGCGAAATGCAGATTTTTCCCGGGATAATCATGAACCTTGGGGCCAAGGCGTATCTAAGCGCAGTCTGTCTGTCAGGTATGACGGTGTGTGTCTATGCCGTGATGCATGGGGCTACGACGGACCCGCTGCGTTTCGGATGTTACTTCGTGTTGGCGATGCTGGCGGCGGGGCTGAAGGTGCGGCTCCCGGGAATCACCGGAACGATGTCGGTGATTTTCCTGTTTCTGTTGCTGGGCGTGATTGAGCTTAGCTTCCTGGAAACGCTGATGATCGGCTATTGCGGGACGCTGATCCAGTGCTTGTGGAAGCCCAAGGTGCGGCCGCGGGCGATCCAGGTGATTTTCAGCGTGGCGGCGATGAGCAATTCGGTGGCGGCGGCGTATGTCAGCTACTTTTACGCGGCGCAACTGTTCCAGCACAGCGTGCCGTTGCAATTGGCGGTTTCGGCGTCGGCATTTTTTATGGCCAACACGGTGCAGGTCACAGCGGTGGTTTCGCTGACGGAAGGCAAGCCGTTCCGGAAATTGTGGCTGGAATCATATTTTTGGTCGTATCCATATTTCCTGGCGGGCGCAGCGATTGCGGGGATGCTGGCGGCGCTGAATCACTGGACGGGGTGGCAGACCACGCTGCTGGTGCTGCCGGTGGTGTACTGGATTTACCGCTCGTACGATTTGTACCTGGGGAAGATGGCGGACGAAAAGCGCTACGTGGAAGAGATGGCGTCGCTGCACCTGCGCACCATCGAGGCGCTGGCGCTGGCGATTGATGCCAAGGATCACACCACGCACGAACACTTGCGGCGCGTGCGGGTGTACGCGGTGGAGATGGGCAAGCTCCTTGGGATGCCCGCGAAGGAGTTGGACGCGGTGCGCGCAGCGGCGCTGCTGCACGACATCGGGAAGCTGGCGGTCCCGGAGAACATTATTTCCAAGCCGGGGAAATTGACGCCGGAGGAGTTCGAGAAGGTAAAGATTCATCCGATTGTGGGAGCGGAGATACTGCAGCGGGTGGAGTTTCCCTATGAAGTGGTGCCGATTGTGCGGCATCACCATGAAAAATGGAACGGGTCCGGGTATCCCGATGGGATTCGCGGGGAAAATATCCCCTTGGGGGCGCGGATTATCGCGGCGGTGGACTGCCTGGACGCGCTGGCCTCCGACCGGCAGTACCGCAGGGCATTGCCGCTGGCGGAGGCGATGAGCGTGGTGGCGGCGGAGGCGGGCGAGAGCTTCGATCCCCAAGTGGTCCGGGTGCTGCAGGAGCACTTCGTGGAATTCGAGCGAATGGCGCAGCAGGAACCGCTGCCGGATGCATATCTGTCCACGGACGTGAAGGTGGAACGCGGGGAAGCGCCGGCGGCAGGGTTTGAAAAGGGCGCGACGGAAGCGGTGTCGGGCGCAGCGGGGGATTCGGCGGATGTGCTGAACGCCATCGCCACGGCGCGCTCCGAGGCGCAGATGCTGCTGGAGTTGAGCCTGGCGCTGGGGAAATCTGTGAGCCTGGCGGAGTGTCTGGCAATGCTGGCGGTGCGTTTGAAACACCTGGTAGCGCATGACGCCATCGCGGTGTACTTGAAGAGTGGTGGGGAGTTGGTGCCCGAATATGTGGGCGGTGAGAATGGGAGATTTTTTTCCGGGCTGAGAATACCGGCGGGGCAAGGAGTGTCGGGCTGGGTGGCGGAGAACCGCAAGGCGATCTTGAATGGAAGCCCGTCGGTGGAATCGGCGCATACCAATGATGCGGGGCAGTTCAGCACGCTGCAGAGCGCGCTGGCGATACCGCTCGAAGGGATGAACGAAGTGGTAGGGGTTTTGACGATTTACCGAATGGAAAAGGATGCGTTCAGCAAGGACGACCTGCGCGTGCTGCAGGCGATGGCGTCCAAGACCGCGTTGTGCGTCGAGAATGCGGTGAAATTTCGCGAGGGCGAGAGCTCCGCGATGGCCGATCCCTTGACGGGACTGCCAAATGCGCGGGCCCTGTACCTGCACCTGAATAAGGAACTGGCGCGCGCGGAACGCTCGGGCACTGGGTTTACATTTTTGATTTGCGATTTGGATGGATTCCGGGCGCTGCTGGAGCAGTTCGGGCAGCGGGCGGGGGACGAACTGCTGAAGCGATTCGCGGAGGCGCTGACCACGGCGTGCCGGGAATACGACTATGTGGCGCGGGTGAGTGGCGGCCAGTTCGTGACGGTGCTGCCGGGCCTGAAGCCCGCGGCGATCCGCGAGAAAAGCGAAAAGTTTAGGTTACTGGCGGAGTCCGCCGCAGTGGCAGTGTGTGGCAAAGCGGTGCTATCGCTGAGTGTTGGGCACGCGGTGTATCCTGAGCACGGCGGCGACTCTGAGGCGCTGTTGCAACACGCGGACCGGATGCTGAACACGGCGAAGCGGCAGCGCTTAGCGAACGAGTTGGCAGAGATTAGCGGACCGGCGCCGCGATCCGAAGATATGCGTTCCGGTGTTCCGCAGGCCACGCGATAAGTGACGGCGTAAAGAAGCTAGCGCACTGGGGCGGAGTCGAGGACTTCTCGTACCTTTTTAGCGAGGCTAGCTGGGGAAAAAGGCTTTTGGAGATAGGCGATGCCGCGTTCGCGGATGCCTTGGCGAACCACGAAGTCGTCGATATAGCCGGACATGAACAGGACGCGGAGTTGGGGATTCAAGGCGGTCAGACGCTTGGAAAGTTCGGCACCGCTCATTTCGGGCATGATCACGTCGGTCAGCAAGAGCTGGATGCGGCTGGCATGCACGCGGCAAATGGCTTCCGCTTCCTGGGGCCGGCGGGCGGCCAGCACGGAGTAGCCTTGCGAAGCGAGCACCGCCCGGACGAGTTCGCAAACCGAGGCGTCATCCTCGACGAGCAGCACGGTCTCTCCGCCGCGAATTTTGGTGGCACGCTCTTCTTGGGAAACTTCAGTGCTGGCGTCGTAAGGAATGCGCGGGAGCAGCACGCGAAAGCTGGTGCCGGCTCCCGGGGCACTTTGGAAGGTCACCGATCCGCCAGCTTGCTGGACAATACCGTAAACGGTCGATAGTCCCAGCCCGGTGCCTTTGCCGGCGGCTTTGGTGGTGAAGAAGGGCTCAAAGATATGCGCTTGGATGGCTGGATCCATGCCTACGCCGGAGTCGCTGACGATTAGCTCGACATATTCTCGGGGCTGAGGTCCCGATGATCCCTGCGACTTTCCGTTGGCAGAGACGGTATTGCGTGTTTCGATCGAGAGCGTTCCGCCATCGGGCATGGCATCTCTGGCGTTGACCGCCAGGTTTAACAGCACTTGTTCGATTTGACCGGCGTCGGCCATGACCGTGCCCAGCTCGAGGGCGAGATGCGTGGAGATGACGATGTTTTCGCCGATCACGCGATGGAGCAACTTTTCGATGCCGGTCACGACATTGTTCAAGTTGAGGGGCGTAGGCTGGATGGTTTGTTTTCGGCTAAAGGCCAGAAGCTGGCGGGTTAGCGAAGCCGCGCGTTCCCCGGCTTTTTGAATCTGTTCGACGTGGCCGCGGAGCTTGGGTTCGGAGGCGAGTGCGTCGGTCAGGACCGAGCTGTAGCCGCTGATGACCATGAGGATGTTGTTGAAGTCGTGGGCCACGCCGCCGGCGAGAGTGCCGATGGCTTCCATTTTTTGCGATTGGCGAAGGCGCTCTTCCATTTTCTTGTAATCCGAAATGTCCCGGGAGACGCCGATGACCCCGATAATATTGCCGTTGGAATCGCGGTAGGGGGAACGGGTGACGAGAAAGTGTCGTACCTGGCCGTCGCGGGTCGTTTGAAAATCGACCGTAAGGCTGGTTCCAGAGTCGAGAATCTCACGATCATGTTCGGTTAGAGTTTTTGCGGTCATTAAATCGGTCAACTGGAAAGCGGTTTTCCCAATGATTTTATCGATGGGCTTGTCGAAGAATCTGGCAACCATTTCATTAACAATCAGATAGCTGCCGGCGCTGTCTTTGACAAAGATGGCATCGCCGGTGCCCTCGAAGACCGACTTGACGAGGGCGTTTTTTTGATCGAGAGCGGCCTCTGAACGTAACTGCTGGCGTTCGGTCAGGACGATCCGCGCGCTGGAGCAGGCAAAGGACAACAGGACCGCAGCCACGGCAATGGCAAATTGTTGTTCGGCGATGTGTGCGGACATCAGCAAAACAGCCATGGGAAAAACCAGTGGAACCAACTTCAGTGCAATGCGCTGCGAAGATTTCTTGCGGTCCGGCAGGCGCTGGCCCTGGTCTACTGCTTCGATAGGCGAGGTGATGATCAAAGTCGTAGCCGCCGCCAGGGCTAAGCTGAAAGGAAGATCCCACAACGTGCCTGGGCGGAGGCGTTCGTAGACTTGCAGGTAAAGATAGGGGCACTCCGCAAGGGAGTACAACGCGAGGAAGATGGCCATGCGGCCGTAGAGCGAGCGCACTTGGCGGTCGTGGGAACGCAAAGCGCGGAAAGTGAAACAGGCGACCAGGAAAATGTCGCGTGCAAAGCTGACCAACAGAGCGAGTTGCTCGTAGGAAATGGTTCGGGATTGCCAATGCGAAGGGACCTCGAATGCAAAGGTATAGACGGAGGTGACGAGGATGCCCACTTGGGCAAAATCGAGCCATCGCGTCCAGGGGATGCGTTGCGAAGCGGCATAGGGGTCAAGGAACAGGGCCAGGAAGGCTGGCGTGGTCCACAGAAAAAACAACAAATCGCTGGGCCATGGCTGACTTACGGGCCGGTGCAATACGGCGTCGTAAATGGTGGCTAGAGTTTGCGCCAGAACCCAGAGGGAAAACCCGCACGCCTGGAAGCGCCAGAAGGCGCGGGAAAAGCCTGCAGAGTGGTGGGATTCCTGCCAGGCCGCGCCGACGGCGACGGCACTGAGAGCCAATTGAAGGAGGCCGGCAATCAGGGGCGAGGCCGGGAAATGCGGAGCCGCCACAAGCAGCAGTACGTGAAAACCGACAAGAACGAGAACCAGCGCATAAAATAACGGCCGGCCCCGAGGAGAAGACTTGGGACGATCCACGAGCGAGACCCCACGGTTGTTGCTCCACTTACCGGATAGGCTATTTTCCGCCAGCTTGGGATAAAGGCAAGACGCGCAGTTGCAGTGCGGTGTTTATTGGGGAAGTGCACGTTTGCGCAATTTAGGAAGAAATTAAACCCGGAAGCGATGGCGGCCGATCGTAGCCAGCGTACGTATGGCGCGTGTTTTTCGGAGAATTGGCTGGGGCGGAAGGATTCGAACCTTCACCGGCCTCATTAACAGTGAGGTGCCCTACCAGTTGGACCACGCCCCAGCAGCGTCGGCGGCCAGAATTGGCAGCACGTCAGAGGTAGGCTCCGCCGCAGAAGCTAGCGGCGAAGGGTCTAAATAAGATAGCACGGCGGCGGGAATGGAGCAGAGAAGAAAAGTGCAGCCGTGAGTGTGGGCTGGGAATCCAAGGGGCTCTGCTGCGAAAAACATCGAATGGGAACGGGCCGGAGAGCGGAAAGGGTGCCGGCACACAGGGAGAATCGGGAATGTTTGGCATCTACGGTGCCTCGTTTCGAAATCTTTGAAACGGTTGCAACTGCGTGTAGCTACGTAGGCTTTGAAGGACGAATTTGTTTTTGGTGTGTGGTTGCATTCCCGAAAGTTTTGGTGGACACTATCGCGTCACAGTCGATCCCGCAAAGTTGCTGATCGCATGTGAGGAGCCCGCAAGCGCCGCGATTTTGGTGGTGCGCGGCGGGACAATAAAACGAAACGAGCTTATGCCCCAGCTTTTTCACCGCAGTGCAAACTCCGCCGCCAGAATCAGCATTCTGGCGGTCGTGATCCTGGCAACCTTGGGATTGACGGTGGTATTTGGCGGCGTGCGGTCGCCGAATTTTACCAACCAGTATTTGATTCGCAATCAACCCATACAATTCAGCCACAAGCATCACGTGGGTGACGACGGAATCGACTGCCGGTATTGCCACACGAGCGTGGAAGTTTCCGCGACCGCGGGGATCCCGCCGACCAGAACATGCATGAACTGCCATTCGGTGCTGTACAACAACGTGGGGTACCTGGCGCCAGTGCGGGAAAGCTACAGCACGGACACCTCGATTCAATGGGTGAAAGTGCATCGGCTGGCGGATTATGTGTATTTCAATCACAGCATTCACGTGAATAAGGGCATTGGCTGTTCGACGTGCCACGGGCAGGTCAATCAGATGCCGCTGATGTTCCAGGCCAATACGCTGCAGATGCAGTGGTGCCTCGATTGCCACCGCAACCCGGAGCAGAATCTGCGGGAGAAGAAAGATATTTTCAATATGGATTGGAAGCCGGGGCCGGACCAGGCGGAAAAGGGCAAGCTGCTGGCGGCGCAATATAATATCCGCGGAGTGCGGGAGCTGACGAGCTGTTCGACGTGTCACCGCTAATGGAATTGATGGGATGAACCAGCGCGAATTTATGGACGAGCATAATCACGAACATCACCATGTGCAGGAGCGTGGTGAGTTGCGCATTTTGAGCGCCAGGGCCGGGGCCGACGTTGCGGCGGAAGCGCCGCTGGCTAAGCACGCCCTTGATTTGGCGGCAGTGCGCGGCAAGCTGCAGGCGAGAGCCGGCAAGCAGTATTGGCGCACGCTGGAAGAGCTGGCGGAAGATCCGCATTTCACGGAGTTGCTGCAGCGGGAATTTCCGCGGCAGGCGCCCTCGGAATGGGATGAAGGCGTAGACCGGCGCGATTTCCTGAAGTTGATGGCGGCTTCGCTGGCGTTTGCGGGATTGTCGGGCTGCGGATTGCCGCCGCGCGAAAATATCGTTCCGTATGTAAAACAGCCGGAAGGATTGGTGCTGGGCAAGCCGCTGTTTTTTGCCACGGTGATGCCGTTTGGCGCGGACGCGATTGGCTTGCTGGTGGAGAGTCACGAAGGGCGGCCGACGAAGATTGAAGGCAACCCGGATCATCCATCGAGCCTGGGCGGAACGAATGCATTCGCGCAGGCTTCCGTGCTGGATTTGTACGATCCGGATCGCGCGCAGCTGACCACCAATTTTGGGGACATGCGCAGCTGGTCGCAATTCCTGGATAGCGCGCAGGCTGCCGCGGCGGCCATCAAGAGCACCGAAGGCGCGGGCTTCCGGATTTTGACCGGGACGATCACCTCGCCGTTGCTGGCGGAAGAAATTCAGGGGCTTTTGAAGCTGTATCCGAAGGCCAAGTGGCATCAGTGGGAGCCGGCGGTCAGCGACGGCGGACGCGAGGGCGCGAAGCTGGCGTTCGGGCGCTATCTGAATACCGTTTACCGCGTGGAAAAGGCGGACGTAATTTTGTCGCTGGACTCGGATTTTCTGGCCGTTGGTCCGGGCAATGTGCGGTACATGAAGGAATTTTTCCGGCGCCGTAAGCTGACGGGTCCGGATAGCGAGATGAACCGGCTGTATGTGGTCGAGCCGACGCCGACAGTGACGGGCGCGACGGCGGATCATCGTTTGCCACTGCGGGCTTCGGATGTGGAGCTATTTGCGCGGGCCCTGGCGGCGAAGCTGGGGTTAGGCGGCGGGGCGAGTTTGCCGGGCGCGGAGAAATGGATTGCCGCCGTTGCCGCGGATTTGCAGAAGCATCGCGGCTCGTCGCTAGTGGTTGCGGGCGAACAACAGGGCGCGGAGGTGCACGCGCTGGCGCATGCGATCAACGCGGCGCTGGGCAATTCCGGCGTTACGGTGTATCAGACCGAACCGGTGGAAGCGCAGCCGGTCAATCATTTGCAGTCGATAACGGAACTTTGCGCGGATATGGATGCCGGCAAGGTCGATACGCTGATCATCTTCGGAACGAATCCGATTTACACCGCGCCGCACGATTTTGATTTCGCGACCAAAATTACCAAGGTGCGCAACACCATTCGCGTGAGCACGCACTTTGATGAGACCGCCGAGTACAGCCAGTGGCATATCGCGGAATCACACTTTCTGGAAACCTGGGGCGACGCGCGGGCGTTTGACGGAACGCTGAGCGTAATTCAGCCGCTGATCGCGCCGCTGTACGCCACGCACTCGGCGCGGGAAGTGCTCGCGGCGTTCAGCGACAAGCCGGGCGTTTCCGATTACGACGCTTTGCGCGACCGATTGAAGGCGGCGAATTCTGGCGCGGACTTCGAGAAATTTTGGCGCAAGACGCTCAACGACGGGGTAGTGGCGAATTCCGCGTTTACTCCGGTCGCTGGCGCGGCAAAATTCAGCGCAGATAGTTTGCCGCCCGCGAAAACCATTCCCGCCGATCAACTCGAGTTTATTTTCCGCCCGGATCCTTCGATTTATGACGGGCGCTTCGCGAACAACGGTTGGCTGCAGGAATTGCCCAAGCCGGTAACCAAACTGGTGTGGGATAACGCGGCGCTGGTCAGCTCAAAGACTTCTGAAAAATTAGACTTGGCGCATAAAGCGGCCTCGCGCGGCGGGGAGCACGGTCAGATTTATTCCCCGGTGGTCGACGTATCGCTTTCGAACAGCAAGGTAACCGCGGCGGCGTGGACGTTGCCGGGGCAGGCGGATGGCGTGGTGGTCCTGCCGCTGGGTTACGGGCGGACGCACGCTGGCTACACGGGAACGAACCGGGGATTCAACGCGTACGCGGTGCGTGTTTCGAGTGCGCTGTTCACCGCTACGGGCGGCACACTCAAGAAGACGGACGCGGAGTACTCGCTGGCGTGCACGCAATACCACTTCAACATGGAAGGCCGGAAGATCCTGGCCAGTGGCACGCTGGAAGAGTACAAAAAGAATCCCAACTTTGCGCACGAAGAGGACGAGCAACCGGACAAATCCGTATCGCTCTATAAGCCGCAGGATTTCCCATACGCCCCCGATAAGCCCGCCTGGGCGATGGCTATTGACCTAAGCAGCTGCAACGGCTGCAACGCGTGCGTGGTGGCCTGCCAATCGGAAAATAATATTCCCGTGGTCGGCAAGGACCAGGTGATGCGCGGCCGCGAGATGCACTGGATTCGCATCGACCGCTATTACACACACACGCCTTCGGAAACCGACGGCGGGCACTCCGGCGATCCTTCGGAATACAGCCCGGCGCTGGACAATCCGGAGACCTTCTTCCAGCCGGTGCCCTGCCAGCAGTGCGAAAACGCGCCTTGCGAGCAGGTTTGCCCGGTAGGCGCCACGGTGCACAGCTCCGAAGGCTTGAACGACATGGTGTACAACCGCTGCATCGGGACGCGCTATTGTTCGAACAACTGTCCCTACAAGGTGCGGCGCTTTAATTTCCTGCGCTTTCAGGATTGGGAGACGCCGCAATTTAAATTGCTGCGCAATCCGGAAGTTACGGTCCGCAGCCGCGGAGTCATGGAAAAGTGCACCTACTGCGTGCAGCGCATCAGCAACGTGCGCATTGAAGCGGAAAAACAGAATCGCGCGATTCGCGACGGCGAGATCGTGACCGCCTGCGAGTCGGCTTGCCCTGCGGAAGCCATCGTTTTTGGCGATCAGAACGATCCCAACAGCCGTGTGTCGAAGCTGAAAGCTCAGCAGCGGAATTACACAATTCTCGGCGAGTTGAATGCCCGCCCGCGCACCACGTATCTGGCGGCGGTGCGCAATCCTAATCCGGAGATGGAGAAGGCATGAGCGTCGCGCAACCGCCCATCAACCATCCAGAGATCCGGCGCCTCGAGCCGGTGCTTGCTCCGGGTCATACCTACGAGACGGTTACCGCCACGATTTCCGACGTGGTGATCAAGCGGCCGTTGGGCTTGGGCTGGTTCGCTGGCTTCACGCTCGCGTTTACCTTCCTGATGGTGCTCACCGTTGCGGTGGCTTGGCTCATCATCAAGGGCGTCGGCATCTGGGGCATCAACGTTCCCATCGGTTGGGGCTTCGCCATCGTCAACTTCGTGTGGTGGATCGGTATCGGCCACGCAGGGACGCTGATCTCCGCCATTCTTTTCCTGCTGAATCAGAAGTGGCGCACATCCATCAACCGTTTCGCTGAGGCCATGACGCTCTTCGCCGTGGCTTGCGCGGGCATCTTCCCGCTGATCCACACTGGCCGCCCGTGGATGGCGTATTACATGTTTCCGTATCCCAGCACCATGGGTATTTGGCCGCAATTCCGCAGCCCGCTCATTTGGGACGTGTTCGCGGTGTCGACGTATGGGACCGTTTCGCTGCTGTTTTGGTTCGTGGGTTTAATTCCAGATCTGGCGACGCTGCGCGATCGCGCGCCGCACAAATGGCAACAGATGATATTCGGTGCCCTGGCCATGGGCTGGCGCGGTTCGGCAAGACACTGGCACCGCTATCAATCGGCGTACATGCTGCTCGCGGGCCTGGCTACGCCCCTGGTGCTTTCGGTACACACCGTCGTAAGCTTCGACTTCTCCATTGCCATCGTCCCTGGGTGGCATACTACGATTTTCCCGCCGTACTTCGTCGCCGGCGCCATCTATTCGGGCTTCGCCATGGTGCTGACCATCGCTATCCCGCTGCGTAAGGCGTATGGTCTGGAAGATTTCATCACCATGCGGCACCTCGAAAACATGGCAAAGGTGATGCTGGCCACCGGGCTGATCGTGGCGTACGGCTACTTTTTCGAATTCTTCATGGCGGAATACAGCGGTAACAAGTTCGATGTGTTTCTCGTAGACCAGCGCCTGCACGGTCCGTACTCACCGTATTATTTCGCGCTAATCCTCTGCAATATTCTGACGCCGCAGCTTCTGTGGATTCAGAAGGTGCGTCGCAACATCGCGGCGCTGTTTGTCATGTCCTTGATCATCAACACGGGCATGTGGCTGGAGCGCTTCGTGATCGTGGTGATCAGCCTGACGCGCGACTTCATGCCCTCCGCCTGGGGCCGCTACTCCGCCACGGTGTGGGATTATGCGACTTTCGCGGGAACGCTGGGTCTGTTCACCACCCTGCTGTTCCTCTTCTGCCGAGCTTTGCCGGCCATCGCCATGGCGGAAATGCGCGAACTGGTGGCGCACACTTCCAAGGATCACGACTGATGGAACACCACGAACCACAACTCTACGGCGTGATGGCGGAGTTCGAAACCGCCAATCAGCTTTTGCATGCCGCGGAAAAGGTGCGCGACGCGGGCTACAAGCACATGGACGCTTACGCGCCATTCCCAGTCGAAGGCCTGACCGAAGCGCTGGGCCTGGGCCGCAATAAAGTTGCTCTGACGACGCTGCTCGGCGGGTTGTGCGGTGGTCTGGGCGGCTTCGGCTTCGAATACTGGGTCAACGTTGTGAGCTATCCCATGAATATCGCCGGGCGCCCGCTGAACAGCTGGCCCGCGTTCATTCCCGTCACGTTCGAATTGACCGTGCTGGGCGCTGCACTTTCCGCGGTGTTCGGCATGATCGCCATGAACGGTTTGCCGCGCCCGCACCACCCGGTTTTCAATATTCACCGCTTTGCACGGGCGTCCACGGACCGTTTTTTCATTTGCATCGAGGCGACGGATCCGAAATTTCATTTGGCGGATACCGCGCGGTTTCTTGAGGGCCTGCACCCGCAGCACGTCACCGAGGTGCAGGATGAATAGCCTCCGGCGCAACTCGGCGCACTTTTCTGTTCGGATGGCGCTTGCCGCGCTTGCCTGCGTATTCATACTGGGCGGCTGTGACCGCCTGCGCCAAGACATGGCCACACAGCCCAAGTACCGCCCGCTCTCGCCCTCCGACTTTTTCCGCGATGGCCGCTCGGAGCGCCCGCTGTTGGAAAATACCGTGGCGCGCGGCTCGCTGGCCAACGACGAATTGATGATCGCTAAAGACTCTAATAATTTTCCGCTGCCCGTGGATCAGGCGCTGCTCGAACGCGGCAAGGAACGCTACACCGCGTTTTGTACTCCCTGCCACGGCCTGCAGGGTGACGGCAACGGCATGGTGGCTCTGCGCGGCATGAAGCATCCGCCGAGCTACCACATTGACCGTTTGCGCGAATCGCCTAACGGCTACTTTTACGACGTGATCACCAACGGCTTCGGTCAGATGTACGGCTATGCCGCGCAAATTCCGCCGCGCGATCGCTGGGCCATCGTGGCTTACGTGCGTGCTTTGCAGCTCAGCCGCTACGCGCACGCTTCGGAGCTGCCGGCGGATTTACGCGAGAAGCTGTCCAAGGGAGAATCGGCGAAATGAGCGTGCAGGAATACAAAGCGCCCGAGAGCGTCGGCCGCCTGCAGACCGCGGCATTAGCCGTGGGAATCGTCGCGCTGATCGTCGGAATTGTACTCGGTCTGCACAATCAGGAAAGCTTGGACAATTTCTTTCGCGCTTACCTCATGGGCTACATGCTCATTCTGGGCTTCGCACTTGGTTCGCTGGGTCTGTTAATGCTGCAGCACCTGACCAGCGGGCAATGGGGCATTATGATCCGGCGGCCGCTGGAATCCGCCACGCGCACGATTCCGCTGCTGTTTGTTTTGTTCCTGCCCATTTTCTTTTTCGGTATGGAACACCTGTACGGGGCCTGGCTCGATCCGGCGAAAGTGCAAGCACAACCGCTCTCGAAGATGCAGGTCAGCTGGCTGACGCAAAATGGCTACCGCGGACGGGCGTTGATCTACTTCTTTGTATGGTTCCTGTTGATGTTCCTGTTCAACCGCTGGTCCCGCCAGCAGGACGTCGATCGCGAAGACCGCGCCTTGCGCCAGCGCTTCAAGATGGTGGCCGGGCCGGGAATTATTCTGTACGTCTTCACCTTGAGCTTCGCGGCCATTGACTGGGTAATGTCCATTTCACCGCACTGGGCTTCCACGATTTACGGCTTCCTGTTTGTGGCCGGCCAGCTCATCTCCTCCATGGCCCTCATGGCGATTATCGTCGTGCTCCTGGCGCGCACCGGGCCGCTCGCGGGCCTTCTGCACAAGCGCCATCTCTGGCAGTTCGGCGGGCTGCTGTTCGCCTTCAACATGCTGTGGGCGTACTTTTCTTTCTCGCAGCTGCTGATCATCTGGTCGGGCAACCTGCCCGAAGAGATCACTTTCTACCGCACGCGTCTTTATGGCAGCTGGGGCATCGTGGCCATCGTGGTGCTCATCTTCCATTTCTTCGTGCCCTTTTTTCTGTTGCTGTCGAAGGATTTAAAGCGCAACCAGAATCTGCTGCCGAAAGTGGCCATGTGGATGATATTCATGCGCTTGGTGGATTTATACTGGCTAACACAGCCGGAGTTTTATCGTAACGCCGGGCCGAACCCGCTGGACTTCGTCCTGCCCGTCGCGCTGTTTGGGCTGTGGCTGGGCTATTTTGCATGGAACCTGAAACGCGAGCCGCTCCTGCCCTTGGGCGACCCAAAACTTGCCGAGGCGATTGCCGCACATGAGCACTGAGCAACACAATCCGGCGCACGCAGCGAATGGCGCGGAACCCCGCCATGACACGGTGGCGTTCGAACCGCGCGACGTCCAGGTCCACACCATTTACTGGTACCTGATTTCCCTGGCTATTGCCACGGTTCTCGCGTTCGTCGCGGCCGGTCTCTTTGAGCGCGTCAGCAACAAGATGGTGCTGGATTCGGAAGCTCCGCCCATGCCCATGCGCAAGATGATGACCGAAGAGCAAAGGGCTAACACCATGTATCCGCCGGAGCCGCGCTTGCAGGGCGTTCCGGGGCATGAAAGCGATCCGCAGCAGGACTTGCGCGAAAAGATTCACGCCGATAACGCCGCCAACGAGCAGTTGCGCTGGGTGGACCAGAACTCCGGTATTGCGCAGATTCCGGTCAGTGAAGCCATGAAATTGGTGGTGGAAAAGGGTGTCCACGGGGCCGCGTCGACCGGCAAGTCCGCCGACGCTGCGAAGTCTGCCAATGCGGCGCCGGCAAATACGGACTCAAGCACGGGAAAGTCGAACTAGGTGTATAAGCTGCGCAATTTCGCTATCGTCGGGCTACTCCTGGCATTGAGTGGAGGCGCATCGCTGCGCGCGCAAGTCACTCCCAGCAACGTGGGACAAACTTCTACCACGCTGCCGCCCGCGCTGCAGAACGTCGGCTTCGAGCCTACACTGAATGCCCAGATGCCGCTGGATTTGCCCTTCACGGACGAAAACGGTCAAAGCATCAAGCTCGGCGAATATTTTAATCACGGCAAGCCCGTGCTGCTCGCGTTCGTCTATTACGGCTGCCCTATGCTCTGCAATCAGGTGGAGCAGGGCGTGGTCGGCGCGTTAAAAATGCTGTCGTTTACTCCGGGTCAGGATTACGAGGTGGTGTTCGTGAGCTTTGACCCGCGCGAAGACTACACGATGGCGGCGGAAAAGAAGAAAAGCGCCCTCGAACACTTCCGTCGCCCAGCCACCGCCGGCGGCTGGCATTTTCTTACCGGTGCCAAAGAATCCATCGACGCTGCCACGAAGGCCGCGAATTTTCGCTATAATTTTCTTCCGCAGAGCAGTCTGTTCTCGCACGCCAGCGGCATCCTTATCCTCACGCCGGATGGCAGAATCTCGCGCTACTTCTATGGCGTCGAGTATCCAGGCCGCGACGTACGCCTCGGTCTCGTGGATGCCTCCGCGGGCAAGATCGGCACGCCCATCGATCGCGTGCTGCTCTTCTGCTATCAATACGATCCCAGTTCCGCCACCTACAGTGCCGCGATTCTCAAAATTGTGCGTCTTGGGGGAATTTTGACCATTGTGGGCATCGTTGCAGCCATTTTGATTTTCCGGCGCCGCGAACTCGCCGCGCCGCAAGGAGCGCATTAACCCGTGCAGTCGCAATTGCCGCTATATCCGGAGCAGGCCTCCAATTTCGCGCCGCAAGTCGACGCGCTGATGATCTATATCATTGCCGTCTGCTTGTTCTTTGCCGTGGCCGTCACCATTGCCCTCATCTTCTTTCTCTATAAATTCAAGCGCAAATCCCCGGGGGAAATCGGTGTGGCCATTCACGGCGATATGCGCCTGGAGTCCGCCTGGATCGCCGTGCCTTTGCTGCTGGCCATGACCATGTTCGCGTGGGGCGCCGTCATCTACGTGGATTTCCGCCACGCTCCTCCCGATACCCTGGATATTTACGTCATCGGCAAACAGTGGATGTGGAAGATTCAGCAGCCCAACGGCCAGAAGGAAATTAACGAGCTACATGTGCCGGTGAATCACGACGTGCGTCTGATCATGGGCAGCGAAGACGTCATCCATAATTTTTCCATTCCGGCGTTCCGGGTAAAGATGGACGACATGCCGGGGCATTACAACACCTTGTGGTTCCGGCCCACCAAGACCGGCAAATATCATTTTTACTGTTCGCAATACTGCGGGACCAACCACGCCGTCATGGGCGGATGGGTCACGGTCATGGAGCCGGATGAATACACCGCCTGGCTATCCGGCACCTCGGGCATGAACCCAAACCCGGTGCTGGCGGGCGAAAAGCTTTTTGCGGAAAAGGCCTGCATCACCTGTCATTTAAATAATGGCAAGGGCCGCGCGCCTTCGCTCAACGGCGTCTTCGGCGGCCAGGTGCGCCTTGCGGACGGTTCCACGGTCACCGCCGACGAAAATTACATCCGGGAATCCATTTTGGTGCCCAACGCTAAAGTTGTCGCCGGATACCAGCCGGTGATGCCCCCTTTCCAGGGGCAGTTGACGGAAGAGCAGATTCTGGCGCTGATTTCGTACGTGAAGTCTTTGCAGGGGGAGCCGGTGCCCAGCACGGGAGCCGGAGTCCTGCCGGCCACGGGAAAGAAGTAAGCCATGAGTACGACGAGTACAGTACCGGTACACGTAATGCCTGAGCAGCACTACTTGAATGCTGAACACAGCCTCAAGTCCTGGCTGCTGACCACCGACCACAAGCGCATCGCGCTGCTGTACCTCGCGTCGGTCACCTTCTTCTTTTTTGTCGGCGGCATTTTCGCCACCATGATCCGCATCCACCTGCTGACCCCGGGTGGCTACATCGTCTCGCCGGAAACCTACAACAAGCTCTTCACCATGCACGGCGTGGCCATGATCTTCTTTTTCCTGATCCCGTCGATTCCCGCGGTGCTGGGCAACTTCCTGATCCCGCTGATGATTGGGGCCAAGGATTTAGCGTTTCCCAAGCTGAATCTTTTGAGCTGGTACATTTACATTATCGGCGGCTGCTTTGTGCTCTACTCCTTCAGCACCGGGGGCCTGGATACCGGGTGGACCTTTTACACTCCGCTAAGCAGCATTTATTCGAATTCCGCGGTCACCCCGGCGGTCATCGGAATTTTCATTAACGGTTTCTCGTCCATCCTAACGGGCTTGAATTTCGTGGTCACCATCCACACCATGCGCGCGCCGGGCATGACCTGGTTCCGGCTGCCGCTCTTCGTTTGGGCGCATTACGCCACCAGCATCATTTTCATCCTGGGCACTCCGGTCATCGCCATTACGCTGCTGCTGGCGGGCCTCGAGCGCATGTTCCATCTGGGCTTCTTCAATCCCGCGCTGGGCGGCGATCCCATCCTCTTCCAGCACCTGTTCTGGTTCTACTCCCATCCCGCGGTGTACATCATGATTCTTCCAGCCATGGGAGTGATCAGCGAAATTATTCCCCCGTTCGCGCGCCGGCCC
>Ga0209656_10001137_pt1 | contig 17198 bp, 16 predicted proteins | sample BogFormECP12_OM2_FD_188239 | JGI IMG/M metagenome (GOLD analysis project Ga0209656, IMG submission 188239) | Bog forest soil microbial communities from Calvert Island, British Columbia, Canada - ECP12_OM2 (SPAdes) (version 2) | ecosystem: Environmental > Aquatic > Freshwater > Wetlands > Bog ... | reverse complement strand
CTGCGTCAGAGGTGACAGGTTCCGGACCTGCATGTCCTCAGTCATGCGTTGGCGAAGGTTCGTGGTCATTGGGGACTCCCGTGTCAGATGGAACGTGCTGCAAGCAGCCATTCCATGCTGATCCCCACGGACCCAATGATCTGCACCGAATTGCCCGATCCACATGGCGCCCGTCATCGACGGTCACAACGTTCGGGCCGGATCTCGGAATGGTTTCCAAAGGCCGAAGGCCTTTGGCGCGTCCAGGGCGGAGCCCTGGCCTTGCTTTCTTGGAACGGTCACCAACGCGGGCGGTGTCTACTCAGTAATGAACCCGCTCCGGCCGGGGACGATGGCACCAAGTACTGCCGCGATAGCGGCTTAGTCCAATCCGCATTACCGGGCTCCGACGGGCAGACCGACACCTTACAAATACGAGCGGGTTATGCCGCTCGGGCACGGCCGACTGCCAGCGCATCAATCTGAACGTCGGCTTCGGGTCGACTGCGGCTGTTTCGCTGTCGTTCAGAGAAGGCTCTCAGAAGACGACACGCGAGAAGCGGTGCGCCCTCACGCCAGCGCGTCGGTCGCGGCGAACCGCACGCCCATCTCGCCGAGCCGCCGCCTTGCCGCGTCGATCGTGGTGCCGCCCTCCGGCAGAGGCAGGCCGATGCCCCGGCAGGCGTCCTCGATCACCACGACCTCGTAGCCGAGCCGGACGGCATCCTCGGCCGACCACGCGACGCAGAAATCCGTCGCCAGCCCGGCCAGGAAGACGCGCCGCAGCCCGCGCTCGGTCAGCCAGCCGTGCAGCCCCGTCGGCGTGACCCGGTCGTTCTCGAAGAACGTCGAATAGCTGTCGACCGCGGGGTCCATCCCCTTGCGCTGGATCATCGCCAGCCGCCGCAGGTCCAGCCCCGGGTGCAGCGCCGCCTCCGCCGAGCCCTGGATCGCGTGGTCGGGCCACAGCACCTGCTCGCCGTACGGCATGAGCATCCGCTCGTACGGCGCGCGCCCCGGATGGCTGGAGGCGAAGGACGAATGCCCCGGCGGATGCCAGTCCTGGGTGGCGAACGCGACGCCGCAGCGCGCCAGCAGCCGGTTGACCGCCGCCACCACGGCATCGCCGTCCGCCACCGGCAGGCTGCCGCCCGGCATGAAGGTCGGCTGCACGTCGACCACGCCCAGCGCGCCCGACGCGAGGTCCAGTCGCCCGCTCATGTCGGCTGCTGTAGCATCGCGCCGCGCCCCGGGCACGCGCGCCCTTGAACCGCCCGTCGTTTTGCGGGACAGAGGCTCGCATCAGCAGCGGACGAACGATGGACACCACCGCGCCAGCCCTCGCCGGTCACGAACACGACGCGCCGGTCGTCGTCAGCTCCGGCCTCAAGCAGCCCTACCACCTCGTCGAACCCAGCCCGTGGCCGATCATCGGCGCGCTGGCTGCGTTCTGCGTGGTGTTCGGCATCATCCTGGTCGCGCACTACAACAGCTGGATCGTGGTGAGCATCGGCGTGGTGCTGACCGCGTTCGTGATGGCCAACTGGTGGCACGACGTCGTCCTCGAAAGCCACACCTCGGCGCACACGCCGGTCGTGCGGCTGGGCCTGCGCTTCGGGATGATGCTGTTCATCATGAGCGAGGTCTGCTTCTTCGTCAGCTTCTTCTGGGCGTTCTTCAACTACGCCCTGTTCCCCGACAACGTCGGCAACGCCCCGGCGCACGCCGTCTGGCCGCCCGCCGGCACGGTGACGTTCGACCCGTTCCACCTGCCCTTCCTCAACACGATGATCCTGCTGCTGTCGGGCTGCACGGTCACCTGGGCGCATCACGCCCTGATCGAGAACGACCGCCGCGGCCTGCTGATGGGGCTCGGTCTGACGATCCTGCTGGGGATCTCGTTCACCACCTGCCAGGCGATCGAGTATTCCGACGCGCCGTTCCACTTCCGCGGCGGCGTCTACCCGTCGGTGTTCTTCCTCGCCACCGGCTTTCACGGCTTCCACGTCATCGTCGGCACGATCTTTCTGATCGTCTGCTGGATGCGCGCCAAAGCCGGCGGGTTCACGCCGGACCGCCATTTCGGCTTCGAGGCGGCGGCCTGGTACTGGCACTTCGTCGACGTCGTGTGGCTGTTCCTGTTCGTCTGCATCTACTGGTGGGGTGCCTCGCCGGTGACGACAGCCACGGTCGGCGGCTGACGCTTGGATCCCAGCGCGAAGCTCGCGCCGCTCGGCACCGCCATGCTCGGCCGCTGCCCGCGCTGCGGGCAGGGCAAGCTGTTCTCCGGCGTGCTGAACATCCGCGAGGGCTGCGACGTCTGCGGCCTCGACCTGCGCGGGGTGGACACCGGGGACGGCGCGGCGGCCCTGGTGATCCTGGTGCTCGGCTTCATCATCGTGGGGCTGGCGTTCTGGGTCGATATCCGGTTCGAGCCGCCATTGTGGGTGCACGCGGTCATCTGGCCGCTGGTGACGGTGCCGGCCGCGATCCTGATGATCCGGCCGCTGAAGGCGGGGCTGGTTTGGTCGCAATATCGCAATCGGCGAACCGAGATGGACGCGAGCGGGACGGGCCCGGACTGAGGGCGCGCCGCCTCGCCGGTCCGGCCGCGATGTCGGCCGTGATGGTCGCCATCCTGATCGGCCTCGGCGTCTGGCAGCTGCACCGGCTGGCCTGGAAGCAGGGCCTCCTGGCGCAGATCGCCGCCGCCGAGTCGGCGCCGGCCGTGAAGCTGCCCACGAACCCGCCGCCGTTCGCCAAGGTCGCCGTCCAGGGACGCTGGGCCGAGGTCTCCGCGCGCTACGGCGCGGAGGTCCGCCACACCCCGGCGGGCGACAAGATGGGCGCCTTCCTGCTCACCCCGCTGCTGCGCGACGATGGGCCGCCTCTGCTGGTCGATCGCGGCTGGCTGCCCGACGACGCCCCCACGCCCCCGCCGGGCGAGGCGAGCGTCGAGGGCTACCTGCACCCGGCCGAGCATGCCGGCTGGCTGTCGCCGCCCGACGATCCCGCCAAGCGGCGGTTCTACACGCTCGATCCGGCCGGCATCGGCGCCGCACTCGGGGTGGCCGGTCCTGCGCCCTATACGCTGGTCGTCCTCGGGCCACCCGGCGGGTCGCCCGCTCCGGCGCAGACGCTGCCCCGCCCGCCCAACGACCATCTGTCCTACGCCCTGACCTGGTTCGGCCTGGCCGGCGTTCTGCTGGTCGTCTTCACGCTCTATGCCCGCAAGGTTCTCCGCGCATGACAGCCTCCGCGTACGACCGCCTCGCCCGCCGCTTCGAGCGCATCGACACCATCGGCGAGGCGAGCGCGGTGCTCGGCTGGGACGCCGCGGCGATGATGCCGCCCGGCGGCGCGGCGGCCCGCGGCGACCAACTCGCCGTGCTGGCCGGCATGGCGCACGAGCTGCTGGTCGACCCGGCGGTGGCCGACGACCTCGCCGAGGCCGAGTCGGCCGGCACCGATGGTGACCAGTGGCGGGCGGCCAACCTGGGGCTGATGCGCCACGCGCACACGCGCGCCACCGCGATTCCCGCCGACCTCGTCGAGGCGCTGACGCGCGCCTCGTCGGCCTGCGAGAAGGTCTGGCGCGACGCCCGCCCCGCCAGCGACTTCGCCCGCGTCCGCCCGCATCTGGAGGAGGTGCTGCGTCTGGTGCGCGACCAGGCGCAGGCGCTCGGTCCCGCGCTGGGCCTGTCGCCGTACGACGCACTGATGGACGGCTACCAGCGCGGCATCGGCACGGCCGACGTGGCGCCCGTGTTCGCCGACTACGAGCGCTTCCTGGCCGACGCCCTGCCGCGCGCCGAGGCACGCCAGCGCCAGCGGCCGGCCCCGGTGCGGCCTGAAGGCCCCTTTCCCGCCGCCGCGCAGGAGGCGATCTGCCGCATGATGGCGGCCCGGGCGGGCCTGGACTTCGCCCACGCGCGCCTGGACCGCTCGGCGCACCCGTTCTGTGGCGGCACGCCGACCGACATCCGCATCACCACGCGCTACGACGAGACCGACTTCACCGGCTCCCTGCTCGGCGTGCTGCACGAGACCGGCCACGCACTGTACGAGGCGCACCTGCCGGCGGCGTGGCTGCGTCAGCCGGTCGGCCACGCCGCGGGCATGGCGGCGCACGAGAGCCAGTCGCTGATCGTCGAGATGCAGGCCTGCCGCTCGGACGCCTTCCTTCGCTTCCTCGGCCCCGAGCTGCACGCCGCGTTCGGCGGCGCCACGGCCGCCTACGGGCCGGCCAACCTCGCCCGGCTGTGGCGCCACGTCGAGCGCAGCCTGATCCGCGTCGAGGCCGACGAGATGACCTATCCGGCGCACGTCATCCTGCGGTTCCGGCTGGAGCAGGCGCTGATCGGGGGCGAGCTGCCGGTCGCCGACCTGCCCGGCGCCTGGGCCGAGGGGATGCAGGCGCTGCTCGGCATCGCGGCGCCGGACGACGCCCGCGGCTGCCTGCAGGACATCCACTGGTACGACGGCAGCTTCGGCTACTTCCCCAGCTACACGCTCGGCGCGATGGCGGCGGCACAGCTGATGGAGGCCGCGCGCAACGCCGAACCCGGCCTGGACGACGCGCTGGCGGTCGGCGACCTGTCGCCGCTGACCGGCTGGCTGCACGCCAACGTGCATGCAAACGGCAGCCTGCTGGGGTTCAACGACCTGCTGCGCGCGGCGACCGGCAAGCCGCTCGACCCGGCCGATTTCGAGGCGCACCTGACAAGCCGCTATCTCAACTGAGGCGCGCTTGCGCGGAAGGCCGCGTTGCTTGCATACCGCGGCCGATGAGAAACGCTGTCTTGCTTGCCTGCCTGCTCGCCGCGACCGGCTGCGTGCCCCAGCAACAAGCCCAGACCGACGCACCGCCGCCGCCGGTCGTGCCGGACGGCACCTGGCACGGCACGTCCACGCGGTTCCAGGCCGACTCGCGGCACTGCCCGTCGCCGAGCCTGCTGGACTTCCCGGTGCTCAACAACAGCTTCGACTACCGCTGGATGGCCGGCATCCGCGTGCCGGTCTCGATCGCGCCCGACGGCACGCTGTCCGGCTCGGACGGCGACGTGACCATCAAGGGCCAGGTGACAGGCTCGCGGATGGAAGGCGACGCCAAGAGCGCGACCTGCGGGCTGCACTTCACCGCGACCAAGACGTCATAGTGTCCTGCCCCGGAAGTTCGCCAGCCAACTTAGGGGATAAGCAGGCCACTAAGACTTTGATTTTCTAGCGTCCCACCCTGATTCCGAAGTTCGACGAACTGCGGAAGCGGGACACTAGACCCTTCCGCAGGCGGAAATGGCTCTGCTGCGTAACCTCGGTGCTTGCGGCAGCGGGACGACTGTTGCACAGAGCGCGAGCTTCTACGCGGCGCAGCGCCGCCGCACAGTCAGAAAAGGATTGACACGGATGACGAAGACCCGCTTCGGCATGGCGCTGGCCGCCTGCGCCCTGCTCGCCGCCTGCTCCAGCTCGCCGCCGCCCGCCCCCGCCGCTGCGCCGGAGGCTCCGCCGCCGCCGCCGCCGCCCGCGCCCGTCGCGTCGTTCGACGGCACCTATGCCGGCACCGTCGTGCGCGTACGCACGCCGAACCCGCATGCCTGCGTGCCGTCGCACCACGAGACGGTGCATGTCGCCAACGGCGTGTTCACCTATGTTGCCGGGCGGCACATCCTGATCCACGCGACCGTGCAGCCGGGCGGCGACTTCAGCGGCACGACGGGCGACACGACGATCAAGGGCCAGATCGCCGACGGCAAGGTGACCGGCACGTCCGACGGCACGAACTGCGGCTACACGATCAACCTCGTCAAGCACTGAGCTGGCACGGCACTGACCGGCGAGGGCTCCGCCGTTCCGCCGCGCGCGGAACGGCGGAGCCTGACTGCATGCGCTACATCTCGACCCGCGGCCAAGCGCCGGTCCGCGACTTCGCCGGCGTGCTGCTCGCGGGCCTCGCCGAGGACGGCGGCCTGTATGTGCCGGACGCCTGGCCGCGCTTCGTGGCGGCGGACTGGCGGGCGATGCGCGGCCTCCCCTACCCCGAGCTGGCGGCCCGCGTCCTGGCGCCGTTCGTCGCGCCGTCGCTCGATCACGAAACGATCCTGCGCCTGTGCCGCGACGCCTATGCCGGCTTCCGCCATCCGGCCATCGCACCGCTGATCCAGCTCGACACCAACCTGTTCGTCCAGGAGCTGTTCCACGGCCCGACGCTGGCGTTCAAGGACATGGCGATGCAGCTGCTCGGCCGGATGTTCGACCACGTGCTGGCCGCGCAAGGCGGACGGGTGACGATCGTCGGCGCGACATCCGGCGACACCGGCTCGGCCGCGATCGCCGCCTTCGCCGGCAGCGAGCGCATCGACATCGCCATCCTGCACCCGCGGGGACGGACCAGCGAGGTACAGCGCCGGCAGATGACGACGGTGAAGGCGCCGAACGTGCTGAACATCGCGATCGACGGCACGTTCGACGACTGCCAGGACCTCGTGAAGGCGATGTTCGCCGACGCGGCGTTCCGCGACGAGCTGCACCTCTCGGCGGTCAACTCGATCAACTGGGCGCGCATCGCCGCACAGATCCCGTACTACTGCGCGGCGGCGCTGACGCTGGGCGCGCCGGACCGCGAGGTGTCGTTCGCGGTGCCGACCGGCAATTTCGGCAACGTGCTCGCCGCCTGGGTGGCGCGGCGGATCGGCCTGCCGCTCGCGCGCCTGACCGTCGCTTCCAACCGCAACGACATCCTGTTCCGCTTTCTCGAGGCGAACGACATGACCGTGCGCGCGGTCGAGCCGTCGTACTCGCCGAGCATGGACATCCAGGTCAGCTCCAATTTCGAGCGGCTGCTGTTCGAGCTGCTCAACCGCGACCCCGTGGCGACGGCGGCGGCGGTGCGCGACTTCCGCGCGACCGGCCGGATGCCGGTGAGCGAAGCGGCGTGGCACCGCGCGCGCGAGACGTTCCGCGGCTTCCGGCTCGACGATGCGGGCACCGCGCAGGAGATGCGGGCGACCTACCAGGCGGCCGGATACCTCGCCGATCCGCATACCGCGATCGGGCTCGCGGCCGCGCGCGCGCTGCCGTGCAGCCACACGCCCGCAGTGGTCGCCGGCACGGCGCATCCGGCGAAGTTCCCCGACACGGTCGAGAGGGCGACCGGCGTGCGGCCCGCGCTGCCGCCGCAACTGGGCGACCTGTTCGGGCGCGAGGAGCACTACCTGGAGATGCCGAACGATCTCCGCGAAGTGCAGACGGCGGTCGCATCGCTGGCCGGTGGCACGCGCTGAGGGCGACGTCGGAGACGGTGTCGTTCCGCTGACGTTCCGGCTTCGCCTGCCCGCCCCTGCGCGGAATGGGAAACCGGCTTGCACGCGATGAGACGACACGGCCGGTGCGATGAGGGAATAACGGCGCGACGCCGATCCCGGCACCACCTCGCACGTCCCGCGTGCGCTCACTCGGAAGAAGACCGACATGCCGTACGCTCGACAGGGTATTGTCCTCACCGCCATGCTCCTGGCGCTGGCCAGCGGCGCACATGCGCAGGCCAGCGGCCCGGGGCAGCCGACAGGTCCCGCCGGGCCGGTTCCGATCGACTCGTCCGCCGTCACGCCGGCGCCCTGCGGCTCGACCGATCCGACCGTCGGCGTGATCAAGGCCGGCGTCTTTGTCACCGAGCAGGGGGCGGGGCAGACCACCCACAGTCCCGACTCCCGGAAACCAGGGGGCTGAGCACCCGGCACAGCCCCGGCTGAGCCAGGACGAACCACGGGGCACACTGGTCAGGCTGCCGCGGCGTCCATATCTTGAGGCAATGACAGAACCAGAGAACACGGCGCAGGCCGTGCAGGTTACGCGGTTGCAATCCGGCCTGACCGTGGTGACGGAGCGGATGGACCGCGTCGAGACGGTCTCGCTGGGCGCCTACGTCGCAGCGGGCACCCGCAACGAGAGCGGGGCGGAGAACGGGGTCTCGCACTTCCTCGAACACATGGCGTTCAAGGGCACCGCGCGCCGCTCGGCCGCGCAGATCGCCGAGGAGATCGAGGCGGTCGGCGGCCACATGAACGCCTACACCGCGCGCGAGCAGACCGCCTACTACGTCAAGCTGCTGAAGGAAGACCTGGCGCTCGGCGCCGACATCATCGGCGACATCCTGACCCATTCGGCCTTCGCGCCCGACGAGGTCGAGCGCGAGCGCGGCGTGATCCTGCAGGAGATCGGCCAGGCCAACGACACGCCCGACGACATCATCTTCGACCATTTCCAGGAGACCGCGTACCCGGACCAGCCGATGGGCCGGCCGGTGCTGGGCACCGAGGACCGCATCCGCGCAATGCCGCGCGAGACGCTGACCGGCTACATGCACGCGCACTATGCCGCGCCCAACATCGTGGTCGCGGCGGCGGGCAATCTGCAGCACGAGCAGGTGGTGGACCTGGTGCAGCGCCACTTCGCCGACCTGCCGGCGGCCGAGGTTCCCTCGGCGCTGCCCGGCAGCTACGGCGGCGGCGACTTCCGCGAGGACCGCGACCTCGACCAGGTGCACGTCGTGCTCGGCTTCCCGTCGGTCGGCTATTCCGACGAGGACTACTACCCCAGCCTGCTGCTCTCCACGCTGCTGGGCGGCGGGATGTCGTCGCGGCTGTTCCAGGAAGTGCGGGAGAAGCGCGGGCTGGTCTATTCGGTGTATTCGTTCACCGCGCCGTACGTGGACGGCGGCCTGTTCGGCATCTACGCCGGCACCGGCGAGGACGAGGTGGCGGAGCTGGTGCCGGTGACGATCGAGGAGCTGCGCAAGGTGCAGCGCGACGTCAGCCCCGAGGAGATGGCGCGGGCCAAGGCGCAGGTGAAGTCCTCGCTGCTGATGTCGCTGGAAAGCACCGGCAGCCGCTGCGAGCAGCTCGCGCGGCAGTTGCAGGTGTTCGGCCGCATCATCCCGACCGCCGAGACGGTGGGCAGGATCAACGCCGTGACCATCGCCGACGTGCAGCGCGCCGCCGCGCGCACCTTCCGCGGCCGCCCGACGATGGCGGCGATCGGCCCGGGCTCGCGCGTGCTGCCGCTGTCGGACATCGCCGAGCGGCTGGCGGCGTGACGGCTCGGCTGCGCGTCATCATCGGCCGGCTCCGTCATCGCGAGGCGCGCAGCGCCGTGGCGATCCAGGGCAGCACGGCAGGCGTTTGTCACGCGGCCCTGGATCGCCACGCTTCGCTCACGATGACGTGGTTCGGATAACTGCGCCTCAATTTTCAGGACACCCGAATGAACCCGATCGAGATGCTGCACGACCTGATCGCGACCGCGCGCCGCGCCGGCGCGGACGCCGCCGATGCGGTGCTGATCTCCGGCACCTCGATGTCGGTGCAGCAGCGGCTCGGCAAGACCGAGCAGGTGGACCGCTCCGAAGGCCGCGACCTCGGCCTGCGCGTGTTCGTCGGCAACCGCAGCGCGATCGTTTCATCGACAACGGTCGACCCCTCGTCGTTCGGCAGGTTCGCCGAGCGCGCGGTGGCGATGGCCAAGGTGGTGCCCGAGGACCCGTACGCCGGGCTGGCCGAGGAGACGCAGGCGGCGGATACATCCGTGCTCGACCTCGCCGATCCCGACGAGCCGACGACCGAGACGCTGATGGCACGCGCCGCGACGGCCGAAGAGGCGGCGCTGGCGGTGGCCGGCATCACCAACACCGAGGGCTCGGAGTCCGGCTTCTCGCGCATACAGGCGACGCTCGCGACCTCGGCCGGCTTCGCCGCCACCCAGCAGCGCACGACGCATTCGGTGTCCGCCACCGCGCTCGCCGGCACCGGCACGGGCATGCAGCGCGACTACGACTACCATACGGCGGCGCACCTGTCGGACCTCGACGATGCGGCGAAGATCGGCCACAGCGCCGCCGAGCGCGCGCTGGCGCGGCTCAACCCGGCGCGGCCGAAGACGGCGAAGGTGCCGGTGGTGTTCGACCCGCGCGTGGCGACGACGCTGCTCGGCCATCTGGTCGGCGCGGTAAACGGTGCCGCGGTCACGCGCGGCACGACGTTCCTGAAGGACAAGCTCGGCCAGCGCGTGCTGGCGGAGGGCGTGTCCGTGCACGACGATCCGCATCGCAAACGTGGCCTGCGCAGCCGCCTGTACGACGCCGAGGGTGTCGCCACCGCGCCGCACGCGGTGATCGACGACGGCGTGCTGACGATGTGGTTCCTGGACACGCGCTCGGCCAAGCAGCTCGGCATGAAGACCACGGGGCACGCGGTGCGCGGCACCGGCTCGCCGCCCTCGCCCTCGCCGAGCAACCTCTATCTGTCGGCGGGCAAGCTGACGCCGGCCGAGCTGATGGCCGACATCAAGTACGGGCTGTACGTGACCGAGTTGATCGGCATGGGCATCAACAGCGTCACGGGCGACTACAGCCGCGGTGCGGCGGGCTTCCTGATCCGCGACGGCGCGCTCGCCGAGGCGGTGGCCGAGATCACGATTGCCGGCAACCTCAAGGACATGTTCCTGACGCTGACGCCGGCCAACGACCTGATCTTCCGCCGCGGCACCGACAGCCCGACGGTGCGGATCGAGGGGCTGACGATGGCGGGGGCCTAGCCGGCGCAATTAGCCTCGCCGCGATCGCATTTTTCTTCCTCGTCATGGTCCGCGCAGGCGGACCATGACGGCCTAATACCAAGTCCGCGAGATTACGACTCACCTCGTCATCGCGAGCCGCCGCTTGGCGGCGTGGCGATCCAGGGCCGCGCGGCAGGCGTTTGTCACGCGGCCCTGGATCGCCACGCTTCGCTCGCGATGACGAGTGAATGGGTTCGGGTCATCAGAACTTGGTATAAGGGGAGCGCGTTGAGGCCGACAACGGTCGGGCCCACACGCGAGATGGACAGAAGCACTGTCGATTTGGTAACATACCGTATGACGCACTGGACGACCCGCACGACGCTGTCGACAGGGCAGACCTGATGCTGCGCAGCTTCTTCGCCCATGGCAGCAACGCCATGCTGGTGGTGCTCTGCGCGGCGTGCTTCGTCCTGCCGGTGCACCTGTGGTTCGTGCTGGCCGGCGGGCTGCTGTTCTACCTGACCGAGTACGGCACGCACCGGTTCCTGTTTCATGCGCGGCCGTCGCGCTGGGCGTGGCTGCGCGCGCTGCAGCACCGCATGCACTACGACCACCACGTCGAGCCGAACCGTCTCGATCTGCTGTTCCTGCCGGCCTGGTACGTGGTGCCGAATCTCGTCATCACCGGCGGCATCGCGTATGCGGTGCTGGGCGATGCGGGCAGCACCACGTCGCTGCTGCTGGGTGCGATGCTGGCGACGCTGCACTACGAATGGGTGCACTACATCGCCCACATCCCGTACCGGCCGCACACGGCGTTCGGGCGCTGGCAGAAGAAGTATCATCTGCGCCACCATTTCCAGAACGAGCGCCTGTGGTACGGCGTCAGCAATCCGCTGACCGACCTGATCGCCGGCACCTGGAAGGACCGCGAGAGCGCCGGCCGCAGCGCGACGACGCGCGTGCTCTATCCGGACAACTGAAACCAAGTCTGAGAGAGTACGACTCACCTCGTCATCGCGAGCCGCCGCTTGGCGGCGTGGCGATCCAGGGCCGCGCGGCAGGCGTTTGTCACGCGGCCCTGGATCGCCACGCTTCGCTCGCGATGACGAGTGAATGGGCTCCGGTCATCAGGACTTGGTATGACCGGTCACAGCCGCACCCGCCGCCCCTCCTCCGCCGCCTGATACGCGGCGTAGTGCACGCGGATGGCGTCGTAGGCCAGGTCGAGCCCCGCAAGCGGCTCGCGTCCGAAGGCGACGCACTCGATGAAGTCCTGCATCTCGGCGACGTAGCCACGCGCGTATTCCTCGTCGGCGCTGATGAATTGCCAGCCGGTCTTCCGGTCGATCTTCTCGGTGATGTACACGTCGCGCAGCTTGGCTTCGTCGGTCTGGTAGCCGACCACGGTGGTGTTCGGCGTGATGTTGGCGAACAGCGCGCCGCCGGTGGTGTAGGTCTCCACCAGGTTGCGCACGCCGCCGAGCACCATGTCGCCGGCGAAGATGGTGGCCTTGGTGTTGTCGGTGAACGTCAGGCTCATCACGCCCCAGTCCTCGACATCGACGGGGTTCGCCTGGATGTAGGCGCGCTCGTCCGGCTTCAGGCCGGGCGTCAACCGACCGACATCGCAGACGACCTCGGCGACACCGATGCGTTCGCCTCTCGCGGCGGCTTCGACCTGCTTGAGATACAGCGCGGCGGCGAGCGGGTGGCAGCCCTGGCGGATCAGCGCGCCGCCGCCGCTCATCGCCCACTGCGCCGCGTGCGCGGCGTGCGAGCCGCTGTGGCTCTCCTCGGCCTTGATGAACAGCACCTTGTCGCCGGTGGCGCGCAGGATCTCCGCCGTCTTGGTCACGGCCGGCGCATAGACCCAGTCCTCGGCGTAGCAGAACAGCTTGCCGCTCGCACGGATGGCGGCGCATGTGGCGTCCATCTCCGTCAGCACGCGCTCGCGCATCACCGACTTCGGCACCTGCGTGCCGATCGGCTCGCCGTCACCCGGCTGGCCGAAATAGCCGGTGAACGGCTTCTCGCAGATCAGGTGCTTGCCCGCGCGCATGCAGCCGACGATCATCTCCGAATGCACCGACGGCGGCGTGCAGATGTCGATGACGTCGATCGCGTCGTCGTGGAGCAGCGCACGCCAGTCGTGCAAGGCGTGCGGAATGCCGAAGCGCTGCGCGAACCGCTCCGCCCCGTCCCCGCGCGACACCGCCGCGCGCACGTCCACCTCGACGCCAAACACGCGCCGGAAGGCATGCATGTGCAGCTCGGCAACGAAGCCGGTGCCGATGATGCCGACGGTGACCTTCTTCACGTCGCCCCTCCTTCGTCATCGCGCATGGAAGGAGCGTAGGAGCGTCAGGCCGCGTCGAACAGCGTCTGTCCGATGGACTCGCCTTGTGCGACGCCCGGCGGTACGGCGAACAGCCCGCTGCCGACATGCGTGGAGAACTGGTTCAGCGCATCGAGCTTGGCCATCGGCTCGAAGATGCGGATGAACCCGGTGCGGGGGTCGCGCTGGTAGGCCACGAACAGCAGGCCTGCGTCGTACATCATGCCCTGCCGCCACGGCGGCCAGCGCTCCGCGGTGAAGCTCAGGCCGTCGTTGTACGAATACCCGCGCCGCAGGATCGACGCGCCGCCGACATTCGCCGGATTGGCCAGCCGCACATGCGCGTCATCCGGGATCAGCGGGTTGCCGTCCTTGTCGGTCGCGGCGAAGTCCGGCGGATCGAACTCGGCCGCCGATCCCAGCGGCGCGCCCGAGCGCTTGCGCCGTCCGATCACCTGCTCCTGGAACTCGGTGTCCGTGCGGTCCCAGTGTTCCAGCGAGATGCGGATGCGGCGGACGACGACGTAGCTGCCGCCGCGCAGCCAGTCCGGTCCCTCGCCGCCGATCCACACCACCTCGTCCGGCTTCACGCCGGCGGTGGGCCGCGCCACCGGGTTCGCCGTGCCGTCCTTGAACCCCATCAGGTTGCGCCCGGTGCTCTCGTCGGGCGGCGACGACGAGAACCCCGCCTGCGCCCAGCGCAACGCCGCCATCCCGTACGACAGCCGCGACAACTGGCGCACCGCGTGGAACGCGACCTGCGGATCGTCGGCGCAGGCCTGCACCGAGATGTCGCCGCCGGTGCGCGCCTCCAGCAACTGGTCGCCGTTGAAGCGCGGCAGGTCGGCCAGCGCCTCCGGCCGGCGCGACGCCAGGCCGTAGCGGTCCTTGCCGTCCTTGACGAACAGACCGGGGCCGAAACCAAAGGTCAGCGTCAGCCGTGACGGCGGCAGCCCGAGCGCATCGCCCGAATCGCCGTCGGGCGCGTTCGGATCCGCACTCGGCGGCCCCGCCGGCTGGCCCGCCGCCATCCTCGCGGCCGCCGCCGTCCAGAGCTTCAGCAACGCCGCGACCTGGGTCGCCTGCGTCGCATTGAGGTCGAACACGGCCAGATACGTGTGCGACTGCGACGGCGTCAGGATGCCGCCCTGGCGCGCGCCGTAGAACGGCTCGACGGACGGCGGCGCCGCGGTGTCGGCCCGCGCAGGCCGGAGCATCCCGGCCCCCGCAAGCCCGCCCACGCCCGCGAGGAAACCGCGGCGCGAGGCGAAGGGACAGGTGCTCAATGTGCCAGCACGAGCGTGTTCATCTCGTCCTTCACGTAATAGAAGCCGTCGCCGGCCGGGGTCATCGCGATGCCGAACAGGTCGCCGCTGCCGGGCGGGGTCTGCGCCTTGTTGGCGTCGATCCACAGCGCCGTGATCTGCTTGCCGGTCGCCGGATCGATCTCGACGCACTGGCCGTTCTGCGCGTTGGTCACCAGCAGGTGTCCGTTCGGCGCCATCACCATCGCCAGCGGCCGCTTCAGCAGCCCGTCCCTGGTCACCTCGCGCCCGGTGCCCGCGCTGGTGGTGCGGGTCAGCGCGTCTTGGATCGCGGCGACGCGGTTGTCGATCGCGTCCGACACGTACAGCGTGCCGTCGCGGCCGAGCGCCAGCCCGGTCGGCCCGATGACGAACACGTCCTTGTCGGCCTGCTCGCCGAAGCCGCCGGCGATGACGGTTTCGCGAGTCACGGTGGGAGGACCGGCTTCCGGCACCGCCAGTTCGATGCGCACCACGTTCGCCTTGTGCACCACGTCCTGGCCGGGCGGCCCGACATCGAAGCCGGTGTTGCTGACGAACAGCGTCGCGGTGCCACCCTGGTCGACCACTGCCATGTTGCCCCACGGCCCGTTGATGTTCGGGCTGGTGATCACGTGCGCGACCGCTCCCTGCGCATCCAGGATCAGCAGGCAGCCGGTGCCCTTGGTCGCGGTGGTGCCGTCCTGGCTCGGCAGGCTGCCGACGATCACCCAACCGGATTTCAGCACCGCCATCGCGGTGGTCAGCCCGATGCCGCCCGGACATTGCGGCAGATGGCGCGGGATGGCGGCGAACTGGGTCAGCGCGCGCGTCTGCGGCGACCACGCGACGATCGTCGTGCCCAGGCCCTGCAGGTTGTTGCGGTCGTTGAAGTTGGTCACCAGCACGTCGCCCTTCTGGACCTTGCCGAACGACGCCGGCGCGACGGCCACCGCGTACGGGTTCTGGTCGCCGTTGTCGGGCACCGTGGACGCGAGCGTGGTGAAGCGGTGGATGTTGCGCAGGAACCCGCCGTCGTCGTCGGCCAGCGCGACGCCCGCCACCCCCGTCATTGCGAGCGCAGCGAAGCAACCCAGAGCCACGCGGCAAACTTCCGTCACGCGGCCCTGGATTGCCACGGCGCTGCGCGCCTCGCAATGACTGGATCGGATCGAACGAAACGAACGCGCCTTCATAGCCAACTCCTGTCAGCGTACGTCATCTCAGAACGTCACCACGGTGCGCAGGCCGAGCACGGCCTCGTTGCGGATGCGGGTCGGCGGCTCGAGCGGGTTGGGAAGGCCCGCGCCCGGGTTGAACACGTACTGGAAGTCCGGCTGCGCCTGCCACCACGGCGCGATTTGGTACTGATAGGTGACCTCGATGAAGCTCTCGCTGGAGCGCACCGGGATGCCCGTGCCGGTGTAGAAGTTGATGTCCTTGTCGAGCTGGCTGGCGCTGCCGCTGACCTTCGCCAGCCCGTAGCCCACGCCGAACGTGTCGTTGTCGCGGCCGGGCAGCGGCGCCTTGACGACCACGCCGGCATTCAGGCCGAACGAGATCAGGTTGCGGTCCGACGGCGCGCCCATGATGCGGGTGAACAGGTTGACCATCAGCGGCTGGTTCGGATCCGGCCGCCACACCGTCTGGTCCGCCACCCCGTAGACGCTGAAATTGTACTGGTGCTGCCGCGCGATCCCGGTGCTGCCGGGCGCCGCGAGCGACATGCCGGAGTTGTCGATGCGCGGATCTGGAAACGACGCGGTATCGAACCATGCGCCGAGCTTGTAGGTGCCGGGCAGCCCGTGCGATGCGCCCGACGCCGACACCAGCTGCCCCTCGCTCGGCTGGTTGATCGCGTAGTCCGCCTCGGCGATGAACAGCGCGCCGGTGTTGAGGTTGAACTGCGCGCCGTATTGCTCGCGGCCGCGCGTCTGCGAGTCGTTGTCGAACGGGCCGCCGGGCGGGTTGTCGTCGAACACGCCGCCGAGCAGCGTGAGCGCGCTGCTCGGCTCGCCGCGCAGCCGCACGCCGAGCGAGGACAGCGGATAGGCCGGACCGCCTGCGTACAGGTCGTACGACGGCACCACCGGCCAGCCCATCATCGTGTTGATGAACGCGCCGGCGCCCGCGCTGGTGATGAACTCCTGATCCAGGCTCAGCTGGCCGATCTTGAGGTCCATCTTGCCATCGAGGAAGGACTGCTGGAACCACAGCTCCCACAGCCGCGTGGAATCCTGCGCCTCGATGCCGCTCGCCGTCTGCAGCGTGTAGAGGTTGTCGGTGCTCAGGTCGCGGCCGTGGATCTGGAAGGCGCTCACGTTGAAGATGCCGCCCTCCCAGCCGAACTTCGACGTGTCGACGCCGATGCTGAACATCGTCTGGCCGTCGTAGTCGAAGCCGGTGTGCACGCCGCCGGTGACGTTGCCGAGAACCTCGCTGGTTTCCTGCAATCCGATCGACACGCCGTATTGGCCGGCCCAGGTGCGCAGGCCGAAGATGTCGCCGAGCAGGCTGGTGCGCGAGGAGGCGAACAGCTGGGTCGTGAACCCCGGCTCGCCCGGCGCGGGCTGGGCCGGCACCGCCGGCGCCGCGGCCTCGCCGGGCGCCGGGTTGCCCTCGTCGGCAGCGAGCTGTGCCGGATCTGCCAAAACGGCCACCGGACACGCCGCCACGAGAGCCAACCCACAGAGCGCCAGCCGATACACGCACAACTCCAAGGATTCCGGCGCGGACCGGTCTGCCCGCACGTCTGCGCGACAGGGCTAGTGCAATTGCGAATGACTTGCAACATCGATCCCGCCCCGCGCCTTGCGTGACCCCCCGTTGCCGCGTGCGCGCTTGAGGCCGGATGCGAACCGTGTAGGCTGACCGCATGTTCGCTTCGATGGGCACTGCGCGAATTACCGTCCCGGCCGCCTGACCCGTATCTGCTTGTATGGGGCTTTCGCTTGTCAAGCGTTATTCAATGCTCGGGTCCTTTCAACATTAAACGAGCCGAGGGGGAGCCCGCCTTGGTGCGCGGTAACGTCGCGCTACGACCT
>Ga0209656_10001135_pt1 | contig 17209 bp, 16 predicted proteins | sample BogFormECP12_OM2_FD_188239 | JGI IMG/M metagenome (GOLD analysis project Ga0209656, IMG submission 188239) | Bog forest soil microbial communities from Calvert Island, British Columbia, Canada - ECP12_OM2 (SPAdes) (version 2) | ecosystem: Environmental > Aquatic > Freshwater > Wetlands > Bog ... | reverse complement strand
CGAAGTGATCGGGCTTGTTATCGGTCCCCCATATCCTGCGAATGTAAAGCTGGTCGAAGGATTGGGTCCGTTGGCCTTGTCGCCGATCAAGGTGTCGAACGGCGCGGGATCGCCCCTGCCGCGAAGTTGCCCGTCCCGATGTTCGTTTGCCCATTCGTCCAATTGGCGTGGCCGAGCGTCGGGGTGATAACAGCCGCCTCGATCGAGGGCGTGCCGGCGGCGGACGCTATGATAACGACCATCGCGGGTATGAGGGCTCTTCTCACGGTGCGCCTCCAAATTTTCTCACCTGCATTTACCATACTTCTGGTCAATCGTCGCGCTGCAAGACGCCACAACCAAGGTCGGTGGACTAGGACTGAGCGATGAGCAAGAGACCAAAGCCAGCGTTGCTCGGCTCGCAGCGGGTTCGATCCCGCTCTCGGCAAGCGGCGCAGCCGGCTGCAAGGGGAGCGTGGCTGATGCTCGGCGGAGCTTTTGCCGCCTTTACCGTCAGCGCCGGGATCATGCACTCCTACGCGGTGTTCCTGGTGGCCTTTATCGAGGAGTTCCGGTGGAGCCGTGCCGAGACCTCGATCGCCTATTCGGTCTCGCAGCTGGTTGCGGGCGGGAGCTCGCCGCTGGTTGGCGCGCTGGTCGACCGGCTCGGGCCGCGCCGCCTGCTGCTGCTCGGCGGCAGCCTGCTCTTTGCCGGGTTGATGGGCAGCGCACTGATCTCCACGCTTTGGCAAAATGTCCTGCTCTACGGCATCATCATGACCATCGGGGCGAACTGCCTCGGACTGGTGGTCTTCGTGCCGCTGTTGTCGCGCCAATTCGTGCGGCGACGCGGCATGGCGATCTCGATCGTCCAGTCGGCCAACGGTTTCGGACGCGCTGCGTCGGCGCCGCTCGTTCAGCTGTCGATCTCGACAATCGGGTGGCGCGAGACCTATCTGATGCAAGCGGCATTCGTCGCCGCTTCTGTGCCGTTGCTCGCCGCCCTCTTTCGCCGTGCCGGCCGTTACCCGATCCCAAGCGAGCCTGCCGCGGCGGCCACGGATCCGCTTCCCGCACGCTTGCCGCCTTCCAGCTGGACCTTGGCCGAAGCGATGCATACCCCGCATTTCTGGCTGCTCTTCGCTGTCTATCTGTTCACCGGTCTCGGAAGCTTTCTGGTGTCGTTGCACCAGCTCGCCTTTGCCATCGATGTCGGCTTCGACAAGCTTTACGCCGCGGGGGTGCTCGGCATAGGCAGCTTCCTGGCGATCGCCGGAACAATTTTTACGGGCAGTCTGTCGGATTATATCGGGCGCGAATGGTCGGCGATCCTGGCCTACGGCATCTCGATCATCGGGGTGGTATGCGCCCTGCTCATCACCAGCCCTGACCAGCACTGGCTGTTATGGCTGCACGCCTGCTTCTTCGGCCTGACCTGGGGCGCCAGGGGTCCGGCGATCACCGCCAAGACCGCCGACCTCTTCCCGGGAGGCCGCCTCGGGACGATCCTCGGCGTGATCACGATCGGCAGCGGCATCGGCTCCGCCGCCGGCGCATGGGCAGCCGGGTGGATCTTCGACCTATCCGGCAGCTACCGTGTCGCCTTCCTTCTGTCTATCGCCGCCTATCTCTGCGGTTGCATCGCCTTCTGGGCGCTGCGCCGTCCGCCCGTGCGGTAGCGCTCAGGCGGCGAAGTCGATCAGCTGGCGCACCGGGGCACCGGATTTCAGCGCGGCGAAGCCTTCGTTGATTTCACCGAGCTTGATCCTACCGGAGATTAGGTGGTCGAGCTTGAGGCGGCCTTGGCGCCACAGCGACAGCAGCCGCGGCATGTCGACCCGGAAGCGGTTGCCGCCCATCGAGGTGCCCTGGAGCTTGCGGTCGCGCAAAAAATCGTAGCCGTGCAATTCGATCTTCACGCCGAAGGGCACCATGCCGATGATCGTGGCGGTGCCGCCCGGGCGGAGCATCCCGAACGCCTGTTCGGCTGTATTCTTGGTGCCGAGCGCTTCGAACGAGTAGTGCACGCCGCCGCCGGTCATCTCCCTGACCTGCGCGACCGGGTCAGCGTTGCTCGCATTGAGCGTGTCGGTGGCTCCGAGTTCGCGCGCGAGCTCGAGCTTCGACGCGACGGTGTCGATGGCGATGATGCGCTCGGCACCGGCGAGCGCCGCGCCATTGACCGCCGACAGCCCGACCCCGCCGCAGCCGATCACCGCGACCGTCGCGCCCGGCTCGACCTTGGCGGCATTGAACACCGCGCCGACCCCGGTCATCACGCCGCAGCCAACCAGCGCCGCTCGGTCGAGCGGAATGTCGGGATCGATCTTCACCATCGCATTTTCGTGCACCAGCATCTGCTCGCCGAAGGACGAGAGATTGAGGAACTGGTTCATCAATTCCCCGCCCTTCCACGACAGGCGGCGCGAGACGCCCGGCGGCAACTTGACCTCGGTGTTCTCGCACAAATTCGGATGGCCGGTGATGCATTGCGGGCAGGTGCCGCAAAACACTGAAAGGCAGGTGATGACGTGGTCACCCGGCTTGACGTAAGTGACAGCGTCGCCGACCGCCTCGACGATCCCGGCGGACTCGTGGCCGAGAACGCAAGGTGTCGGATGCTGGTAGAGGCCCTCAATGAAGTGCAGATCGCTGTGGCACAGCCCGGCAAAGGCAGTGCGCAGCAGCACCTCGCGGCTCTTCGGCTTGGTCAGCTCGACCTCTTCGATCGTCAATGGCTGGTTCGGGGCGTGAAGGACGGCGGCTTTCATTGGACGCTCCTGCGCAGGTGTAAGGCGACCGACTCATCATTCCCGCGAAAGCGGGCGTGAAGGAATTCAAATTGAGCTGGAGGAGTGCGGTGCGTCTTTCGAGACGGCCGCTGCGCGGCCTCCTCAGGATGAAGAATTCTCTCAATTATGCCAGAGACTTGCCTCATCCTGAGGAGCGCCCAAGAGGCGCGTCTAGAAGGACGCACCACCGCAATGCAGCCATGTTCGTCACGCGCTTTCGCGGGGTGACAGTTCAATCCTGCGAGACAACGGGGCATCTCGGGCTCGCTCACTCTTGGAAATTGAGGCGCAGGCCGGGCTCGGGCCAATCCATCGCAGCCAGTTGGCCGGTGCCGGAAAGCGTGATGTAGGCCGTCTTCATGTCCCTGCCGCCAAAGCAGATGTTGGTCGGGTAGACGTCGGGCGTCTTGACCTGGCGCACGACCCTGCCGTCGGGCGCGATGACGCTAATGTGGCCGGTAATCAGGGTCGCAACGGCGATGTTGCCCGAGGCCTCTACGGCAAGGCTGTCGAAGCGCTGAAAGCCCGGGAGCCCGCAGACGAGGCGGCCGGTATAGGGCGCGGGGAACGGCTCCTTTCGGAGGACACCAGGCTCGACGATGTCAAAAGCGAACAGGCGCGAGCTTTCGGTGTCCGCGACATAGACGGTTTTCTCGTCCGGCGACAGGCCGACCCCGTTCGGGCTCAACATCGGATGGACGAGCTCGACGATCTTCGAGCCATCGGGCAAGGCATAATAGAGCCCGCCGTGGTCACGGTCGCGCGCCCGCCGCTTGCCGAGATCGGTGAAATAAAAGCCGCCCCGGCGGTCGAACACGATGTCGTTCGGCGCCGACAATTTATGCCCGCCGCATTGGGTGTAGAGAATACGGGTCTCGCCGGTGCGCGGATCGATCCGCTGGATGTAGCCGCACTGGTAATCCTTGGCCGGCCCGGTCGACAGAAACCCGCCTTCGGCGTATTCGTTTCCGCCATTGTTGCACAGGTAGAGCGCGCCATCGGGCCCGCGCGCGAGCCCGTTCGGCCCGCCCCCCGCGGACCCGATCGTCGATTTGCTGCCGTTGGGCGCGACGCGGGTGACCGCGCTGCCGGCGATCTCGCCCAAGATCACCGAGCCGTCGGCCATCGCCACCGGCCCCTCGGGAAACCGTAACCCGGTCGCCACAATGCGTATATCGGCCATCGCGCGTTCCTCCGCTGCACCCTTACGCGAGAATTCTGAGGCCGTGGTCGCCCGAGCGTCAAGCAGGCGCTCCGGATTATCTCCGCGTCTCAACCATCAATTGAATCGGTAACCGATGTTTGCTAAATCTGCAGCGAATCTGCAGCAAAAATCTTGCCTACCAGTTGAGCGCCCCGCCCGCCCCTGCGCTGGCCCAGCCCACCGCACCGCCCGAGTTCCGGGACAGGCCGTTCTCGGCCTCCTTCAAGCGCCGTTCGAAGTCGCTCGTCTCGATCGCGCGGACAAGGGTGTCGACTACTGCCGCTATCGTGCCCGCCTCGCCTGGCGTGATTATGCCGCCGGCCAGAGCCGAGGTGACCGCCTTCATCGCGGCGGCGATGTCGTGGGCCTCCAGCCCACGGGCTTTGTCCCGTGCGGGCTCTCGATCGGCGGCAGCGCGAACTTGACGGTGCGTTCGCGGCACGGCGGCAGGATCCGTTCGAGGCACAGCCGCATGGCAGTCGGGCCCCCGACGAGCGCCAAGTCCATCGCCTTCTGGGTCAAAGCCTCGGACCCGGCTTCGAGCAATGCCGCGGCGGCGAGCGTCGCCTTGTTCCGCGACCCGGCCCGGCGGCCGGCAGGATTGCCCGACCGGCCCTTTTGGAACGGCCGCCCGCGCGGCAGTCCCGGCGGTTTTGGTAAAAGCCCCTCAGCCATGTGTATCTCCTTGAACCAATCGGCGGCCCGTTCGACGGCCCGCCATCGGCCGGAGTATTCGATACTAATATGGCAATTACTATATCGTCATAATCGCAATCGAGTCGCATATGGCTTGACCCAGACGCCGGCGAGGATTTAACCGCAAAGTCGGGACTTCGGTCAGCGGCGCCGGACAGCAATAAGGGTGCGAGCGTGACGATCATCCGGCTTCCGCTTTCATTCAATGTCGACGCAAGATAGAAATGTCACCCGGCGCGCAAAGTAGAGATGACACCCTCAGTGTTGGCGGACACGATCAGCGCAATACCGCAATCACCAAAGGACGGCCCTTCTAGCCCCATCGGGCTTGGTGCTAGATAGCGATCACGACCCGTGAGGGTCGCACCAGGGAGAATACACATGACTGTGGCGCGGGCGGCCCGGACGATCAGCGAGCAGGATGCCCATGCGATCGGCGTGACGGGCTTAAAAGGCGGCACGGCGCGGCAGGAGACCATCGTGGCAACCGAGACTAACGTGAAAGCGACGCTGCACCAACGCGCCATTCACGAGCTAAAGGAGTTCGTGATCCTTGCCGTCTACCTCTACATCACCCTCGGCGCGGTGATCATGATGAAGACGGCCGTGCTGCATACCGAGGGCATCGAATTCGTCCCCTGGGGCATCGCCATCGTCAAGGCCATGCTGCTCGCCAAATTCATGCTGGTCGGCCGCGCAATGAAGATCGGCGAGCGCGACACCACCAGCCCGCTGATCTGGCCGACGCTGCATAGGGCGTTCGCCTTCCTGGTGCTGCTGATAATCCTGACTATCATCGAGGAAGCCGTCGTCGGCCTGTTCCACCACCGGTCGATTGCTGCTTCGCTTGGCGAGCTCGTTGGCTCCCGGCTGGAGGAAACACTCGCCGGCTACCTCATCATGCTGCTGGTGCTCATTCCGTATTTCGCCTTCCGCGTCCTCGGCGAGGCGCTCGGCGAAGGCAGGCTGGCGAGGATGTTCTTTGTCGAGTGGGAGCCGATGGCTTCGCCGGCCGGCAGCGCTCGCGCGGCTTCAACGTCGGAGTAGTGTAACCCCCCACGTTGTAGCAGTATTTGAGCTTGCCGTTCTTTGCGTAGAGGCTCCAGCCGCCGATGTTGGCACCCTGGGCGATGATGACGCCCTCGGCCCCGTCTCCGGAACCTCGACCTCGGCGGTGACGGAATGGGGATTGTTCTTGATGTTCCGCGGCCGGTGCGGCAGTCGGCGCTGCGGCTACCTCGGCGGCCTATGCGGCGGCGAGCACCAACTACTATCCGCCGCCCCATTACCAACGCTATGCGTGGTAGCTCAGCCGGTGGCGTCGAGCACGATCTGATCGTATTGCCAGAGCCGCTCGAACAGTCTGCGGGTCTGCTCCTTGCCGCCCGATTCTGCGGCGATCTCGTCGATAGAGCTATTCCCGTCGATTGCGGCGAATAGGCGCTGTTCTGCGGCATCGATGGCGAGGGCGAGGTCGGGGTAGGTGTGCGCCCGATTGATCAGAACGGCCACGGAACCGGGAGGCACCCGGTCCCGGATGCACAGGGTCCACGGCAGACGCAGAGGAACGTAGTCCCGCCAGACATCACCGTCGAACGTGATCGGCTGGCTCTCTCCCGAGCGATCGTCGCGATAGGAGATGAAGTTGTGTTTGGCCATGGTCCCGCGCAGCAGCTCGACCGCGGCGTGCTGCAATGGCGGCGACAGCGAGACGAGACGCGCGGCGTGCGGCGTCCTCGCCATTGCCCCGCACTGCGGGAGATAGGGAGCCTGCTCGAACCAGCGTCCGAACAATAGGCCGCAGCGCTCCAGCCAGGCATATAGCTGCGGCACGGTGTAGGCGCGATCCTGAGGGTGGAGCAATGCATCGGCGAGCGCATCCGGATTTCTGAAGTCTTTCGCGCGCCTCGACACACCGGCGATCGGGTGGTCGGAAGACAGCGCGCTGATCGTGGTGTCGAGGTCGCGCAACTCCGCCTCGGTGGCGCCGATGCCTAGCAGGCGGCAATACTCCTGCATCATGTAGATGCCGGCACGCCCATATGTTGCATAGACCATCAAGTGCATCGCGCCGGTGGGCGCAAGGACATTGCGCAGCGCCCGTAGGCCGATATCCGGGTCGGGCAGGTGGTGGAGCACGCCGGTGCAGACGATCTGGTCGAATGTCTGGCCGAGCTCTCGGACCTGCTCGATCGCGAGCCGATGGAGAGCGAGGTTTCGCAGCCCATATTTTCGTTGAAGATCGCCCGTGTGGCGCAGGCTGGTCTCGCTGATGTCGATTGCCGTGACACGAGCGTCAGGATCGCGCAGCGCATGAATGGCAGCCTGCGATGTTCCGCAGCCGGCGACCAGGATCTCTCGGTTTGCCCGCCGCTTCTCCGTTGGCCACAGCAGGAGGGACAATGCCCGGCGCCGATCAGGGTTCCGATAGAGGTCGCGGTGCCGATCCAGGCTGTCGATCGGCGCCGGGTACGGGTGGCTATCGTAAAAAGCGCGCACCCGGTCGGCCGGATCGGCGGGCACCGGGGTTTTGGTCTCTTGCCGAGACATATGCGTCTCTCTGCGCCCTTCCTCCATCGGCCCCTCCTCCGAGCCGGCACGGGGCGGCCGCGCACACCCGAACGGCCGCCCCTATCCGATCCGGCTGGATTACGAGTGTTTGCTCTCCTGCAGCCTCCGGAGCACGTCGTCGAGGTTGAAGCTCGCGGCTTTTTGGCGCTGCGGATATTCCCTGAACGTCTGCAGGAATTCCCCGATATAGGCCTGTGCCGGCACCAACAGATAGACGTGATCGACAAGCCAATCGTAGTAGGTGATCGAGGTGATGTCCGCACGCTCGAAGGGATCCGTGCGGAGATTAAAGATCTTTGGCACGCGAAGGGTGACGAACGGCTCCGACCAGACGCGCATCGTGCCGGGCTCCCGCTGTTCCGCGAACACGATCTTCCAATTGTCGTAGCGCAGTGCCACGACCTGCTGGTCGTCGTTGCAGTAGACGAACGAGACCCGCGGGCTCTTCGCCGCCTGGCCGGTCAAATACGGCACCAGATTATAGCCGTCGAGGTGGACCTTGTAGGTCATGTCCCCGATCGTGTAGCCCTTCAGCAGCTTGTCGGCGACCTTCGGGTCGCCGGCCATGGCCAGGAATGTCGGCAGCCAGTCGTGATGCGCCACCATCTCGTTCGACACGGTCCCCGGCTTGATCTTGCCGGGCCAGCGGACCACGCACGGCACCCGATAGGCACCCTCCCAGTTGGTGTTCTTCTCGTTCCGGAACGGGGTCATCGCCCCATCGGGCCATGAAAACATATTTGGACCGTTATCGGTACTGTACATCACAAAAGTGTTGTCGGCGATGCCGGCATCATCGAGCGCCTTCAGCACTTCGCCGACGTTCTTGTCGTGATCGATCATAACGTCGTGGTATTCGCTCTGCCAGCGGCCCGACTGGCCCCTGCTCTCCGGCTTCACATGCGTGCGGAAATGCATGTGCGTGAAGTTCACCCAGAGAAAGAAGGGCTTGCCGGCCTGAGCCTGCCGCTTGATGTACTCGACGGCGCGGCCGGCGATGTCGTCGTCGATCGTTTCCATGCGCTTCTTTGTCAGCGGGCCGGTGTCCTGGATCGTCTGCTTGCCGATCCTGCCGAAGCGCGGGTCGACCGTCGGGTCGTCTCTGTCGGTGGCCTTGCTGTCCATCACGCCGCGCGGGCCAAATCTCTCGCGAAAGTGAGGAAAATCCGACCCCTTCGGGTAATCGGGCAGTTCCGGCTCTTCCTCCGCGTTCAGATGATATAAATTGCCGTAGAATTCGTCGAAGCCGTGCACGGTTGGCAAATATTCGTTGCGGTCGCCGAGGTGGTTCTTGCCGATCTGCGCGGTCGCATAGCCCAATGGCTTGAGCAATTCAGCGATGGTAGGGTCTTCCTTGTGCAAACCAACAGGGGCGGCCGGCAGGCCGACTTTGGTCAATCCGGTGCGCAATCCGTGCTGACCGGTGATGAACGACGATCGTCCGGCCGTACAGCTCTGCTCGCCGTAGAAGTCGGTGAGCCGCATGCCTTCATGGGCGATGCGGTCGATGTTGGGCGTGCGGTAGCCCATCAACCCATCGCTGTAGCAACTCAGGTTGGTGAGGCCGATATCATCGCCCCAGATGACGACGATGTTCGGCTTGGCTGCTGCTCTGGATCTAGCCATCTCGATCTCCTTTCGTTGGTCGGGTGGTGTCGAAAGTGCTTATTGGTCTCGCTTGCTCGGGCTGTCTAGCTAGGTGAGGCGCCACAGAACCGCACCGAAGGCGAACAGGCCGATGAAGATCAGGAGAATGGCGACCGCCAAGACCGGCGATTGCATTCCCTCCTTTGTTAGTCCGGCGAGGGGCGCGAACGGTTCGCCCCACATATAACGTACCGTCCACCAGTACTGCCAAATCGAGATCACAAGCGCCAGGACACCGCACGAAATCAGCGCGAGCCCGAGAAATTCCGGCGCGGTTGGCAGATAGGCAGAGCGGGCTCCGGGGATTTGTTGCAAGTGGTTGAGGTACTGGACAAGGGCAAAGCCGAAGCCGATCAGCGCCACCGCGGTGCGCAGCCACGACATCATCGTGCGCTCAAGGCTCAAACGAGTGCGGACCCAGGCAAAATGGCTGTCCGCCGTCACCCGTACTTCGAACCTGCCCACGTTAGGGGCGGCGTGTGAATCTGTCATGTTCAATGCCCTTTTGCCGACGGTTCACGTCTACGCCCTCACGAGATCCGGTTTGGAGAGGCGCCCCCCAGCCACCAGCGCTCGATGCGCACGACCGGCCCGCGGATGATCACATACGGGACAAACGCGAACAGCAAAGCGACAATAACCGCCTCGGCCGGATAGAACCGCTTCAGCACGATGATCTGGTAGATCACGTCCATCACGAGGCCAAGAAGGATGATCCTGGCGGTCGCGTTCAATCCCTCATTCAGCCGTTCGATGCGCTCGCGCGGGTTGCGCAGCATAGTCCAAAAATACGGTGAGCGGCCGGTCCGCGCGTCCTTGAGGCCATCCAGGATCGCGGCGATTGCCGCCATCAACGGCTGCAGGATGAAGCGGAACCTCATCGGCGCGTCCGCCCGGTCGATGAGCTGGTGCCAGACGCGTTTCAAGGTTTCGATCGAAACGCCGTGCCATACGCCGGCGGCGACGATCAGCACGAGGATGAACGCAACGACCAGTTTCGCCAGGAGGCTCAGTTTCTGTGGCTCGGCATCGGTCATCCCTCTGCTCCCCTTTGCCTCCTGTCAGGTTCCCAGATCCGGCAGCGCCAGGATGTGTAACCTGATCGCGTCGAGCGAGTCGATCACGTGGACCCCCTTCGCATCACACCAGCGTCAGGTCAAGCTGGGTTCGCGACGACCTCTTAATAGACGCCGCTGCCGTTGTAGCTCGGGCGGTAGTAGGCGCCGTTATAGCCGAAGTAGGTGATGCCGTTGACGTTCTGATCTACCGCGCCACCTGGGCGATCCGGTCAGCGCCTGACTACTGCCGTGCCATGGCGATGCGGATGGCCTCCTCCGGCGAGACGAGGTGATCCGAGCTCTCGGCCGCATCGCCGATGGCGAGCTGCACCCCCTTGACCGTTCCGTTGAAGGCATTGCCGCGCGAACCGTAGTCCTGAGACACAGGAGCGCCGCTGTCCTCGCCGACGTCGCAACCGTCGTCGGCGGAGAAGACCATCGCCTGCGTCATCGGAATGGCTCCGTCGCCGACCTTCTCGCCGTCGACATAGAGTGTCACCTGTCCGCCCTTGCCGAGGCCGCCACCGGCGTAGGCAAACTCCATGCGTACCTGGTGTTCGCCTGCCGGCAATGCCCGCGTGGCTTCGACATAGAAGTGATGTACCCCCGCTACATTGTAGCAGTATTTGAGCTTGCCGTTCTTCGCGTAGAGGCTCCAGCCGCCGATATTCGCACCCTGGGCGATGATCACGCCCTCGGCCCCCGTCTGCGGGACCTCGATCTCGGCGGTGACGGAGTGGGACTTGTTTTTGATGTTCAGGACGCAGTTCTCCGACAGGCGCCCCATGCCGCCGAACAGCAGCTGAGCCTTCCCTTTGATCAGCACCGGCCGGCCGGCGGTGTCCGGGTTCATCTTCTCGACAACCCGGTCGTCGATGGGTAGCACGTTGTAGCGCGTCGCCTCGATCAGCCACAGTCGCTGCAGCTCGTGGAGCTTCTCCGGCATTTGTTTGGCGAGATCGTTCGCCTGGCTCCAGTCCTTGCCGGTGTCGTAGAGCTCCCAGACGTCGTCGTCGAGGGGCACGGTCTTCCGACCCACGAGTACCCAGGGGGTGCCGTGCTTGGTCACCGCAGTCCAGCCCTTGTGGTAGATCCCGCGATTGCCGAACATTTCGAAGTACTGCGTCTCGTGCCGCTCCGCGGCCTTGGCGTCGTCGAACGAGTACAGCATGCTCACGCCCTCGATGGGCCGCTGCTGTACGCCGTTGACCGAGACCGGCTCGGGCAACCCCGCCGCCTCGAGGATTGTCGGTGCTACGTCGATGACGTGGTGGAACTGCGAGCGGATTTCGCCTTTGGCCTTGATGCCGTTGGGCCAATGCACGATCGTGCCGTTGCGCGTCCCTCCCCAGTGCGAGGCGACCTGCTTGGTCCATTGGTAAGGGGCGTTCATTGCGTGCGCCCAGCCCACGGCGTAGTGGTTGTAGGATTCCGGCCCGCCGAGCTTTTCGTATCGCTCCATCAGGAATTCCGGGGTCTCGAGGGCCGCCAAGCCGTTGAAGTTGGCCATCTCGTTGTAGGCGCCGTTCAACGTGCCTTCGGCCGAGGCGCCGTTGTCGCCGATGATGTAGTAGACGAGCGTGTCGTCGAGGATGTTGAGCTTTTTCAAGCCGTTGAGCAGGCGTCCGACATGGTGGTCGGTGTACTCCATGAACCCCGCATAGACCTCCATCTGGCGGCGCAGTATGGGCTTTAGCGCCGCCGGCATGTCGTCCCACGCCGGAATCTCCGTGTGGCGCGCGGTGAGCTGGCAGTCCGCCGGGATTACGCCGAGCGTCTTCTGCCGGGCGATGGTCTCTTCGCGCAGCTTGTCCCAGCCCTGGTCGAACTTGCCCTTGTACTTGTCGGCCCACTCCTTGGGCACATGGTGAGGCGCGTGGGTCGCGCCGGGCGCGAAGTAGACAAAGAACGGTTTGTCGGGCGCCAGCGCCTTCTGCTGCGAGACCCAGGCCATCGCCTTGTCGGTCATGTCCGCCATGAAGTGGTAGCCCTCTTCAGGCGACTTTTTCGGCTCGACAGCCGTGGTCCCCTCGTACAGGGTGGGGTACCACTGGTTCGCCTCGCCGCCGATGAACCCGTAGAAATACTCGAACCCTCCGCCGCCGGTGGGCCAGGCGTCGAATGGTCCGACCGGGCTCGTCTCCCACACCGGCACTTCGTGGCATTTGCCGAACTGCGCGGTCGAGTAGCCGTTGAGCTTCAGCGTGCGTGCCAGCGGCGAGATGGTATTGGGCAGCACCGAGCTGTAGCCCGGCGCGCCGGTGGCGATCTCGGTGATGCCGCCCATACCTGCGGAGTGGTGATTGCGGCCGGTCAGCAGCGCCTGCCGCGTCGGGGAGCAGAGGGCGGTGGTGTGGAACCGGTTGTACTTCAGCCCGGCCGCCGCCAGCTTTTCGGCGTTCGGCGTTTGGCAGGGGCCGCCAAAGGCGCTCGCGGAGCCGAACCCGGCGTCGTCGATCAGGATAAGCAGCACGTTGGGCGCGCCTTTGGGCGGGCGCAATTGCTCGATTGGCGAGAACTTGGTGTCCGGATCCTTCGCATCATAGGTGATCAGCCCGGTGCGCTCAGGCGAGGGGATCGGGAGATGTGAACGATGTTTCCTGTCTTCGCTGCTCATGGTCTGATCGTCCCTTTACATGGTGCATCGGTCATCACGACGCTCTCGCCTGACGAACGACGCAACGGAAACCGACATGGCTCGTCGAGGTGTCCACCGGCTCCGGATGACGTGCAGCCGGACGGTAACGGCGGCAGTAATTCGGCGCACACAGATGCGACCCGCCTTTGAGCACCTTACGAGGAATCTTGATTTCGGGCTGGCAGGGGTCATAGCTCGAATCCTCACGACCGCCCCGCGGATTGATCGGGATGCAGCAGGCCTTGTGAGCATCGGCTTCGTGTCCGGCTGAGTACCAGTCGCTGGTCCATTCCCAAACGTTGCCGATCATGTCGTAGATGCCATAGCCGTTTGGTGGGAAGGTCGTCACCGGAGAAGTGCGCTCGTATCCGTCGAGCTTAAGATTCTCGTGCGGAAATGCTCCCTGCCAGGTGTTCGCCATCTGCTTGCCGCCGGGAGTGACTTCATCGCCCCAGGCGAACTCGGCGCCGTCGAGCCCGCCGCGAGCGGCGAACTCCCACTCCGCTTCGGTCGGCAATTCCTTGCCCGCCCATTTCGCGAAAGCCAAGGCGTCGCTGTAGGCGACGTGCACGACGGGATGATCATTGAGTCCGCTGAGCGAGCTGCGCGGCCCGTAGGGCCGCTTCCAGTTGGCGCCGAACTTGAAGGTCCACCACTGGTTCCAGTTGCGCATATCATCGACCGAATGCTTCGGCGGACTGAAAACCAGGGAACCTGCCTTGAGCATGTTCGGCAGAGCTCCCGGATAGTCCTTCGGATCCGGCGCGATCTCGGCGAAGGTGACATGTCCGGTCGCCCTGACGAACTCGCGGAATTCGCGGTTTGTCACCGGAGTGCGATCGATCCAGAAGGCGTCGACGGTCACGCGATGGACTGGCGCCTCTTCCGCATAATGCTTGTCCGACCCCATAAGGAAGATGCCGTCGGGAATCCAGACCATATCGGCGTGGCGCGAGCTCTCTGAGACCGCACTTTGCGGCTGGATCGACGTGAAAGCAGTGTCAATGGTCACGGTCAGAAGCCTGCCAATACCGGTTGATGCCCCAGCAAAGCGGTCATAGAAGAATACCGACGAGGCCGAAAGCGCCGATTATAAGCAGCATGATCGCAACCGTCACGGCGATCGATCGCATGGCGCTGTAAGCGTAGTCAGGATGTTCGAGTCGCTGCAGAGTTCGGGTGCGCTAGACGATAGCAGCAAGCAGGGCCAGCATGCCAAGAATGATGAAGCTGCTTCAAAAGACCAGGGTGCTGCGGATGGGATCGACGGTATTGTGTAGTCCGACCGACTTCAGATATTCATACACCTTGCCGATTCCGAACCCGAACCCGATCAGCGAGAGGGAACTGCGAATCCACGCCATCAGCGTTCGGTCCGCCGCCAAACGATTGCGCTCCTTGGTGAGCTCTGTGGCAGTGTTGCGGACAGAGGAGGTATCGCTCATTGCCAATGCCGCATACCGCTTGAAGGCCTGATTTGTGCTCATCGCATGCGTTCAGCCGGAGGACGCGGGCCGGCGAAAAACCTCGAGAACGCGCAAGCTGTGGATCTCGCCGCGATTTAGCACAAGCACGAGGCGACCGACTATCCAGATTCGGGATGACGCCCGGAACCGATGCCACGTTTCGGTGCTGCCGTCAAACACCCTCTTGACACCCTCTCGGGGCGTCCGGTCTTTAGCCTAGAGCGCTGTTCTCAAGCGCCCGGGTATTCGCAGTTCGTGCGGCGGGATGTACCGATAGAGTGTCGCCGGAGTGACGCCGCGGTGCGCGATTTGGGTCACGCCGATGTCGGGATTGGCGAGCATCGCCTTGGCGGCCTCGATGTCGTCGTCCGTGAGTTTCGGCGGACGGCGTCCTGTGCGACCAACGCGGCGCGCGGCGGCAAGGCCTGCTTGAGTGCGCTCCCGGATCAGGCCTACGTTCGAATTCCGCCAATGCGCCAAACCTATGAAAAACAGGCCGACCTTGCGCGGTCGTCGTGTCGAGGGCTTCGGTCAGGCTGCGAAAACCGATACCTCTCAGCCGCAGTTCCTCGACGGTTTCGATCAACTGCTTCATCGAGCGCGCCAAGCGGTCGAGCTTCCACACAATCAGCGTGTCGCCGCGGCGGGCGAATTCCAGCGCGTCGCGCAAGGCTGGTCGATCCGTCACTGCGCCCGACAATTGCTCGGTAAAAATCCTCCCGCATCGCGCTTCGGCGAGCGCGTCCCGCTGCAAGGCAAGATTCTGGTCAATGGTCGAAACCCGCGCGTAGCCGAGCAACACACCTTTCGACGATCCGTCCTCGCCGGGTCGCGGCGATGAAATGGCTTGGGCAACCCTTCCGCCTGGCGGGGCGGCCTCGTTTGCTCGGCGGGGTCGTCTGAGCGCTTCTCGCTTTCTTCTTCTGCATGCAAGGTGGGCTTCTTCTTCTGCATGCAAGGTGGGCTTCTTCTTCTGCATGCAAGGTGGGCGAAAAAATTAGAGGGAGCCAACACTCTTACAAGACTTTTGAGAAGTTCGCGGTAGGGACGCCCATTACTGAGCGCCCCCCGCACAGATCCGAGCGAGCCCAATTCGAGCACTCGGCTCCTACCTCGAGTGTCTGACGGCAAAGCGTACACTGGGGGCCGAATTCCGTAGCCGTTTGCGACCAGTTGAGGGCCGTGGATAAGCGGCGTCTCACCCACATTTCGGGTCGGCTGTCGACTGCGGATCTACCCATCATCGAAGAGGGTATCCGGCGCATTCTGGAACTCTAATACCATGGCCCGTCCTGACATTTTGCCTGGCTCCTCGAAGGGTGGGGGCGATTTGTGAACGGGATGCCGAGTCAGCGAGCGGGCTCGCTCGGCGTATCGGGTTGGAGGACGCCGCGGCGGATCTGGTCGCGCTCGATCGATTCGAAGAGGGCTCGGAAATTGCCCTCGCCGAAACCCTCGTTGCCCTTTCGCTGGATGATCTCGAAGAAAATCGGGCCGATCACCGTCTCGGTAAAGATCTGCAGCAGGAGACCTTGGCCGGCGTCGGGCGCGCCGTCGATCAGGATCCGGTCGCGCTGCAACCGGGCGAGATCCTCGCCATGCCCCGGCACACGGCCATCGACGGCCTCGAAATAGGTGTCCGGCACCGACATGAACGAGACAGCGCGCGATTGCAGCGTCTCGACCGTCGCGTAGATGTCGGCGGTGGCGAGCGCGATATGCTGGATGCCCTCGCCGTGGTAGGCTTCGAGGTATTCCGCGATCTGCGATTTGTCGTCGGCGCTCTCGTTGATCGGGATGCGGATCCGCCCGCACGGGCTCGTCATCGCCTTTGATTTGAGCCCGGTCAGCTTGCCTTCGATATCGAAATAGCGGATCTCGCGAAAGTTGAAGAGCCGCTCGTAGAAGTCGGCCCACAGCTGCATGCGCCCGCGATGGACATTGTGGGTCAGGTGGTCGAGCGCGGTAAGCCCCACTCCGGATGGCGGATCGGCGACGCGCGGGACGAAGTCGACGTCGTAGATTGTCCGATCGCCGTACCGATCGACGAGATAAATGAGGCTGCCGCCGATCCCTTCGATGGCCGGGATGTTGAGCTCCATCGGCCCGACCTTGCCGTGCACGGGCTTCGCGCCGAGCGCGATCGCCCGCTCATAAGCCTTGGCGGCATCGGCGACGCGGAACGCGATCGCACAGACCGACGGGCCGTGCAATCGGGCAAAGGCCTGCGCGAAGCTCTCGGGCTCGGCGTTGACGATGAAATTGACGTCGCCCTGCCTGTAGAGGGTGACGTTCTTCGAGCGGTGGTGCGCCGCCGCGACGAACCCCATGCGCTCGAACAGCGCGGCCAATGCCTGTGGGTCGGGGCCGGTGTATTCGACAAATTCGAACCCCTCCGTCCCCATAGGGTTGTCCCAAAGATCGCGCCTCGCCGCAGCGATGGGCCGAGCCGATTCCACCGTCGTCATCGCGGCCTCCGATCGCGTTCCGCTCCACCGGTGATGTGGTCCCCTTTCCACCGCGCGCCAAGGATGGTCAGCCGGGCCATCCGGGTTCGGCACATGATCTCGGGGCAAATGCCTGGCTGCGGGCGAAGCTGGATTGTCAGTCCAGCCCGGCCGCCACACGCTCCTGGCCCGCGAGATACCGCTGCCAGCCATAGCTCGCCCCCTGGTAGTTGGCCTCGTCTTCGGGCCGGAAGCCCGACTGTTCCATGCGCACGAGCGTGCCGCCCTTCGTCGGCGTCAATGTCCAGCTGACGATGGTCTTCAGTCCCCCCGCCGCCTCTTCGCCCGAAGCGTTCCAGCTATAGGAGAGCCGTTCATTGGGTTCGACCACCAGAACTTGGCAGTCGACGACACCGTTCCAATGCGGCATCGGCGCGGCGCGGAAATTGAACCTGTGGCCCACGACCGGCTCGAAGTCGTTCTTCATCAGCCACTCTTCAATCAGCGAGCCTTGCGTGAGGGCGCGCCAGATCTTTTTCGGCGGATGCGGCATCTCCCGTTCGACGACCAGGGAACGCGTGGCGGCAGCGGGTTCGGTCATTGGTCCATCCTTCTCAGCAGGTCTTAGAGCCGATCGAACCGGTCGCGCCAGAAGGCGCCGTAGAGGCTTATCAAGTCGGATGCCCCAGTTGCCGTCGACCACTTGCATCA
>Ga0209656_10001134_pt1 | contig 17220 bp, 14 predicted proteins | sample BogFormECP12_OM2_FD_188239 | JGI IMG/M metagenome (GOLD analysis project Ga0209656, IMG submission 188239) | Bog forest soil microbial communities from Calvert Island, British Columbia, Canada - ECP12_OM2 (SPAdes) (version 2) | ecosystem: Environmental > Aquatic > Freshwater > Wetlands > Bog ... | reverse complement strand
GGATTTGAACCCTCACGTCCTTTCGGACACACGGACCTGAACCGTGCGCGTCTGCCGTTCCGCCACCCGCCCTGGGCAACGAGTAGGTTAGCACGACCGCGAGCGCTCCCGCGCCCCGGATACCATCAGGGGCGAGGGACGTGAAGGGAGGTGGCACGTTGGGAGTTCTGCAGCGCTTCGAGCGTCGTCTTGAAGGCATGGTAGAAGGTGCCTTCGCGCGCGCCTTCAGGTCCGAGCTGCAGCCAGTCGAGGTGGCGAGCGCGGTCCAGCGTGAGATGGACGACCGGGCCGCCATCGTGGCCAAGGGACGCACGCTGGTGCCCAACGACTTTGTCGTCGAACTGGCCGAGAGCGACCACGAGCGCCTCGACGTGTACGCCGAGAGTCTGGGTGTCGAGCTGGCCAACCTGGCCCGGGACTACGCAAAGGAACAGGGCTACTCGTTCGTAGGGCCGGTTCGGATGCGGTTCGAAGGGGTGCCCGACATAACCACGGGCACGTTCCGGATCCGGTCCGGCGTCATCCGGGGCTCGACCATCGAGGGCGGCGAGATCAGGCTTCCGGCCAGCGACCTGCCGCGGACGCAGGGGCGCGGATTCCCGGGCCACCCACGGCTGCTGGTCTCCGGACCTGGAGCTCCCGGCGGCCCGGCCGGCGGTGAGCAGCACACCTACGAGCTGCAGACGCCGGTGACGCTGCTCGGCCGGGGCACGGACTGCGACCTCCGGCTGGTGGATCCGGGCGTGTCCAGGCATCACGCGGAGCTAAGGGTGGAGAACGACCAGGTCGTCCTGGTGGATCTGAGCTCCACGAATGGCACGTTCGTCAACGGCCAGCCGATCAGGCGGGTGGCGCTCACCGACGGGACCCATGTCTCGCTGGGCCGGACCACGCTGATCTTCCAACAGGATGGCCAAGACCGCGAGGATGGCCAGGGCACTGCTTACTCGCGCACCAGCTACTAGGGTCCAAGGGCGTAGCCACAGATGAACGCGCTGTCTCTCACCATCATCAGGGTGGCGTTTCTGGCTGTGCTGTGGCTTTTCGTCATAGCGGCCATCGGAGTCGTCCGCACTGACCTGCTCGGCGGCCCGTCCACCACGGCCCGGCGGGGCAAGATGCGCCAGCCCGAGGCACCACGCCAGGGTCGTCCGGCCAAGCCGCCCCGGGCCGGGCGCGGGTCGCCGCGGGTCCTGGTGGTGACGGCCGGGGCGTTGAAAGGCGCCAGCCTTGATCTCGCCCAGCAACAGATCACTCTCGGGCGGGCCAATGATGCCACGCTGGTGCTCAACGACGACTACGCTTCAAGCCGACATGCCCGGATTTTCCCGCAGGACGGTCAGTGGATCGTCGAGGATCTCAATTCGACCAATGGCACCTACCTGGACCGGCAGAAGGTGACGCGGCCGATGCCAGTGCCATTGGGCGTGCCGATCCGCATCGGTAAGACCGTTCTGGAACTGCGCAGATGACACTTGTACTCCGCTATGCGGTCCGTTCCGACGTCGGCCTCCTCCGTGAAGGAAACGAGGACTCGGCGTACGCGGGGCCTCGCCTGCTCGCAGTCGCGGACGGGATGGGCGGCCACGCCGCGGGCGAGGTGGCCAGCTCCCTGACCATCGCCTCGATGGCGAAACTCGACTCCGAACCGCCCGGCGGCGACATGCTGGAGGAACTGTCCTCGGCGGTCGCCGCGGCCAACACCCGGCTGCAGGAGATGATCGTCGCCGACCCGGCGGTCGAGGGCATGGGCACCACGCTAACCGCGCTGTTCTGGTCCGACGGGCACGCGGCGGTGTGCCACATCGGCGATTCGCGCGGTTACCTGCTCCGGGCGGGCGAGCTCTACCAGATCACCCACGACCACACGCTGGTGCAGTCGCTGGTCGACGAGGGCCGGATCAGCGCCGATGACGTCTCCACCCACCCGCAGCGCTCGCTGCTGCTGCGGGCGCTGGACGGCCGGTCGATCGCCGAGCCCGACCTCTCCGTGCACGACAGCCAGGCAGGCGACCGCTACCTGCTCTGCTCGGACGGGCTGTCCGGCGTGGTCAGCGACGAGATACTGCGCGAGACGCTGGCCACCACCGCAGACCCTGAGGCCGTCACGCGCCAGCTGATCGAGCTCGCGCTGCACGGCGGCGGCCCGGACAACATCACCTGCATCGTGGCCGATGTCGTGGACACGGCCACGTCCCGGGTGCCGGCCACCGGCACCCCGATCATGGCTGGCGCCGCGGCGAACGTCAGCGATCCGATGCTGAGCACCGACGGTACCGCTCAGGTAAGCCCGTTCGGCGGCATCGAGAATCACCCGGACAATAACTTCGGGGGTTCCTACGACGGCCGCGGGCGGTCGTCGACCACTGCTCCGCAACCGATGGTGGCCGTCGACGAGATGGACCCGGCCGCCATGCCGCTCGCGGTGGCGACCGAGAACGGCACCGACCCGAGGATGGCCGCAGCCCGGCGCAGCCATCGCGCCCAGCCGAAACGCGCCAGGCGATCCGGCAAGCGCCGCTGGCCTATCGTGACCACCTCGCTGGTGGTGCTGGTGGCCGTGGTCGTCGGCGGCATCTACGTCTTCTGGCAGTGGAGCCAGGACCAGTACTACGTCGCGGCCGACGGCCAGGGCCAGGTGGTCATCTACCGCGGTGTCAACCAGCGGATCGCCGGGATCAGCCTGTCCAAGCCCTACCAGCAGACCGGGATCGAGCTCGCCCAGGTACCGGCGCCCTACCAGCAGACCGTGAAGGCCACCGACGCGGCCAGCAGCCTGGGCAACGCCCAGGCGATCGTCACGAACGTCCGCAACGCGGTCACCGCGTGCCTGCAGCAGTACACCCAACTGAAGGACTGGGTGACCAAGGAGAACGCCTACCAGGCCGCGGTGGCGCGGGCCAAGCTGGCCAGGCGGGCCAAGAAACCGGCGAACAGCATCCCCGCCAACCCGGGCCCGCAGCCGCCGAAGGCCGGGGCGATGTGCCCGCCGTCCACGGTGTTCGGCATCGCGGCCAGTGCCCTCGTCCCGACCACCGGGCCCTCGTGAGCAGCATCACCGCCCCGTCGCCGACCGTTGACCCGACGGGTCCGCTGGTCCCGGTGGCCCGCAGCCGGCGGCGCACCGAGCTGATCATGCTCGTCTTCGCCGTCGCGCTGGTCGCCTTCGCCTTCGCGAACGTGGGTTTCAGTCTCAAGGGCAAGCTGCCCTCGGGGATCGTCGAGTACATGGCGCCTTACGTGGTCATGGTGGTGATCGCCCACCTGGCCATGCGGAGGTTCGCTCCGTTCGCGGACCCGCTGCTGCTGCCGCTCGCGGCCCTGCTGAACGGCTTGGGCATCGTGATGACCTACCGGCTGGCGGCGCAGGGAAACCTGCTGACCGCTCCGCTGAGCTCGTCGGCGACCGAGATCCAGGTGGTCTACACGGCCCTTGGCATCGGCTGCTTCGTCGCGGTGCTCGCCCTGATCCGCGAGCCGCGCGTGCTGCAGCGCTATACCTACACGCTCGGCGCGATCGGGATCTTGCTGCTGGCCCTGCCCGCGCTGCTGCCGGCGTCGATCAGCGAGGTCGCCGGCGCCAAGATCCAGATCCGGCTCGGCACGTTCACCATCCAGCCGGAGGAGTTCGCCAAGCTGGCGCTGGCCATCTCGTTCGCCGGGTACCTGGTGGCCAAGCGGGATGTGCTGGCGCTGGCCGGCCGGCGGGTGCTCGGCATCGACCTGCCCCGGGCCCGCGATCTCGGCCCTATCCTGGTGGCCTGGGCGGCCAGCCTGCTGCTGCTCGTCTTCGAGAGCGACGTCGGCACCAGCGCGGTGTTCATGGGCCTGTTCGTCGTGATGCTGTACATCGCCACCTCGCGGACTTCGTGGCTGCTGATCGGCTTCGTCATGTTCGTGGCAGGCGCGTTCGCGGCGAGCAAGCTGTTCGCCCATGTCGGGGAACGATTCGACATCTGGCTGCATCCGTTCGCCGGGCAGAATCCCAGCAACAACGCCTACCAGCTCGTCCAGGGCCTGTACGGGATGGCCAGCGGCGGCCTGCTCGGCAAGGGCCTGGGCGGCGGCCAGCCGTACATTACCCCGCTGGTGCAGAGCGACCTCGTGATCAGCGCGTTCGGCGAGGAACTCGGGCTGGCCGGGCTGATGGCCATCTTGCTGATCTACGGGCTGATCGTGCAGCGCGGGCTGCGGACCGCGATGTCGGTCAAGGACCCGTTTTCCAAGCTGCTCGCCGGCGGCCTCTCGTTCATGCTCGCCCTGCAGGTCTTCGTCATCGTCGGCGGCGTCACCCGGCTCATCCCGCTGACCGGCATCACCACCCCGTTCCTGTCCCAGGGCGGGTCCTCGCTGGTGGCGAGCTGGATACTGATCGCCCTGCTGGCCCGGCTGAGCGACACCGCCCGGCGCCCGCCGCCGCGGCCGATACAGGACGAGGGATTGACGCAGGTGGTGACGCTGTGAACCGGGCCCTGCGCCGGATATCGATCGCCATCCTGGTGATGTTCGTGCTACTGCTGATCAACGTCAACTACCTGCAGGGCTTCGAACCCGCCAGCCTGGCGAGCAAGCCGGGTAACTCGCGCGCGTTCTACGCGGCGCAGAACCAGTACGAGCGCGGCAGCATCGTCACCGCCGACGGCGTGACCATCGCGGCCTCCAAGCCGAGCAGCAACAGCAACGACTCCATCAAGTACCAGCGGTACTACCCCTTTGGTCCCGAGTACGCCCCGGTGACCGGCTACGACACGCTTTACAGCCAGACCGGCACCGAGGCGGCGGAGAACTCGCTGCTGTCGGGTAACGACTCCGCGCTCGACGTCAGGAAGGTCATCGACCTGATCACCGGCAAGACCACCAAGGGCGCCACCGTCGAGGTCACGATCAACTCCCAGGCGCAGGCCGCGGCCTACGACGCGCTCAAGGCGCTCGGCAAGCCGGGCGGGGTCGTGGCGCTCAACCCGAAGACCGGGGCGATCCTCGCCATGGCCAGCTATCCGAGCTTCGACCCGAACGTCCTGGCCATCCACGACGGCGCCCAGCTCATCAAGAACGACAACGAGCTGCTCGCGGACCAGACCCAGCCGCTGCTCAACCGGGCCCTGGAGGGGACGTACCCGCCCGGCTCGACGTTCAAGATCGTGACGAGTTCCGCGCTGCTGACCCAGAGTCCCAGTACCACGATCAACGCCAACGTCGACTCACCGACCGAGCTCACGCTGCCGCAGACCAGCCACGTGCTGCACAACGACCAGGGCGAGGCATGCGGTGACGGGAGCGGCCAGGCGCCGCTGATCACGGCGTTCGCCCAGTCCTGCGACACCACCTTCGCCAAGATCGGCATGGACCTCGGCGCGTCGGCGCTCAACGCCATGGCCGAGAAGTTCGGCATGAACGACCCGAACCTGACCGTCCCGCTGCCCGTGGCGCAGAGCAACTACGTGATACCGGCCAGCTTGGCGCTGACCGCCTTCTCGGCGATCGGCCAGTTCAGCGACACTGTCACCCCGCTGCAGGAAGCCATGTTCGCCGCGGCCATCGCCAATAACGGCACGCTGATGAAGCCGTACCTGGTGCAGCAGGTCACCGCCAGCGACCTGAGCACGGTCCAGTCGACCCCGCAGTCCGTGCTGAGCCAGCCGGTCTCCCCGTCCGTTGCTAATAACGTGGGACAGATGATGCGCGCCGTGGTACAGGATCCCAACGGCACCGCGGCCGCCTTCAACGCCCAGGCCGAGGGCGGCCTCGTCATCGCGGGCAAGACCGGTACGGCCGAGACCGGCGTGGTATCCCTGAACGACGCGGCCTTCACTTCCTTTGCTCCTTACGACAACCCGAATATCGCCGTCGGCGTCATAATTCAAGGCGGCGGTTACGGCGCCTCTGCGGCCGCACCCATCGCTGTGCAGGTCATCAAGGCGTACCTGAAGACGCTGGGGAATCCGTGAGCGATTATCTGCTGGCTGGCCGCTACCGGCTGACCGACCGTATAGCGGCCGGCGGCATGGGTGAGGTGTGGCGCGGCCAGGATAACCTGCTCAACCGCGCCGTCGCCGTCAAGCTGCTGCCCACCGGACGGGCCGGCGACGAGGCGTTCCTAGCCAGGTTCCGCGCCGAGGCGCGGTACGCGGCCAGCTTGTCCCATCCGGGCATCGCACGGGTCTACGACTACGGCGAGTCCTCCGAGTTCGGCGGCGCGTACCTGGTCATGGAGCTGGTCGACGGCGAGCCGCTGTCGGCCATCCTGGCCCGGGCGGGCCGGCTTTCCCCGGACGTCACGCTGGACATCACCAGCCAGGCGGCGCGCGCGCTCGACGCCGCGCACCAGGCCGGCATCGTGCACCGCGACATCAAGCCAGGCAACCTGCTGGTCGCCGCGGGCGGCACCACGAAGATCACCGACTTCGGCATCGCCACCGCGGTGGCCGCGGCGCAGGCGTCGCACCTGACCGAGACCGGCATGGTGATGGGCACGGCGATGTACGTATCGCCTGAGCAGGCCACCGGCGCCCAGGTGACCGATGCCTCTGACATCTACTCCCTCGGCGTGGTCGCCTACGAATGCCTGGCCGGGCATCCGCCATTCACGGCCAGCGAGCCGCTGGCGATCGCGTTCGCGCATAAGCACGAGCCGGTGCCCGAGCTGCCCCCGGACGTCCCGCAGCCGGTCAGCGACCTGGTTTACCACATGCTGGCCAAGACGCCGGAGGAGCGACCCGCCGGCGTCCGGGTGGTCGCCGATCGCGCCGACGTACTGCGGGACGCCCTGGCCCTGGGCGAGTCCGCGGACTCCGCCGAATACCCGGGCGCCACCCGGACGGACCTGCCGCCCGCGGCGACCGGGGCGCTGCGCGGCGAGGAAGGCCGCGGCTCCCACCGGGCGCGTGGCGGTGGTCCGCGCCGCCCCGGTCGGCGCCGCCAGCTGGTGGCGGTCGGCTCGACGGCGGTCCTGTGCGCGGCGGCGGTCGGGACCGGCTTGTACCTGAGTAGTCATCCCGCGGGCCAGACCGGCGGAAATACCGGTAATAACACGGCGCGGCAGCTGAACTCACCGAGCGTCACGCCGTCCCGCAGCACGGTTAGCCCGCCCTCCAGTCCGACGCCTTCTAGTGTGGTGGTGGTGCAGCCGCAAAGGTCACCCAGCCCCTCCCCCAGCCCCACCGCCGGCAACCCCAAGCCGACGAAATCCGTTAAACCGACATCGTCCCCTGAACCGACATCGTCCCCGAAGACCTCACAGTCGGCGAGCCCGTCCGCCTCGGCGAGCAGCTCACCGACCCCGACAAGCTCGGCGTCGCCGACCGTAACACCGTCGGCTACAGCTACGCCGACGTCGTCGAGACACTAGAAAAAACGCAGGGTGGTTTGGCACAGTGCGAGATATGACACAGCCCCGTCTACTCGGCGGCCGCTACGAGCTCGATGGCGTGGTGGGCCGCGGCGGCATGGCCGAGGTGTACCGGGCGCGTGACATCCGGCTTGATCGGATCGTCGCGATCAAGACGCTGCGCACCGACCTCGCCAGGGATCAGATATTCCAGGCTAGGTTCCGCCGCGAGGCGCAGTCGGCGGCCTCGCTCAACCACCCGTCCATCGTGGCGGTCTACGACACCGGCGAGGACATGGCCACGGGCGTCCCCGTGCCGTACATCGTCATGGAGTACGTGGATGGCCGCACGGTGCGTGACCTACTGCAGGAAGGTCACCGGCTGCTGCCGGAGCGGTCGCTGGAGATCATCGACGGGGTGCTGCGCGCCCTGGACTACAGCCACCAGGCCGGCATCGTGCACCGCGACATCAAGCCGGGCAACGTGATGGTGACCCGCAACGGCGACATCAAGGTCATGGACTTCGGCATCGCCCGGGCGATGAGCGACGCCCAGGCCACCATGACCCAGACGGCCCAGGTGATAGGGACCGCGCAATACCTGTCGCCGGAGCAGGCGCGGGGTGAGCGGGTCGATTCCCGCAGTGACCTGTACTCGACCGGATGCCTGCTGTACGAGCTGCTGACCGGCCGGCCCCCGTTCACCGGCGACTCGCCAGTCGCCATCGCCTACCAGCATGTCAGGGAGAACCCGGTGCCGCCGTCCCGGGTGGACCCCGACGTCCCGGCGTGGGCGGACGCGATCGTGCTGAAGGCTATGGCCAAGGCCCCGGCGGACCGGTACCAGACCGCCGGGGACATGCGCGCCGACCTGCAGCGCGCCGCCTCCGGCATGCCGGTCGCGGCGGCGCCGCCGACCAGGCTCGACATGTACCCGCAGACCCAACGGATGGGCGCCGGAACGATGTCGGGGGCTACCTCGCAGATCCCGCCGGTCGACGACTATGACTACGCGGGCTACGACCAGGGCGGGCGCGGAGGCGGGACGAGCCGCCGCTGGATCCCCTGGGTTCTCGGCCTGGTGCTGGTGGTCGGCGTCGTCGCCGGCGCGGCCTACTACCTGCTCAGCACGGGCAGCACGGTCGCGGTGCCGCTGGTGGACAACGAGCCTGTCGCTACGGCAAAGGCCCAGATCACGGCCGTGCACCTACGCTGGGCGGTCGTCGATCAAGCCTCGTCCACCGTCAACAAGGGCCTGGTGATCAGCTCTAATCCCCAGCAGGGCAACAATGTGCCCGCGAACACGCTGGTAACGCTGTATGTCTCCTCCGGTACGGCGCCCGTCGCCGTGCCGAACGTGGTCGGCCAGCAGGAGACCGCGGCCGAGTCCGCGCTGCAGAACGCGGGCTTCAGGCCCTTGGTCAAGAACGACCCCACCTCGTCCGCGCCGATCGGGCAGGTGACCGCCCAGAGTCCAAGCGCCGGCACGGCCGCGCCGGGCTCCACGGTGACCATCACCGTTTCCGGCGGAGCCGTCACGGTGCCCTCGGTCATCAACGAGTCCCAGCAGACCGCCACGCAGGTCCTGACCCAGGCCGGGTTCCAGGTCAACGTCCAGCAAGGGTCGGGCGGGTCACAGTTCGCCAACGGCACGGTCTTCAACCAGGTGCCCGCAGGCAACGGCACCGCAGCGAAGGGCTCCACGGTCACCATCTACGTGCAGACCGGCGCGTCGCCGACTGGGTCGCCGACCGCCTCGGGCTCCCCGACCGCGACTGCCAGCGGCGGCCAGCCCGGCAACGGCAACGGCAACGGCAACGGCTTCTGAGGTCCTAGCCGCGGAAGCCGGAGGTGTCGATCGGCCGGAAACGCGGATCGCGCCGACCACGGCGGAGAGCGGCTACGCTTAGTCCGGATCGCAGGGTTTGAATGCGGGTTTGCTTCGCCAGGTTTGCTACGCAGGAGGCCGTCGTGCCCAAGTCGCGCGTCCGCAAGAGGACGGTCTACACGCCTCCGCCGCCGAAGACGGCGCGGAGGAAGGTCAGTGCGCCATGGGTCGGGCCGACCATCGTGGTCTGCCTGGTCCTCGGCCTCGCCTGGATCGTGACGTACTACCTGTCGAATGGGTCGATACCCGGCATATCCAGCCTGGGTGCATGGAACCTCGTGATCGGCTTCGCGTTCATCATCACGGGCGTCACCTTGTCCACCAGGTGGCGCTGATCCGGGCCCGCCCCGCTCCTAGATCTGCCTGCCCCTAGAGCCCGCCGCTGGTGAGCTGGCCGTTCCTGGCTACGATCGCGATCGCGATCAGGGCCATGACCGCGACGGTGACGGCTACCTGGATGACAGCGCGGTTCTTGCGGGGCGCGTACACATAGGCGGCGGTGAGCAGCGCGCCGGTGAGCAGCCCGCCGATGTGGTCCTGCCAGGCGATGATGTTGTGGAGGAAGAAGCTGAGAGCCAGGTTGATGGCGATCAGCACCACGATCCCGCGGGTGTCCAGCTTGAGCCGCCTGGACACCACGAACCATGCCCCGAACAGCCCGTAGATGGCACCCGAGGCGCCCGCGGCGAACTGGTTCTGCGGCGCGAGGAAGTAGTACGTCACCGCGCCGCCGACGGCGCTGAGCAAGTATACCGTGAGGAACCTGGCCCGGCCGAGGAGGCCCTCGAGCGAGGGTCCCACGAAGACCAGCGCCCACATGTTGAACAGGATGTCCCAGAGCCCCAGGCCGCTCAGGCCGGCCCCGGGGACCACGAACGCGTTCGTGATTAGCCGGTACCACTCGTCCGCGGCCACCCCGTGCATCGGACCGCCCTGCGAGTACGAAGCGTACCCGAGCATCTCCAGGTCGTTGAGGATGCCCGGGCGGACCCAGGTAACCAGGAACACTGCCACGTTGATGGCGACCAGCGTCCAGGTGACGACGGCGCCCGCGGTCGGCCGTCCGCCGAAGGTGGTCCTGGCCTGGCGGGTGCTCCGCGCGCCCTCGCCCACGCACTCCACGCACTGCTGGCCCACCGAGGCCGAGCGCATGCAGTCAGGGCATGCGTAGCGACCGCACCGGACACAGGAGACGTACGTTTCCCTGCCGGGGTGGCGGTAACAGGTCGGGACTCCCTGGTCCCCACCAGGTCCCGGCACGACCCCGTCCGGCTGACTCTGTCCGCCCGATCCGGAATCGCTGGGCATGCTCACGGCTTGGTCCAATCAGCTAGGAAGCGCCGTTGCCGCGTTCTACCGTGACCGACTCGATGGTCACGTCCTCCGCCGGCCTGTCCTGGCTGCCCGTCTTGACCCGGCTGATCAGGTCGACCACATCGGCACCCTCGATGACCTCACCGAAGATGGTGTGCTTGCCGTTCAGCCAGGGGGTCGGCACGACCGTGATGAAGAACTGCGAGCCGTTGGTGCCGGGCCCGGCGTTCGCCATGGCCAGCACGTATGGCCGGTCGAACGCGAGGTCCGGGTGGATTTCATCGGCGAACTTGTAGCCGGGGCCGCCACGGCCAGATCCGAGCGGGTCCCCGCCCTGGATCATGAAGTCGGGGATGACCCGGTGGAACACCGTCCCGTCGTACAGCTTGTCCGTGGTGGCCCGTCCGGTGCGCGGGTCGGTCCACTGCCTGCCACCCTCGGCCAGTTCTACGAAGTTGCGTACCGTCTTTGGCGCGTGATCAGGGAAAAGGCGGATGACAACCGGCCCCTGATTCGTGTGCAGCGTCGCGGTCAGCGTGTCTGTCATGCGGTTGACTCCTCGTCCAGCCAGCTAACTGGCCGGACATTTCGTCGTTGTAAATTTCCTCCAGTCATCACCGTACCGGTAGCGCGCGATGATTGAACCCAGCACAGCCGGGAAGCCTGTGATAGCGGGATCACGCTCGGGAGGTTTACTGTGTCCCTTATGAATACCAACGGCACTACCAGCGGGGCGGCTGCGATCGGCGTACGCGCGAAGGACGTCGCCGCGCAGGCCATCCCGGTGGGAAAGACAGCGGTCCAGGGAGTCCGCCAGGGCGTTCAGGGCGCAAAGGAGTGGGCTGCGCCTCGACTGGAGGACGCCGTCCTGGGCGCAAAGGAGTGGGCTGCGCCGCGACTGGAGGACGCCGTCCTGGGCGCGCGGGAGTGGGCTGCGCCGCGACTGGAAGACGCTGCGGATGTCGTCGACACCACCGTCGCCCCGAAGGTGTCATCGGCCCTGCGGTCAACCGCTGCCCAGGTCAGGCCGAGCGGAACGAAGCGGACCGGTATCCGGAGGCTGCTGGACTGGCGCTTGCTGCTCGGAGTCGGCGCAGCGATGGCCGCGGCCGGCGCTGGCGCTGCCATCACCATGCGGCGTCGTTACGCCAGTGCCACCGCGGAGGCCAAGAACGCCACCGAGTCGTCCGAGGACGAAGGCACGCAGGCCGGAGACGCCGCGAGCGACGCGGCCGCGCGTTCGGAAGTGAACGGGCGGGTCACGACGCCCGGCACGTAGCGGGACGGGGCATCTTCGTCCCGGAAACGAACTCCAGAGGCGCCCGCGGCGCTGCTCGGCACGCTGACCGCCAGAGGCGGCGGCGTGACGACAGCCGCGGGCGTTTCCGTTTCCACCGCAGGCGCCCGGGCTTTCACCCGAACGGGCGGCTTTGACGTCCGAGTCAGGACCGCCGTGCGCTGATCCGGTACGGTCTAGTCACGGACCCGCGAGGGCGGCAACCACGACCATGACCAGTAGCGGACGGGCGATTCGGTGAGTGACAAGGACGGGGTCGAGGCGACGAGCGCGACCCAGGCCAACCGTCCGGGTTCGTCCGAACTCACCCCCCACCCACCTCCCCTCGCCCCCTTCACTGGCTGGCTCGCCGCCGCCGCGATCGCGGCCTCGATACTAGTCATGATCGTGATCTCGGCCGCGGGCCCGAACGTCTCGGTACCCGCCATGCGCCGGGCGGGCGGTCCCCCGTGGTGGCATGCGCTGCACCTGACGGCCACGTTCGTGACGGTATCGCTATGGGCCGCGATGGTGCTGGGCTGCGCCGGAGTGATCGCCGGCCTCGTCGCGGTGGCCCGCGGGGCACGGCCGCCGGTCCGGCCGGTCATCGCGGCAGCGTTCCTGGCCGTGGCGGTGCTCACCGTGCTCCCGCCGGCCGGCTCGACGGACTCCATCTCCTATGCCGCCGGCGGCCGCACGGCGGTGACCGGGCACAGTCCGTACGTCATGACCCCACGGCAACTGGAGCGGACCGGCGATCCGGTCGGCAGGCAGATACCGTTCGGCGAGATCCCGTCTAGCTGGGCGAACGCGGTGTCCGTCTATGGACCCCTGGCCACTGCGGCGGAGTGGGGCGCAGCCGAGCTTGGCGGGACGTCGCTGGCCCGCATCACCTTCTGGCTGAAGCTGGAGGAAGCGGTCGCCTTCTGCGCGGTCATCCTCATCCTGGACCGCCTGCTCCGCTCCGACCCCGAGATGCGGCTGCGGGCCCATTTGCTGTGGTCAGTGAACCCGCTGCTGCTGTGGGAGATCGTCGCGGGCGGTCACATCGACGGGCTGGCCGCAGTGTTCGGCCTGCTGGGAATCGCGGCGCTGCGGGCGCGCACTCCACAGCGGGAGAGCGGCCCGCGCGGCCAGAGCAGGGCGCAGGCGGAGATCGGCGCCGACGGGGCGGTCCTGGCCGGCCTGCTGATCGGCGTGGCGGCCGACATCAAGGTGGAGTACGTCCTCTTCGGCCTGGCTGTGGCCTGGGCATGCCGCAGGTCGGTCAAGGCCGCCGCGGCCGCCGCGGCCGGCTTCGCAGTGGCGGTCATCCCGGCCTACCTGGCGGCCGGCGCCCCGGCGACCAAGGTGCTCGTCACCCGGAGCACGGGAATTACCTGGGACACGATGTACCAGCTCTTCTGGCGGCCGGTGCTCGGCTATACCCAGTTCAGCGTGTCCAGTGCCCCGCCGCACCTGGAACTGATCGCCTACCTGCTGTTCGCGGCGGTCGCGCTGCTGGCCCTGCTGCGGTTGCCGGACCGGGCACCCGGCCTGCCGGCCGTCGCCCCGGCCCTGGCCCTGAGCCTGGCGTGGCTTTTCGTCACGGCGTTCCAGCGACCTTGGTACGACGTGATGGCCATCAGCCTGCTCGCGCTTTACTCGGCGTCCCGGCTGGACTGGGTGGTCCTGATCCGGCTGCTGGCAGGCGCGACTGTCTACGCCCAGGCCATCCAGAGCCCGGTCGAACCGCACTGGCTTTATGACCTTGGCCAGTTCAACGGGACGTGGCTGACGCCGACGATCCGCCTACTCGCCGCCGTCGCGTTCGTCTGGCTCTGCGTTTCCGGCCGATGGGGCTGGCGTTCGGTGTCGGCGGCATCGTCCGGACGGCTCCCCGAATTGTTGCCGATGACCTGAGCGATGTTCTCCACAACCACGCACTGTGGATAACTCTTTACTCAACGGCCCAGGATGCAGAGTGCCACTGGCAACCTGATGCACACTTCTGTGGATTGCGCTGTGGACAACTACCAGCCCGCTGCCGCCCGTTCCGCGCATCTACTCACCCGTGAGTGCCCTGAGTTACCGCTGCTCTGGCGGATCCCCGAGCGGGTCGGCGGTCAGGTACAGCCGCGGCCAGCGGCAGTCGACGAACTGGTCGAGGTAACCGGTCAGGCGCTCCTCGAAGTCATCGTCTTCGGCGCGGGCACCGACGGCTTTCTCGACGTCGGAAGGGCTGTCGACGCCGAACGCCACGGCCCGTACCTCCCAGTCATCACGCTGGGCACCGTCGTACCAGCGCTGCACCGTTCCCACCTGGCGCGCACAGGTGTCGCCCGTAATCGCCTGCCCGTATGTCCGCTCCCACTCCGAACTCCGCGGGTGCGGGCCGGCCCCCGGGTTCTTCCTGTCAGCTGCCTTGACCGCGTCGAGGATGAGTGTCCACTTGTAGGCGGGGGCGAGCCACTTGGGTTCTTCCCGCTGGCACAGCCAGCTTCCCCGGGAGACCCTGGACCTGATCGCGGTGCTGACGTGGGAGGCGAGGTCGACCGCGCTGACCCGCCCGGCGATGACCGGGACCCGGACGCCGAGGGCTGCATCGACACCGTGCGAGATGGCGCAGTCCCGCAGCCGGGACGGCATCAGCTGCAGGAGCGAGAGCAGCGCGGTGCGCGGCACCGGCATCGGCCAGCCGACCAGGTGGGCCAGGACCGACAGTTCGGCCCACAGCCTAATCACCGGATACTCGTCAAGCGCGCGCTGGGCTACCCGCATGTCCCGCAGCGTGCAGGGCCGGCCGAAGCAGTCGGCGCCGCAGGTGATGCTGCGCGACCGGACGACGCCGGCCGGGGTGGCGGTAGCTGCCTGCGTGGCTGCTTCCCGGCCGGTGCCGTCGGGCATCTGCGCCAGCAGCGGGAAATCCATGCCGTCCGCGAACACCGCGGCCTCGCCCGGCTTGAGCGTGACCAGGAACCGGTTCTGCGCCTGCGTCATGTTCATCGTCGCGCCCACGGCATCACGGTCGTCGGCCGCGGGCAGCCGGTGGGTGATCTTCACCGCCGTGTTCTTGATGACGTCGGCGATGAGGCGGTCCGGGATCTGTTCGGCGATGACGAGCCCCTCGCCGTAAGCACGGATCTCGGCGAGCAGCCCGGCGAACATCTCGACCGCATGGGCCGCCGCGCCGCCCGAGGCCCCGCTCCCCGGAGCCTCCGGGCGGCGGAGCAGCCGGTGCGCCTCCTCGATGACCGTCAGGTGGCGGAGCGTGGCCGGGCCCGATGGCGTGGCCCGGTTCACCATCCGCAGGTGTTCGACCAGCCTGATCAGCACCGTCCCCATCAGGAACGCCTTATCGCTGTCGTCACCCACGTCCTCGATCTCGAGCACGGCATTGGTCCGCAGCAGCTTGCCGAAGTCGAGTTGGTGACCGCCCTGCAGGAACCGCCCGGTGGTACCGAGCCGCAGGCTCGCAAGCCGCACCTTGATGAAGCCGAGCACGTCGTCGGTGACCCGCTGGCTGTAGCCGACTTCCTGGACGATCCTGATCGCGGCCCGCTGAAGATCGGTGAGGTTCGGATAGCTGGGGTTGGCGTCCGCCGCGACCGTCTCGCCTAGCGCCAGGTCCCAGCCAGCGTCCTCATACACCCTGGTCAGAGCCGCGCTGAGCACCTGAGGGAAGGGCTCATCCGAGCGGAAGGACGCGATGAACAGCGCCTTGACCAGGTCGGCATGGGTCTGCAGCGGGAAGCGGCGGCCGTTTTCGTCCGGCGCGGGCTCGAGCGGATTGAGCCCGGCCGCGATCGCGTCCGACTCACCCGGCCGGATCCGAACCACCTCGGAGACCACCGCATCGGTTCCCGGGACTCCGCCGCCCGTTCCGGCCAGGCGCGCGGCCATCAGCCGGTATTCGGCCTTAGCCGGCTCCACCACCAGCCAGGGGATTCCAGCCCTGGTGGCGGCCTCGAGCAGCGTCCGTACCGTCTGCGACTTGCCTGACCCGGTAGCGCCGCTGACGAAAACGTGCCGGTTCAGGGAATCGAGCGGCAGCACTAGCGGGCCTGCTGACCTGCGGTTTCTATCCAGGATCTCGCCGACGTCGATCGCCTCGCGGCCGGCCATGGGCTCCTGGGTGACGTCGAAATCCGGCCGCAGCGCCAGCCGGATTCCGGGCATCTCGCGTTCTGGCGGCCGGGCCAGCGCGGCGATCAAATCGGTGCTCGCGTAAAACGGATGGCCCGGCACGGCGTCTCCCCCGGCCCGGGCCGGGGTCGGTTCCTCCAGGACTTCCTGCAGACTGCGGGCCGCACGGCCGGCCGGGGTGACGGCATAGGGCAGGCCGTCCAGGTCGGCCGAGGCACACACCAGCCCGGCCACCCGCGACGCGGCCTCGGCGCTGGTGCCGCCCGCGAGCAGCCGGACCCGCCACAGGCCCGCCGAGGAGCCCTTCCGCATCTCGGCATGACGCAGGCTCAGCCGGCGGGTGGCCATGGCCCGTTCGGGAAATCTGTCCGAATTACCCGTCGAATACTGCTCGAGCTGAGCCAGCTCATCGGCCATTGCCTGGATCTCGGCCGCGCTCAGAGGCTCGGCCAGAAGCAGCCAGCCAAACGGGCCCGGCCACACCGCAAGCAAGCATTCTTCCATCGACGGGGGCGGCCGGTCGCCGGGGCGACGCTCGTTATCCGGCAGCAGCCCGTCGCTTATTCCGCCAATCGTGCGCCAGGACGGCAGCTGCGCCATCAGCGCGGCCATCGTGCCACGCAGCAGCGGATGGGCTCTCGCGCCACCGGGAAGCGTCAGGAAGACTTCCTGGCCGGCTTCACTGCCGACCAGGCCCGCGCCCGCCACCAGAACCTGGACCGGGCCACCCGCGCCGTGCCTTATCCAGCCGATGGCCAGGGCGGACGAGCCCTTTTCCTTGGCTTCCCCGCCGGCGTGATACGCCGCGATCAGGGCGGCGAGTCGCTGGGTCCGGCCCGGGTCGTTGGGCCGGTCCTGCGCGGGTGGTGCCGCGTCCGCGTCGGAGCGCCGCGGGATTTCGGTAATCCGGTAGGCGTCGAGTTCGTTCAGCGCGTCCCAAGCTAATGTCACGACGCCCCTTCCCACTTCTGTTTAAACCGTGCCATAAGCACATTGGCCTCATCCTCGCTGATCTGGTGAAGTTCTTCTGTGGCCTCGCCGCGCTTCCATTCGGCAATGACCGTATCCCGCTTCCAGGTGAGATCCTGACGAAGCATTTCGTCTTCTATGCCGCCCTCAGACAACCAGCGGCGGCGTGCCAGCCCGTCCGGATTCGCTCTATGCCCGGCATTGAGGGTAACCGCATAGTAGGTGACTTTCTCACTCACGATTGTCCGACTGACCTCTCACGTAGTGGGTAATAGTCTCAGCTCCTGGCGGCACGGGGATTGCCGTAACGATCAGCCTTTG
>Ga0209656_10001133_pt1 | contig 17220 bp, 22 predicted proteins | sample BogFormECP12_OM2_FD_188239 | JGI IMG/M metagenome (GOLD analysis project Ga0209656, IMG submission 188239) | Bog forest soil microbial communities from Calvert Island, British Columbia, Canada - ECP12_OM2 (SPAdes) (version 2) | ecosystem: Environmental > Aquatic > Freshwater > Wetlands > Bog ... | reverse complement strand
CCGGGACCAGCTGCTCGCCGGCGACGTTGAGGCGCAGCCCCTCGGGCAGGCGGTCGAACAAGGTCGGCCCGTCAAACGTGGCCTCGAACGCGGCCAATCGGCGGGCGATAGTCGGTTGGCTCAGCCCGAGCGCCCGCCCGGCGGCACGCATCGAGCCCTCCCGGGCAACGGCGAGGAACACCCGGACATCGTCCCAGTCCATCGCGCCGCGATTGGGTCGTGGCGGACGGGTCGCCGGCTCATGCCGCGTCTCACGCCCCGCAATCGCCAATCCGTCGAGAGCAGCCATGACATGTTCCTTTATCGCCAAGCGAGTGCCGACCTCAGGCCGCGAACCGTATTATCGAGTGAGTGCCACGAAAACGTTCCAGTGGTCTCCGAAAACGGAGATCACCGCAATTAAATTGTGGGGCTACGCTTTCTCCACACAGCGCCCGCCGGAAGCGGCGTACGCGCCCAGCGGGGGTAGAGGGAAATGGAAAGCAGAACGCCCAGCGTCATCGATCTCAACGCCGAACTCGCGAAACTGACGATGTTCCGCGGACGGACTCCGCAAACGACGTTCAGGGAGCGGCAGGGTAGTGCGGCACAATTGGCTCCTTACCGCGACGGGTTCCTCCTGCTTAGCAAATTCGCCGGAAAAAGCCATTGGGAGGTCCATCCCGAGGACGAGCTGTTTTACGTTCTCGACGGAGCGATGACCGTGGACATCGTGTGCGACGACGGGCCGCCGAAATCTATCGCGCTCGACGCCGGAATGATGGCCACCGTTCCCCAGGGCGCATGGCACCGGGTTCACTCCGCGGATGGTGTGACAGTGATGTCCGCGACGCTTCCCAGCGACCATATCGATCTCGATGTCGACGATCCTCGGCCAGTATTGCCGACGCCCGCATTGAACCAAGAGACGACCTTGGAGAGGGAAATCCAAAGCAAACCGCCGAGGTTGATTGACCTCAACGCCGAACTCGCGAAGCTGAGGATGTTCCAGCGGACCCCCAACTCGACGGTCGCGGATCGAAAGGGAAGCGTTGCGCGATTGGCTTCCTACCGGGATGGCCTCCTCTTAGCCATCAAGGCCTCGGGGAAAGATCATTGGGAACGCCATCTGACCGGCGACGAGCTCATTCACGTGCTCGACGGCACGGCGACCTTGGAAATCGTTTGCGACGACGGGCCGCCCAAATCTTTCGCGCTTAGCGCCGGGACGGTCGCTGTCATTCCGCAGGGTGCATGGCACCGCTTTCATTCTTCGGAGGGCTTTACGCAAACGGCCGCGACGCCCTTTCCCGGCGAGACTATCGCGCTCGATGTCGACGACCCTCGGACGGTAGAGCGAAAGCCGACCTGAGCAACGGCCACGACGGTCGAACGGGTTCTGATCCCAACAGAAAAGAGGAGGAATTAGCGATGGGTGCCGAGGGTATCGTGGTACAGCCGAGCGAAGGCCTAGTCCAGAACTTCACGCCGGGCCGCTTCCTCACGATGAAATTGCAGGGCGTCGATACCGCGGACAGCGTCATGTTGTTCGAGGAGACCGCTCCGCCCGGGACCAAGAGCTGGTTCCATCTGCACCGCGACAGCGACGAGATCGCCTATGTGCTGAACGGCAAGGTCACGTTCCTGATCGCCGGCGAGGTTACGGTCGGCGGGCCCGGCGCCTGCGCCTTCGTGCCGCGCGGCGTGCCGCATGCGTGGAAGAGCATCGGCCCTGAGACCGGCCGCGTGCTGTTTCTCTATGCGCCGGCCAAGGCGGGCGGGTTCATCGAGGAGCAGCATCGCACAGAGCGGACTCTCGCATCGATGACCGAGAGCGAGCGGGCCGAGATGCTCCGACGCCACGGCTGGGAGCTCCTCGGACCATCGCCGCTCTAAGATGGACATCAGCTATCGTCCTGCAAATTTCGAAGATTTGGAGAACGCCGAGCGCGTTGCCCAAGAGGCCGGCAACGAGTTGCGTGTGCGCCACGGCAGGCAGCCGTGGCCGGCACCACCTCCGATCGCATTTCCGAAATTCTGCCTGGCGGAGGACCCCGACGGGCTCTGGGTCGCGGAACATGGCGACACCATCGTCGGCTTCGGCTTCAGCTGGATGACGGAGAAGTTCTGGTTTTTGTCGCAACTCTTTGTCAGGCCCAAAACGCAGGCGAAGGGCATCGGGCAGGCTCTTCTGTCGAAAACCCTCGTACAAGCCGAGCGTAACGGGGCCACCAACCGCGCGCTGATCACCCCTGCCTACAATATCGCCTCGACTGGCCTCTATCTGAACAACGGCCTCTATCCCCGCGAGCCGCTCTACCGCATGGCCGCGCCGGCGCAGGCTGTCGCGCAGAACCTTGCCGATGCCGGTTATGACGTGATGCCGATTGCGCCCTGGCCTGAGCCTGATGAGTGGACCGCCCGGATCGATCAGGAGCTGCTCGGGTGCCGCAGAGATTTGCATCACAGATTTCTGCTTGGCGGCTTCGCGGCGCGCGCGATTCGGATCGAGCGAGCGGGCCGCGCCGCCGGCTACGCCTACATCTCCGCCCAGGGCCATGTCGGCCCAATAGCAATCGCACCGGACGCTGATGCGAAGGGGGTCGTGACAACGGCGCTGCGCAGTGCGCTGGAGAGCGGGCCGAGCCGAGTCTCCATGATCGTTCCGGGCCAGGCGGATGTCGTCATGCAAGCGGTATTGGCGCTCGGGTTCCGCATCGAAGAGCCCTATGTCCTGATGGCCTCGCGGCCTTTCGGCAATTGGTGCAATTATCTGCCAGGCGCCCCGGGTTTTATGTAGCCGTCAACAAATGGAGAGAGAAATGGAAAGCAGACCGCCCAGCATCATCGATCTCAACGCAGAACTCGCGAAGCTGACAATGTTCCGTGGACGGACGCCGCAGTCGACGATGGCAGATCGAAAGGGAAGCGCCGCTCGATTGGCTTCCTACCGCGACGGGGCCCTAACCACCACCAAGTTCGCGGGGAAAGGTCATTGGGAATCCCATCTCACCGGCGACGAGCTGATTCACATCCTCGACGGCACTGCGACCCTGGAAATCATGGGCGAGGACGGGCCGCAATCTTTCGCGCTCCGCGCAGGAATTATCGCCGTCATTCCGCAGGGTGCGTGGCACCGCTTTCATTCACCGGAAGGCGTGACGCTGATGACCGCGACGCCCTTCCCTGGTGAGGTTATCGAGCTCGATGTCGACGACCCTCGGACGGTAGGACGCAAGCCGGCATAAGCAATGGCCATAACGGTCGAACGAGTTCCGCCATGGCCCGATGTTGTTAGCCCTCGAGCAGCGGGCTGTGCTCGCGCTCAAGCACCTTCTGGACCGCCGGGCGCTGCAGCATCCGATCCTTGAAGGCGGTGTAGTTCCGGAGCTGCTCGACCGCCATACGGTTATGCTTGCCCCAGCCGTAGATGACGAGCGTGTAGGGGTCGGCGGCGGAATATTGCGAGCCCAGCACCCACTCTTTGCCGGCGAGGAGGCCGTCGAGCTCCTGCAGCAAGTTCCAGGCATTCTCCCGCCCCGTGGCCTTCAGGTTCTCGTGCGCGGATTGGTCGGTCGCAAAGCGGCCTGGGCGGACGATGTGGGTGAAGGCCGGATGCACCGTGTTCGACAGATACGCCATGTGCGACAGGCAGCGCGCCATGCCGATCGGCTCTTCCGGCAGCAATTTGGCATGCGGGAACGAGCGGGCGAGATAGGTCAGGATCGCGACGTTCTCGGTCAGCATGCCCTCGTCGGTCTTGAGCGTCGGTACCTTGCCGCGCGGGTTTACGTTCAGGTACTCGGGGGCGTGGTGCTCGCCTTTCGTGATCGACACGAGCTGCAGCGTGTAGGGCGCGCCGGCTTCTTCGAGCGCGATGTGCGGCGCCAACGAGCACGCGCCGGGGGAGTAGTACAGCGTCAGCACAGGGGCGCCCTCCTTTGCAGGGCCGAGGAGGTCAGCTTTCAAATGGGTTATATCCGGGTTTCTTGTACAGCTTCCCGGGACTGTTAAGAATGTCCGGTTTATAGACCTTGTCGGCCCAATCACCAGATTTTACTTCTTCGATAGCTACTGAGACTGCTTCGTCCCCGACCTTTGCAATGGCCATCACGTCTTTCACTATTGCTTCTGCAAGCTGAGCCTTCTGCTGTTCCGACCTGCCGGGATACATCTTTACGATGACATGAGGCATTGTTCTCTCCTTCAGTTCGTTCTGAGATCACTTGCGATATTGCTCGTCGGTGACCTTTTCCAGCCAATCGACAGCCTTGCCGTCGAGCTTTTCTTGGATCGCGATGTGCGTCATCGCGGTTGTGGGCGCGGCCCCGTGCCAGTGCTTCACTCCCGGCGGGATCCAGACCACATCGCCCGGCCGGATTTCCTCGACCGGCCCGCCCTCGCGCTGGACCCTGCCGCAGCCGGCAGTGACGATCAGGGTCTGACCGAGCGGATGGGCGTGCCATGCTGTGCGCCCGCCAGGTTCGAAGGTGACGCTGCCGCCACTGGCGCGGGCGGGGTCGGGCGGGCTGAACAGCGGATCGATACGGACCGTACCGGTGAAATACTCCGCCGGTCCCTTGCCGGAGGGTTGCGAGCCGTTTCGTTTGATTTCCATTTCTGCTCTCCTCTTTTTGGTCGGAAGTGCTGATCGGGCATCACCCGAGCTTCTGGTCGCAGCAGGACTAAGGTGAGCCAAGCTGCCGGTCAGCGCGGTTCGAGCCGCAGCGTGGTCGGCAGCACTTCGGACTTCACCATCGCCTGCGCATAGGGGCTCGGCTTGTACTTCTCCAGGTATTCGCGGCTGGCCCGGGCGACCGCAGCTGGGTCGCTCTCTGGGATCGCCTGCACCGCCAGCCGGCGGCCGGCAAACTCCAGCGTGGCGGGCCCGCCCGCCGCGAGGTCTCTGTACCAACGCCCCTTGACGCCGTACACCGAACGCACAAAGACCTCGTTGTCGGCCACCACCACCCAGATCACTACCGCGCTGTTGGGGTGCTTCTCGGTCCGTATCGCGACCTCCCGCACCTCACGCAATTGGCGCAGGGTGTCCGCGTCGAAATTCGTCATGGCTTAATCTCCCGCCTCGCTGCGGCCGTCACCTGGGCATGATTTAGAGCGCGCACCTGCAGCTACTAGACCCTATAATTCGCATGGACTTATGAGCTGGTGCCATAAATGCACCGAGGAAATCTGAACGACCTGCTGGCCTTCCTGGCTGTCGGGCAAGAGCGCAGTTTCACGAAAGCCGCAGCGAAGCTGGGCGTTTCCCAGTCCGCGCTCAGCCACACCATCCGTGGCCTGGAGGAACGGCTCGGTCTTCGGCTATTGACCCGCACGACGCGCAGCGTCTCCCCAACGGAAGCGGGCGAACGCTTGCTTCACACCATCGGACCGCGGTTTGAGGAAATCGAGGCCGAGCTTGCCGCCCTGAGCGAACTTCGGGAGAAGCCCGCCGGCACCATTCGGATCACGGCCACGGACTATGCGGCGGACACGATCCTCTGGCCGAAGCTCACGAAGTTCCTGCGGCAGTATCCGGACATCAAAACCGAGATCATCATCGATTATGGCTTGACCGACATCGTCGCCGAGCGTTTCGACGCTGGCGTGCGCAGCGGCGAGCAGGTAGCGAACGACATGATCGCTGTGCGCATCGGGCCAGACATGCGCATCGCAGTCGTGGGGGCTCCGTCCTATTTTGAGATGCGGTCAGAACCGAAAAGGCCGCAGGAACTGATCGGTCACAACTGCATCAATCTGCGCCTGCCGACCCGCGGCGGGTTGTACGCCTGGGAGTTCGGGAAAGATGGCCGCGAGCTGAAGGTGCATGTCGACGGCCAACTCGTCTTCAACGGCACTTTCCAGATGCTCAATGCGGCGCTGGCCGGATTCGGCCTGGCCTATGTGCCGGAGGACGTGGCGCAACCCCATCTCGCCGAGGGCCGTCTCACGCGGGTGCTGGAGGATTGGTGCCCTCCGTATTCGGGCTATCACCTCTACCACCCGAGCCGACGCCAGTCCTCGGCGGCCTTTACCCTGCTGGTCGACGCGCTACGCCATCGGGGCTAGCGAACAACCCGGCTATCATGCTGATGCGGACGCAACCGCTCGCTGAAACCCCGGTGATGATCCGCCCCGGCTCCTGCTATCATGACCCTTGAGAGGGAGGATCCGGGTATGGGCACCACTCGCAAGTACGTCGTCATCGACGCCGCCGCCGGCAAAATCGACCGCCGCATCTTCAGCGAGCAGGCGATCTACGACGACGAGATGGAGAAGATCTTCGGGCGGGCCTGGCTGATGATCGGGCACGAGAGCCTGGTCCCCGCGGCTGACGATTTCTTCCACACCTATATGGGCGAAGACCCGGTCATCCTGACCCGCGACGGGCAGGGCCGGCTCCATGCGCTCCTCAACATGTGCCGCCACCGCGGCAACCGCGTGTGCCGCGTTGACGACGGCAACGCCAAGCGCTTCATGTGTACCTATCACGGCTGGACCTACCGCAATGACGGCGCCCTCGAGCACGTCCCCGGCGAGTCCGAGGCCTACTACGACGCGCTCGACAGGCCGTCCCTCGGTCTGATCGAGGCCCGCGTCGAGACCTACGCGGGGATCGTTTTCGCCACCTGGGCCAAGGACGCCCCGAGCCTCGAGGCCTATCTGGGTGATGCGCGCTGGTATCTCGACACCGTCTTCAATCGGCGAGACGGCGGCATGCAGGCCTTGGGCCCGATCAAATGGCTCGAGCCCGTCAACTGGAAGACGATGGTCGACAACTGTTCGGACAACTACCACGTCCCGACCAGCCATCTCTCCAGCGCCCGGGTCCAGACCCGCTACCTCGGCCGCCCGCGGCTCTCCCACGAGGACCAGTTCGCGAGCCCCAACAAGCACGCCTTTGTCAACGGGCACGGGATCACCTTCCGCGACGCGGACGACAACGCCCCCCGCTACGTGCACGGCGTGTCGAGCGAGACTATGCAGTTGTTCCAGGAGTACCACGACACGACGATGCCCGAGGTCGAGCGGCGCCTCGGCACGCTGCGCGCGCGCCGGGTGCAGCTCGCCAACCACTCGATCTTTCCGAACGGGATCCTCGGGCTCCGGCTGGCGCTGCCGCGCGGTCCGCTCAAGACCGAGTTCTGGCACTTCGTGCTCTTGGACCGGGATATGCCCGAGGAGTTGAAGCGCGTGATCCGTATCGGCAGCCAAGCCAACAACGGTGCGGCGGGCATGTTCGAGCAGGACGACGTCGACAACTGGCGTCAGGTGACCACCGCGAGTACGAGCCGCCTCGGGCGCCGGCACCCCCAGGATCTGTCGATGGGCCTGGGCCACGCCGGGCCGCATCCGGATTATCCGGGGCTCGTCTCCGAGCGCTACATCTCGGAGAACAACCAGCGCCTCTTCTATAGGCGCTGGGAAGAGTTCATGAACGAGGAGAGCTGGGCCGACATCCCGCTCGACCCGATCAAGGCCCCTTTCGACGGCACCGCGACCATGCGCGGCTAGCGCAGGTTCCGCTGATGTTCCACCAGACCGGGCGAGATTGCTTCGTCGCTGCGCGCCTCGCAATGACACCCTTTTTCTGCGTCATTGCGAGCGGAGCGAAGCAATCTCGGCGAAACCGACTCTAGCGGGCGGCCATCCCGTGAAGACGAAACGCGCGCGGGAAGCGGCCGGCTCAGTGGCGCCGGCGGTGACGCTGACACCGCAGCAGGCACTGTGGCTCGAGCTGATGCCGTTCTACATCCGCGAGGCCTGGCTGCTCGACGAGCGCAAGCTCAAGGAGTGGCTCGATCTCTTCACCGACGATGTCCTCTACTTCATGCCCCGCCGCAAGAACGTCCCTCGCCGGGAGCTGCACCGCGAGCTGACACAGCTCGGCGATCTGGCGATCCTCGAGGAGGACAAGCGCTATCTCGAGATGCGGGTGGCCCGGCTCGACACCGGGATGGCCTGGGCCGAGGATCCCCCGTCGCGCACCCGTCACCTGATCGGCAATCTCGAGGCGGCGCCGCTGGAGAACGGTGAGGTGCAGGCCAAGACCGCGTTTCTGGTGTACCGCTCGCACCTGGAGACCGATCATCAGCTCCTCTCCGGTTGCCGCGAGGACGTGCTGCGAAAGGTGAACGGCGCGTGGAAGGTGGCCAAGCGCACGATCGTGCTCGACGCCAACGTCCTGCTCGACAAGAACCTCAGCGTCTTCCTCTAGAGTCAAAACCCAATCAGCTAGACCTGGTTTCGACCGATCGCGGCCGCTCGTAGCGGCCGACGACTTCGGCCGGTTCTTGCCCGTTACCGGCCATTGCCCGGATTCCACCCGAGCGGCTCGGTCGGATGGAATCCGGTCCTTCGCATCTCTAACCCGGTTCCGGCATTACGACGACGATGACAGAAGATGCCTGCTGCTGATCGTCGAGACGGTAGTTGTGGGCCGCGCTTGAATCAAAGTGCACGGCATCGCCTTCGTCGAGGACAACGTCCTTGCCGTCGATGGTAACGACCAGCCGCCCGTTAAGCACGTAAATGAATTCCGCACCGGCATGTTGATGCGGGTCTGAGGCGTTCGAAGATCGGGGAAATTCTGCGTAGAAGATGTCGATCTTGCGGTCAGTCAAAGCGAAATCGAGACTTTCGAAGAAATAGGATGGCGCTACTGCCCCAGGCCGGTTCGGCAGACGCACCCGATCCTGCTTCCGGGTGACAACCACTAATGGCCGATCTTCGCGGTCGTTGAAGAAATGATCGAGGCCGACGCCAAAAACCATCGCGATGCGAAGGAGCGTGGGGAGCGTCGGAAACAACTGACCACGCTCGATCTTCGATAACAGGGCAGGCGACAAGCCGGTGTGTTCCCCAAGCTGCGCCAGCCCCAGCTTTTTCTTCACGCGAAGCGCCCGGATTTTCGATCCGATCTCGTAGCGCCTCAGTCCGGCAGTGAGCGTATCGGACAGCATCTTGCTTTTTCTCCAGGGTCCAAATCGCCGCCAAAATTCTATCATGATGATAATCGACATTCATACAGATAAAATATCCTTGTATGAAAACATATTTTCACCCAATTCAATGCACGAGGTTGCGGCTCAACCGCAGCCTCGCGCGGGCCGGGCGCTCCGCGCTCGTCGGGAACCCTGTCGAGGAGATCGAGCTATGAAATTAGGATTTGCCAAGCTGGGGGCCGCCGCCCTGGTTGGGGTGGCTCTGGCCGCCGGAAGTACGATGGCGCGGACCGGTGACAAGAACATTGTCGACACTGCGGTGGCGGCGGGCCAGTTCAAGACACTGACGACGGCGATCAACGCTGCTGGACTGACCGCGACACTAGAGGGTCCTGGCCCGTTCACGGTGTTCGCGCCAACCGATGCGGCCTTTGCGAAGCTGCCCGCCGGCACCGTCCAGAACCTGTTGAAACCCGAAAACAAGGCGCAGCTGGCGTCAATCCTCACCTATCACGTCGTGCCGGGTGCAGTTACCGCGACTGACATCGTCAAGCTCACCGAGGCCAAGACCGTGAACGGCGAGATGGTCGCCGTAAGCGCAACTGGCGATTCCGTGATGATCAACAACGCCAAGGTCATCACCACCGACATCCCGGCGTCGAACGGCATCATTCACGTCATCGACAGCGTGCTTCTGCCGCCGCGCCACTGATAACCGGCGGGGGCCGGGTCGGTTTGATATCGGCTCGGCCCTATCCCGCTAAACGCGGTATTTGCTCGGTAAGACCAACCATCCAAGCGGACTCGCGAAAAGTCCGTTAATCGCGGATCTGGTGAATTGAAGAATTGGAGCCTCACATGTTATCCCTTTATCGTGCCGTTATGGATCCGAGCATCAACCCGTTGCGCAACTTTCCCCCAGCGCAACGCTTTCAAACGATGCTTTACCTCAGCGTGATGTGGACGACGATCTTCTGCGCTGCCGCCGGCGCCTGGGTCTGGTATGGCGAAATCGTCGTCGCGCATCTGCTCGTCGCCGGAGGCTTTGTGGTAACAGGCCTGACCTTCCGCGCGGCGAGCCGCTCGACCACCGATCGGGACCCGGCGCTCACGGATGGCACCACGCGCTAGGACAACGTGCGGGGCGCGTGACTGTGCCGCCCGCGGAACGGAACGGTGTCGAAAGGCAGGACAACGTATGAAACCGATCCCGGTTTGACCGACTCGGTATCGGTCCCTGGTCTCAGATCCGTTTGCGAGCTTTCAGCGTAAAAGAGCTCTATCAGCTTGTGAGGAAACCATGAACGCCCTTGTACAACCCTTGCGTCTCTACCAGCAGTGGTCCGACGAGATCGAAGGGAAGCCTTCACGCGCCGAGGTAGAGGCTGCCTTCCGAACGATCATCCGGTGGTCGGGCGACGATCCCGATCGCGACGGATTGCTGGAGACGCCTGCCCGAGTGACCCGGGCGTTTGAGGAGTATTTTTGCGGTTATGTTCAGAATCCCGAGCAAATCTTAAGGAAAACGTTCGAAGAGACGGATGGCTATGATGAAATGATTGTGCTCAGAGGCATTCCTTTCGAGAGCCATTGCGAGCATCACATGGCGCCGATCATCGGTCGGGCCTGGGTTGCCTACCTGCCGACCGCCAGAGTTGTGGGCATCTCCAAGCTGGCGCGGGTCGTCGAGGCGTTTGCAAAGCGGCTCCAGATTCAAGAAAAAATGACAGCGCAGATCGCCAACACTATCCATGACGTTTTGCGACCGAATGGCGTCGGTGTGGTTATCAAAGCAAAGCATCATTGCATGTCGACGCGCGGTATCCATAAGCATGACACCGACATGGTGACGAGCCGCATGCTCGGCTGCTTTCGTGACGACCCCATGACTCGCCAGGAGTTTCTGACGATGGTGAACTCGGGGTAGGATCCGTTGACCGCGCCGAATTCCCGGCAGGCGTGCCAGCCACGGCGCGGATTGTTTTTTCGAGTGTGCTCCGCGATGAGCTGTTTTTCTGATTATTCGAATGACAACCAACATAAGGTCTCACGAAGGCAAGGGAAAAAGCGCGTCATAGTGAACGACTTCATGCAACAGGGATATCGCTACGAGCTCTCTGCACCAATGGGTTCCGATTTTGATATGGATTTTAAGCCGGAACTGACACCGCAACAAATGCTGGCACTCGGCGTGTTCTGCGGTAAGTACATGACGGACACAATAAACGAATTCCCGAAAAGTTGGTTTAGGCACGCCAAGCTTGCAACTTCGAGTCGCGATTGTTCCCTCAACTATTTCGGCGTCGATGCCAGCCTGCCACTCTCAGAATGGCAAAAGAAAGGATGGATCCATCCGGACGATCCGCGAGGCTGGTTCCAATGGTATTGCCGTTACTATATGGGTCGCCGCTTACCACAAGAAGACGAACGGCAGATCAAGCGCTGGAAAGCCTTCCAGCGCCACATAGCGCAGGTGCGGATGAATTGTGCGCCAGGCGACCTTTCTTGCCGTCCTCGCCAACGGCAAGCCCTCCTACAGTGGGCCTACGACAGCCGGAAAATCTAAGCAGAATGATTGATGAAAACCGCCTCGATCAGTGAGGCACGTCGTGTCGCACTCGCCGGAGTCCCGGTCGCCGCCGCCTCAGTGATCGGCCAGCTTGCCACCTATCCCAACCTCACGCCCTGGTATGCCGGGCTGGTCAAGCCGGCATTCAATCCGCCGAATTGGGTCTTCGCGCCGGCTTGGACGACGCTGTATCTGCTGATGGCGGTTGCGGTCTGGCGGGTTCTGCGGTTGCCTCTAAAGACACCGGCACGCCGCTCGGGGCTGAATTTGTTTTTCGCTCAGTTGGCGCTCAATGCGGCTTGGTCCTGGATGTTTTTCGCCGCGCATAGTCCGGCGCTCGGCCTCGTGAACATCGTGCCGCAACTGGCGGTCATCCTTGCCGCCATTATCGTTTTTCTGCGGCTCGACCGATTTGCCGCGCGGTGCCTCGTGCCCTTGGCGGTCTGGGTCGCCTTCGCAACGATCCTCAATCTCGCGATCTGGCGGCTGAACCCCTGATCCCGTGGGACTGCTAGGACGAGCACTCTGGGAATTTGATGGGGGAGGGCTGAGCGGCCGCAAGGCCGCATTTCGGGTTGGCTTGACCCCGTTGCCCCCCAGACATCCCAACGGCCGGAATCGGCGCGGAGTGACATCCGAGGCGTATCTCGGGATGGTCAACCCTCCGCCGGGCAGACGAGCTGATTGGGCCTCGACTTGGCCCTTCGTCTCAGTAGCCGCGCAGGAACGCGAGGACCTGCGCGGCCCGCTCGGGCGGCTTTTCGAAGGGGCCAGTGGCCGCAGTTGTTGAGCAGCACCAGGCGCGAGTCGGCAATGTGGTTCAGGATCGCGATGCTGACCTCGAACGGCACCATCCGGTCTTACCGGCCGTGGATCAGCAGGACCGGCGCCTGCATGCCGGCGAGGTCTTGTATGTAGTCGTGCGGCAGGCTTACCGACTGCCGGCGCGCCTCGATGAACTCGGGCGACCAATTGTGCGCCCGGTGGATGTAGTCCACCAGTTCGTCGGTCACCGGGCTCTCGTCGTCGATGTGCACGCGAGGTAATGCCGAATGTTCTCGCGGCTCGGGTCGTCCAGGGCCTGGCGGGTGGCCCGACTGCCCTCCGAGGGGCGATTGGCCAAGAGGTAGCGGTCGCCACCGGTGCCGATGTGCGAACCGCCCATCACGAACTTTCGGACCCGCTCGGGGTAGGTGATGGCGGCCACCATCGCCGACTGCCCGCCCTGCGAGTTGCCGACCCAGTAGGCCCGCTGGATGCCGAGAGCATCGAGCAAGGCGACCGCGGTGCGCGCCTGGGCGGCAATCTCGAGGCGGCGCCGCTGGAGAACGGTGAGGTGCAGGCCAAGGCCGCGTTTCTGGTGTACTGCTCGCACCTGGAGACGGATCATCAGCTCCTCTCCGGTTGCCGCGAGGACGTGTTACGGAAGGTGAAGGGCGCCTGGGAGGTGGCCAGGCGCACGATCGTCCTCGACGCCAACGTTCTGCTCGACAAGAACCTCAGCGTCTTCCTCTTCAGCGTCTTCCTCTAGAGTCAAAACCCAATCAGCTTGACCTGGTTTCGATCGATCGCGGACGCTCGTTGCGGCTCACGACTCGCCCGGTTCTGCCCCGTGCCCGTCAGCCCGCATGGGCGGGAAGGTGGCAAGGTCGGGCGGGGACTCCCATTCGTCCGATCCCCGGCAAGGGCTGAGGCTTGCGGCGCCGTCTGGTCTGGTGCAAAACTTGCTACCGAAAATCAACAAACATCGGTCGACTTTGCATCGACTTCACGATGGAGGCGAGGAGCATGACGACACGCCGCTCTCTTATCGCTCAGTTGCCCGCTGCCGCCGTCGCTGGGAGCTTCGCGTTGCGGGCGCGGGCGGTCTTTGCCGCCGACAAGAGCGTCACCGTCGGCATCACCGTTCCGCTGACCGGATCCGATACGGAACAGGCGACCCTGATGAAGGAGGGCGCAATGATCGCGGTCGACGACGCCGATGCCAAGGGTGGCGTTGCCGGCTACAAGATCAACGTGATAGTGCTCGACAACGGTACTGCCACCGCCGGGCAATACGATCCGGCGCAGGCCGCGACCAACGCCCGCAAGCTAGTCTCCAACCCGAGCGTCGTTGCCAATGTCGGGCCACAAAACAGCGGGTCCGGCAAGGCAATGGCGCCGATCCTCAGCCAGGGCGATCTGGCGACGATCACGCCGTCCTCGACCAATCCCGACATCACCGACCCCAAGTTTGCCCCGCAGTTCTGGCCCGCCGGCAAGGCAATCTATTTCCGCACGGTGACGACCGATGCCTATCAGGGCCCCAACATGGCGAATTATTTCGCCCAGAAGCTGAAGGTCAAAAAAGTCTTCATCATCGACGACACCGGCGCTTACGGCGTCGGCATCGCGGACGCTTTCGAGGCGCAGGCCAGGAAGGACGGCATGACCGTGCTGGGCCATGACCAGGTCAATCCGCTGGAGGCCGACTACGCGACGATCCTCACCAAGATCAAAGCGCTCGATCCCGAGGCTCTGTACTACGGCGGGAGCTCGCTGGCGGGAATCAAAGTCGTCAAGCAGTCCTATGACGTCTTGCCCAAGATCATCAAAGGCGGCGGCGATGGCGTCTACGGCGCCTCGCTGTTGAAGGGCGCCGGCTATCCCGCGGTCGAAGGCTGGTACGCGACGATTGCCGCACCCTATCTTGCGGAGAACCCGGATGTTGCGCCGTGGATCAAAAGGTATGAAGAAAGATACGGGCACGGGCCGACGTCCTATTCGTTCACGGCCTATGACGCGATGCTGGTCGTTCTCGATGCGATCGAGCGCGTCGCCGCATCGGGCAAGCCGGTCAACCGCGACACCGTGCGCGACGCAATCCAGACCGCCAATCTCAAAACATTGCAGGGGGCGGTCAGCTTCGACGAGAACGGCGACATCAAAGACCGCACTGTTAGCGTCTTCAGGTACCAATACGATGACAAATACCCGGAGGACGCGGTCCTCCATCAATACAAATACCTCGGCGTCGCACCGCAAACCTCGTAAGGGTTGGTGAAACGACAGCGTAGATGAGGGCTTTCGGACGCCGGCCCTCAGCACCAGCGGATAGGTCATGACGGGCCGGCATCCGAAACCCTTCATCTAAGCTGCCGATCCGCTGTTCTGTAGCGATCGGCGGTGCCCGGTGGGAATCCGTCGTCCGTAGCGGCGTAAGCAGCGGCGGTGCAATATCGACTACGGCCGCGCCGCGCGATTTATCTTTGCTGCGAGCCCCAAATGGGCGAAACTGCCCTGCAATCACCTGCAATGGGGGAATGAAAACTATAAATTGATCAGGTAGCGCGCTACTACATCTAGGAGGCCCAAGTATGACCGCCGATACACTGCACGTCGCAGGGCTTTCAAAGACGCCCTCGATGTATCGCATGATCGTCGCCGCCACGATCGGCAATGTGTTGGAGTGGTTCGACTTTGTCGTTTACGGCTTCTTCGCCGTGACGATCGCAGAAGTGTTCTTCCCGGCCGGCAATCCGACTGTGTCGCTATTGATCACGTTTGGCGCCTTCGGACTTGCCTATTTCGTGCGGCCGTTGGGCGCGATCGTCGTCGGCGGCTTTACCGACCGCGCCGGACGCAAGAATGGCTTGTTGCTGTCGATCGCGCTGATGGTGATCGGCACGACCTTGATGGCGGTGACGCCGGGCTATGCGACGATCGGCCTCGCCGCACCCATCATGCTGACGCTCGCCCGGCTGTTGCAGGGCTTCTCGGTCGGCGGCGAATTCGGCAGCGCCGTCAGCTTCCTGGCCGAGCACGGCGGCGGGCGACGCGGCTTCAGCGCCAGCTGGCAATTTGCCACCGGCGGCATGGTCGTGGTCCTCGCCTCGGTGTTCGGGGTTACCCTGACGACGCTGTTGACCCACCAGCAACTGGTCGATTGGGGATGGCGGATCCCCTATTTCTTCGGAATGCTGGTCGGCCCGGCCGGGCTCTACATCCGCGCGAAAGTCGTTGAAACGCCGGAGTTTCTCGAAGCCGAGGTGCGCCCCACGATTCCGATCAGCGACCTGCTGCGCCGGCATCCGCTTCCGGTGCTGCTGGCACTCGGCATATCGATCATCTCGAACAGCTCATTCTACATCCTGGCCTACATTCCGACCTACGGCGTCAAGACATTGCATCTACCGGCTTATGTCGGCTTCGTCGCCACATTGATCGGCGGCATCTTCCTCGCGATCGGCTGTCCGCTCGCCGGCCATTGGTCCGATAAGATTGCGCGTCCGCGGATCATGGTGATCACGTGTTGGCTCTTCGTGCTGACCTCTTACCCCGCCTTCTATTTGATGGCTGCCTGGCCGTCGCTGGCGGCCTTAATCGTTGCCGTCGCCTGGCTCCAAATGATTAAGGCCGGTTACAGCGGCGTGCTGCCTTCGCTGTTGGCGGAGCAGTTCCCGGTCGAAGTCCGGGCGATCGGCGTGTCCTTGAGCTTCAGCACGGCGGTATCGATCTTCGGTGGCCTGGCACCACTCGTTGCGACCTGGCTGATCGTGCAAACCGGCGACAGCTTGGCGCCTAGCTACTATCTGATATTCACGGCACTGCTCAGCCTCATTGCGCTGATCGCGATCCAGTGGCGGGGCCGCGTCGTGACCCGAGCCCTATCGGTCCCCCGGACGGCGTAGGCCGGTTTTGACCCCAGCCGTCTCTCTCAGTAGCCCTGCAGGAACGCGAGAACCTGCGCGGTCCACTCGGCCGGCTTCTCGAAGGGCGGCCAGTGCCCGCAGTTATTGAGAAGCACCAGGCGCGAGTCGGCAATGTGGTTGAGGATCGCGATGCTGACCTCGAACGGCACCATCCGGTCGTACCGCCCGTGGATCAAGAGGACGGGCGCCTGGATGCCGGCGAGGTCGGGTGTGTAGTCGTGCGGCAGGCTCACCGATTGCCGGCGCGCCTCGATGAACTCGGGCGACCAGGTGTGCGCCCGGTGGATGTAGTCCACGAGTTCATCGGTCACCAGGTTCTCGTCGTCGATGTGCACGGAGAGGTAGCGCCGGATGTTGTCGCGACTAGGGTCGTCGAGCGCCCGGCGGGTGGCCCGGCTGCCCTCCGAGGGGCGGTTGGCCATCAGATAGCGATCGCCGCCGGTACCGATGTGCGAGCCGCCCATCACGAATTTCCGGACCCGCTCGGGGTAGGCGATGGCCGCCACCATGGCCGACTGCCCGCCCTGCGAGTTGCCAACCCAGTATGCCCGCTGGATGCCGAGGGCGTCGAGCAAGGCGACCGCGGTCCGAGCCTGGACGGCGTGCACCCCCTCGCGGTAGACGATCGGGCCCGTCTTGCTGAAGTTCGGCAGGTCCATCAGGATGCAGCGGAAATGCTGCGACAGCGCGCCCAACGTCTTGTGAAACGTGATCCACGCGGTGGTGCCGGGACCGTAGGAGTGGAGAAACAGCACCGGCTCGCCGTCGCCCAAATCGTGGTAGTGCACATTCATGCCGCCGGCCGCGATGGTCTTGTTGGTGCCCGCCTCGGTGAGGCCATTCGACGCGATGAACGGCATGTCTTCCTCCTTTTGGCGCCGAAAGGGGCCGAGCAACGCCTCGCAGGCCGGCTGCCAAACGGGGCGGCGATGCGTGGCCTCGGCCGGCTTGGCGCTTGATGTTCGGATTTGAGCCCCTGCTGTTTGGCAGCGCCAGCGTTTAGTCTAGTCTAGCCAGTTCCGCCCTGTCTGCA
>Ga0209656_10001131_pt1 | contig 17232 bp, 14 predicted proteins | sample BogFormECP12_OM2_FD_188239 | JGI IMG/M metagenome (GOLD analysis project Ga0209656, IMG submission 188239) | Bog forest soil microbial communities from Calvert Island, British Columbia, Canada - ECP12_OM2 (SPAdes) (version 2) | ecosystem: Environmental > Aquatic > Freshwater > Wetlands > Bog ... | reverse complement strand
CGGCAACGTTGGTCGTCCACGACACCAGCGCGCCCATCCCGAGCAACACGACCGACAGCGCGGTGAAACGCAGGAATTCCAATAGACCGCCGAGACCGAGCGTGACCGTGCCCACCTGAATCTGCGGACTGCCGCCGGCCAAAGTCGCAGTCATACCGACGACTGCCAGCATGATCCACAGCCAGCGCGGGGGCGACGGCAGCACGCCTCGGGGAATATGGGCGACCCACGCTCCCGCCAGCACCAGCGCGGCCACGAATCCGATCGCCATCCATCCCGGATACAACGTCAGCAACATCGAAATGCCAAAGGCAACAAGCAGTTTGGTGCCTGCCCACAGCTCGTGGATGACGGAGCGCCCGGGCACCGGGCGCAGCAGCACAACGGGTCGACGTGTGCGGCGGGTCGGGTGCTGCGTCGGCGGGGGCGCCGTCAACTCACTTGCCGGGGCCGCGACCGGCGCCGGGGCCCGCAGACCGTCGCGCAGGTGCAGAGTGCGCGGGCACAGCTCTTCCAGCCCCGCGAAGTCATGCGATATGACCACAACGGTCAGCCCGGTGTCACGGCGCCGGTCTGCGAGCAGCCGCACAAGACCCCGCTGGCTGGCGGCGTCTAGTCCCGCGAGTGGCTCGTCGAGTATCAATACCCGCGGTGACCGCGCGAGCAATCCGGCCAGGACCACGCGGCGCATCTGGCCGCCGCTGAGCTGGTCGATGGGCCGCTTCGCTAGCGCCGCATCCAGGCCGACAGCGGCCAGCGCTGCGGTCACTCGCGCGTGGTCGTCAGGCGAAAAGCCGCCCGCCGAGGCCACTTCGAGGTCGACACGGCTGCGCATCAACTGCAATCGGGCCGCTTGGAACTGCAGCGCTACGGCGCCGACCTGCTCGGAGGCGAGCCGCTCGTCAAGCAGACAAGTGCCGGTGGTGGGTTCCGTCAACCCGGCCATGATCCACGCCAGCGTCGACTTACCGGAGCCGTTGCCGCCGTGGATGAGCAGCCCCTCGCCCTCATGCACTTCGAAGCTGATATCGCGGAGCGCGGTCTGCGCCCAGGGGGTGCCACTCCCGTATTCGTGGCCGACGCCTGCGAGTTTGAGCACCGGCGCGTGAGAGTGGTGTCCTGCCGTGACAGTCGGCGCGGGCGCGGGAGCGGTCTCGACCATGGCGGTGTTATCCAGCGAGTCGCTGAGATTGATTGTGCGGTCGGCGTACTCGGCCTCGTTGTTGTAGTGGGTGATGTGCACCAGCGCGGTTTGGTGATGGTCGGTGAGACCGGACAGCACGGCCAGCAGTGCGTCCCGGCCCTGCTGGTCGACCATGCTGGTGACCTCGTCGGCAATGAGCAGCGCCGGCTCCCGCGCCAGCGCAGCGGCCACGGCGAGGCGCTGCAGTTCCCCGCCGGACAGGCCACCGGTGTCGCGTTCGGCGAGGCCGTCCAGCCCGACTTCACTAAGTAATCGGTTGACATCGGTCGTCTTGCCGGGAGGCAGTCCCCACACCACGTCGTCGGCGACCCGCGTGCCCAGCACCTGGCTTTCCGGGTGCTGCATGATGACGGCGGTGCCACCGAGTTGACCGAGACCCACCGCACCAAGGCGTTCGACCGTGCCCGAGGTCGGTTCGCGGCCGGCCAGGATCAGCATCAGCGTGGTCTTCCCGGAGCCGTTGGCACCGGTGACCACAACGTGTTCGGCTGGCCGCACATCCAGGCTGACCGCAGGCAGTGCGTCGTAGTCGGTGTCCGGGTAGCGCAGGCGCACCTCGTCCAGCCGCACCGGGACCGGCTGGATCGGTCCGGCGCCGGCCGACGCGTCCAGTTTGTGCACATCGGGAATGCCGCCCAGCCGCTCCAGCACGCGCGAGAGCGCCCACCAACCGATCAGCGAGGCGCCCATGATGGCGACGACGGCGAATCCGAGGGCGAGCCACTGCCAGTAATCCAATGCTGCGGCGAAGATCCGCTTGACCTCCTGCCCGACCGCGTGCAGGTGCGGCACCCGCGCCAGGACTGTCGCAACTCCGTCCACGGCGGCGGTGATCGCGTGGAACAACAGCTGCCGAAGCGGCGCCAGGACGGTCAACGCGATAACCACCGCGGCACCGGCGCCAACACCGGCGCCCAAGGACGCCGCGGCGACGGTCCGCGGACCGTGACCGCGGCGTTTCACGATTCCAGCCAGTCCGCCGACATAGGCGCAGAGCGCGACCGCCCCGAAGCCGCTCAAGCCGACTACCAAGAAGCCGATCACAGCGGCTGCGAACGTCGCGGTGATCAGAACGCGGATCCGATAGCGGTAGGCCAGCAGCCCCATCGGCACGGCGCCCAGCAGACCCAGCCCACCCGCGTGCGGGAGGACGACCGCAATGATCGCAATCGCCGCGCACAGAGCGCCCATCACCGATGCCTGCGCCAGTTCGCTGGGTCGTAGCGATCGAGCCTGACCAAATCCGCTCATCGACGGCGTGTGACAGTCGTCGGTATCATCCCGATAAACCGCGTGAATCATATTGCCCCGTAACCAAATCGAGCCCACGACGCGTTTGCCCGCTAAGCCAAGCAACGCATCCTGAGCATGGGAGCGCCAGCCTACAAACGGTTCGCTGAGAACTCGTTGAGAAGTTCGCTGGCCTCGAGGTCCCCCGGGCCGTGACCTGCGGTTTCTAAGTGGAGCTAAGGGGACTCGAACCCAAACCCTGACCAGGACGGCTACGGTGCAGGCGGGATGCGATGCCCCTTCCCCGAGGTGCCCGGGTGGCGGATCGTGTTGTGGCCGAGCTTGCGATTGTGGATGGGTTCGCGCGCCGACTTCTGGTGTTCGAGCTGCCGGATCAACTCATGCTTGGCTTCGTGAAGGGCGCGGGTGATGTCGCGGTTGTCGGCGACGGCCACGAGCGGCGGGAGACCCGGCAAGGTCGTCCGCAACGTGACGCGCTGCTCCTTGCGGCCGCGGTCCTGCAACGAGACTTCCAGGCTGATGTCAGGTGGGTCCCACCGGCCCAGATGCGGCTCGAGCGTGGCCAACGCCTCCAGCACGTGCCGACGTTCCGTGGCGACGAATCCCGCACCCATGTGCAGGACATACTCGCCGAGCGGATTACGCGTTCTGTCGCGGGACCTTCTCATCGTGCTGATGGTGACCTCATCTCGGGCGATCTGGTTGCTGAACGATCGTGGCCAGCAGCTGCGAAAGTGGGGCGGTGGCAAAGCCTATGGCGCCGTCGGCGATCCCGTAGGGGATCACCAGGGTGTCGGCGTGAACGAGCGCGCCGCAGGAATAGACGACGTTGGGCACGTAGCCGTTCTGTTCGTCGCGGGCGGGGCTGAGCAGTGGGCGTCGTAGCCGGCCGAGCACCCGGGTCGGATCATCGAGATCAAGCAGAATCGCGCCGATGCTATACGTGCGCATGGGTCCCACGCCGTGGGTGAGCACCAGCCACCCCGCGTCGGTTTCGATTGGCGGGCCGCAATTTCCGAGTTGCACCGCTTCCCATGCCTCGGCCGGCTGCTGGCAGGTCGACGCGCTCGTCCAGACCGCAAGATGGTCGGCGAAGGCGACGGTGTTGGTCTCGCGGTCCGCTCGCGACATGGCTGCGTAGCGACCGTGTATTCGTCGGGGGAACAAGGCCAAACCCTTGTTGGCCGCGGCCTTCCCGACGAGCGGCCCGGAGGTGAAGGACTGGAAGTCCTCGGTCTTGAGCAGTTGTTGGCTGATGTGGGATCCGCTGTAGGCCGTGTAGGTGGCGTAGTAGGCGGCCGAGCCGTCGTCGTCGACGAAGCGGACGAAGCGGGCGTCCTCCATGCCGGCCTGCTCGGCCTCCATCGACGGCCACAGCACGCGCTCGGAAACCGATACGTCGCTGGGGAACTCGACGGCATAGGATCGAGCGGCGATCGCGCGGATCAGGGCGACCGCGCGCTCCCCGTGTCCGCGAGTGCTCAGGTGTGCCCGGAGATTTTCGAGTCGCGCTTCGAGGTCGGATCGCGTGAAGCGGTCGCCGAGTGCATTGAAGACGTAGTTCGCGTCATCGCCGGCATTCCCGATGCGGCCGAGTTCGTCGCGGAACACCGCGGCCTCAAGAAGCGCGCCCGACACGCTTCCGGTGGTGGCGAAGCGGGTCGGCTCGTCGATCGTGGCCCGGCCCCCGGCGTCGACGACACCGGTGCGGAACCCGATGGACGAGCGGTGTCCTTCCCCGATCCCCCGCACGCTCATCACGAATCGCAGGCTGCCTGCCGCCGTGTCGGTCTGGTCGGGGTGGGCCACAATGCTGGGGTTGCACAGCGCGGCCCCCTCGATGGCGTACTCGCTGGTAAAGGTCGCTCCCAGCAACAGTATTCGCGCATCGGAGAGGTCGAGGTCGGGATCCAGGCGGTCGGCGAGCTCGCGGGCGTGCCGACGGAACGTGCCCACGAGGTCACGGTGGCGTCCGTCGAAGCGGATGATGACGTCGTCCAGGGACGACAGAACGTCGTCCTCGGTCAGTGCGAGGATGCGCTTGAGCACCACTCCCGCTCGGGACTCCTGAAGCTCGAAGCCCTCCTGGCCGGGCACGAAGAGCCGGGTGATCACCCGCGCCGAATTGGCCGCGATCCGGTGAGGGTCGCGGGTGACGAGCCCGGCGCGCATCAAAGTCATTGTGGGACTAGCGAAACGCACCGCGCGTGTTGCAGGGTGGAGATCACCGCGAGGGTCGATTCGGCGCCCTGGTTGAGGTTGACGCACTCGGCAAGCAACCCGTCGAAACCACCACCGGTCTCCGTGTCCCACATGAGCAACCCGGAGTCGTTGGCGCCCTGGAACCAAGCGGCGGACGACCGGATCCCATCCGACCAGAGCGCCCGCTGATCGGCGGCTGCGGCGCGTGCGCAGGCGTCAGCGAGGGTGGCCACCTCGATCGGCTGCTGGTCGAAGGCGGGCCGGCTGTCCTGCGGTCCCCGGCCGCCCGCGGGGGTGGGCGACAGGTGACCGTCAATCGTTTCGTAGTCGAGCAGCCACTCCAGCAGATCCAGGCCACGCTGTTTCAGGTCCGGGTCGTCCAGCGCGACGCCGGCAGCGATCATCGCCTCGGGGAGAATCGCATTCGCGTAGGTGAGCCTTGGCTCGGGCCATGGCCAGTCGGACTTGGTCTTGGGTCTCGCGACGGTGGCGGCGTAGTCGGCGAGGAGTCGCAGGGCCGCGGAATTACCGGGCTCGACGGTTAGGAGTTCGGCGGCGCCGACGGCGGCGAACGCCATCGCCCGCGGCCACGGCGACCTGGCCTTGGCAGCGCGCTCGAACTGAATCACGGCCAGTCGGCGCACCAGGCTGACGCCGCTGTGGGCGGCGGCGGTGCCGAGCCCCCAGATGCACCTGCCCCAGTGGTCGTCCGTGGTGGGCTGGTCGGTCCAATTTCCGGCGCGGTCCATCCGGTTGCGGCAGGAGCCGTTGTGGGACTGGGCGTCGTTCAAGAACTGCAGAGCCTTGCCGGCGAGGCCCTTCACGGCACCCGGTGCGTCGGGCTCGCGGGTGGTGACGACGAGCACCCTGGCCATGTCGTCGGTGCAGTACCCGTCGTCACGGCGGGGCTCGCTCATGCAGGCGTGCTCGAAGGTGGCGCGATGGTCCGTCATTCGCAACAGATGCGCGAACACCGGGGTGGGCGCGGCGCCGGTCACGTCAGTGCCGATTGAGTGACCAGCAGCCGTCGCGCCACGCCGACGTAGGCGTTCGCGACGACGGACCAGGCAATCGTCGGGGCGAGCCCGCGGGCTTCGGTGGCCATGGAGTCGGCGACGTGCGGATCGGTCAACAGCTGGCGCAGCGCTGCGACCAGTGCGTCGGGATCGTCGTGAGCGACGACGGTGCCCGCGCCGCTGCCGAGGAGCTCGACCGCGTGGGGGAAAGCGGTGGCGACGATCGGGCGGCCACTCGCGAGGGAGTCGACCAGCACACCGGAGGTGACCTGGTCCTTCGAGTCGTAGGGCAGGACGACGACGGTAGCCGTCTGGATGAGCGCGGTGAGCTCTTCGGTGGTGCGGTACACGGCGTCGAAGGACACCGAATCGGCGACGCCAAGGCGTTTCGCCTGTGCGACAAGTGCTTCGCGATACCTTTCCCCCTGCGCGGCGAGGACCTTGGGGTGAGTGCGGCCGGCGATGATGTACCGCGGCGGGTTGGGCAGATTCTTGAACGAAGCCATGCCGTCGATGACCCGCTCGATGCCCTTGCCCGGTCCCATCAGGCCCCAGGTCAAGATGGTCGGCCGGTCGGGATGTTGCACGCCGTTGGTGCTGGGGAGTGCCGCGCCGTGCGGAATGGTGCTGACCTTGTGGCGATCGACAGCGAAGCCTACGCACAGGCGTTGGCGGGCCACCTCCGACATCACGACCACTTGATCGGCCAATGCCATCACCGATTCGAGCACCGAACGTTGGTGTGGTGTCGGATGTTTGAGCACCGTGTGAACGACGACGATCGACGGGACGCGCAATCCGGCCATGATCTGGACGACTTCATCGCCGTCGGGACCGCCATAGATGCCGTACTCGTGCTGGATGACGGCGACGTCGCTCTGGTTGAGGAGCTCGGAGGTTGCCTCGACGGACGAAGCCGAGCCGTTGACGAGCTCGCCGGCGACGTTGGGCTCGTCGGAGACGTCACCGTCGGCGATGCGCACGACATCGACGTCGGCGCCTCGAGCTGCCAATTCGCCTGCCAAGGCCGCGCTAAAGGTCGCCAGGCCGCATGGTGTCGGCAAGTAGGTGCCGAGGATGCCAAAGCGCGGCATATACGAAAAGTGTTGCATTCCAAAGGGAGCAATTAACGGCTGAAACAACGATGGAGCATTCAAAATTATCCCGACTGAGCGGTAAAAAACCGGTGTGTCCGGCTTGAGCGGATGCTCAGGCAGATCAGCGTTAGAAGCTGAGCCATTCCGGATCGGCTGGGAGTACCAACATCCCTCACGCTACACCCCCACGGGTCGAAAGGCTTGGTCGTGGGTGCGAACGTGATGTGCTGCACTCGATGGACTCGCTGTTTGCGTCGAACGACGTCGACGCAGGCGAAACTGAATCGAGTTGCCGTCAACGTGCTTTCGACGGTCCGTCGAAGTGCCGTTTGCACCGGTGGAGCTAAGGGGACTCGAACCCCTGCCTTGATCAGGCAGAATAGCGGCTTACCTGCAGTTTCGCTACGCCTCGTTCCGGTTCAGTCCCGCTCGCTACCTGCGGTTTCGTTTCGGGTCTTGACGGCGTCAAGAGCGGCGGAGCATTCAACTTAAGCAGCGAGGAGAACCGGCGAACGTTCCGTGGGCTCAGGGAACGACGCGAAAGATCGCAGTCGCGCCCGTGACGGCCCGGTCGCCGTTGCCTTCGTCGTGCTGCGATAGCTGAACGCCATCCCGGCCGGAGCCGTCCTGATGTGCGAACGCAGTCCCGTCCACCCGGAAGGGCGAGGACTAGCCATTCCGCTGGAGGGGCGGTAAGCCGCTGCTGATACGGGTCGAAGGGCCCTCGGCCGGCGTCAACGGCAGTGGCCTAGCCAACCTGCGTCAGTGCGCCGAGCAAGTAAACGGTGCGTTGAGCCTCGAAACCCCTTCCGGCGGAGAGACTCTGGTTCGCTGGTCCGTGCCGCTTTCGTCACGGCGGCAGAAGTCCCGGGAAGGGGGGACCTTCGCCTCTAGGCGTAACCGCGGCGCGCCGGGAGTGTGGGAACGTCAGAAGTGTCAACAGAAAGCAGTATTCTGGTGAGCGCTCATTTTCCGGAGCTCGAGACGATCCGCACAGTCTTGTCGATGGCTACCCGGGCACCTTCGGTGCACAACTCTCAGCCATGGCGGTGGCGCATCGGCGCGGACAGCTTGCATCTGTACGCCGATCTCGACCGGCATCTGCCGAGCACCGACCCCGACCGCCGGGACCTGATGCTCAGCTGCGGCGCGGCGCTTCATCACTGCGTGGTGGCATTGGCTGCTATGGGTTGGCAAGCCAAGGTCCGCCGGTTCCCCAATCCGGCCGACCCCAAACATCTTGCCGCCGTGAAGGTTCGCCGCCACCCCGCCACGGAGCTCGACGTGACGCTGGCCGCGGCGATTCCGCGGCGGCGCACCGACCGGCGGCACTACAGTTCGTGGTATGTGCCGGCCGGCGACATCACCGTCATGGGTACTCGCGCGGCAAGCACCGGGGTGATACTGCGCGAAGTTAATTCACTTCCAAAGCTGCAGCACATTGTCGCGCAAGCGGTCTGGCAACACGCCACCGATGCCGACTATCACGCCGAGCTGACCACGTGGAGCGGACAGAACGCATCGGTGGCCGGTGTGCCGGCCCGCAACATACCGCCCTCCGATCCGACGGCGCCGCTCCCGGGCCGACTGTTCGCCGGTCCTGCGCTGGCCCAGCCCCCCGATACCGAACCGGCAGACGACAACGCAGTCGTGCTGGCACTAGGCACCAAAGACGACACTCCGCTGGCCAGACTGCGCGCCGGCGAGGCCACCAGCCTGGTGCTGCTGACCGCCACCGCACAGGGGTTGGCGAGCTGCCCGGTGACCGAGCCATTGGAGATCGCCGAAACACGAGATGCCGTGCAGACCGATGTGTTCGGCGTCAGCGGGTTCCCACAGATGCTGCTGCGCATAGGGTGGGCACCGGCTAATGCCGACCCGCTGCCTGCGACTCCTCGCTTCCGACTGGGCGAGGTCGTCGAGTGGCTCGACGGATCGCGGTTTGACCGGCTTTAGCCCCGCAGGCCGCGGTGGAGGGCTGTCCACGGTAAGTGTTCCCGGTGCGGTTCTTCTGAGCGTGGACACTTGCCACAACCCTTGATGTCACGTCATCCGTTACGTCGTCCCCGACGCAACTTCCGAAATATGCGCTGAGCTGGCCTTTTCTTGTGGAGCTAAGGGCTTCGAAGTGAGGGGCTCATTTGACCGTCCTCACAGAAGTGAGAAGGCTTGATTACCAATTCGTTTGACAAACAACGCCTCCCATCGTCAGGCCAGCCGCCGCTAGTGCGTTCAAAAGCCGGTCCCGCTACCTAGCCGACCTTCGTCAGAGTGAACGAATCGGCCGGGGCTTCGCAGTTGGCGCCTTTGCCATTCGGGACCCCGCTTACTTCGCCGTTAAGCGTTTCGGGATCCCACGACCAAGTTTGTATCGCACCGGACAGCTGGCTATCCAAACAGACTGTGCCGTCTGGCCTGTCAACGCTCATAGTCCAACGACCGCCCACGAGCTGTGCATCGCCGCTCCATCCTCTTGAACTGGCGATGTGCGCGATACAAGCCGTCGGACCACATGTGGAATTAGCGATCCACGTGGTTAAGGCTCCAGGCTCGCCACTATTGTCCAGCGAATACGTGCCATCGAACGGCTCGGACGCGCGTGCGCGGCCCGCTAGCCCCACAACAGCGACAGCGGCAATAGTAGTTGCGGTCAGACCCCAAGCGATAGGCACGATGTTCCTTTAGCCGGTAGCAAGTTTAGCCCGGAGGCGGAAGACTTCGTTCCCCTTTCCGCGGCGACGATGCAACGCCTCAACGCGATCATCGACGACGCGTTCGCGGCCCGCAAAACCCAAACGGCCAACCACACTTAGTATTCCGCGTATTCCGCCAGAGTTGAAACAGGTAGCCACAGGTCTGCCGGTAAGGCATCGTGATCAATTCCTGTCTCGCGGCGACGATCCTTAGGTCGTTTCTCGCGGCTCGCGCAGTGGTGCGGCCAGCCTCTAGCCAGTGTCGGGATGCACTCGAGTAGTGCACCGAGGTCGACGGCAACGTCGGATCCGCTGGCGTCTCTACGCCGGGTGTTTACGCGGCGACCAGCGCATCCAGGATGTTGGTGAGGTATTGGTCCACCGTGATGCCGTCTAATAGGCTGGACGCCAGGCCGGAGACCGTGTCGTTGCCGATCCCGAGATCGGTTACCAGCCCACTCAGCGTCGTATCGTCGAGCCCCCCGAACGTGTTCAGCAGCTGGCTGATCGTCGATTGGTCGCTGAATCCGAAGGTGTCCAGCAATCCACCGATTGTCGTGTTGTCGAATCCGGGGATATTGGTATACACATCGCTGACCGTGCTGTCGGAGTTGAGCCCGAAGCCGCTCAGGAACCCAGAAAATGACAGGTCGTCGAACGAGATGTTCTTCAGCGTGTCGTCCACCGTGCCAGCACCGCCATTTAGCCCAATCGTGGTCGCCGCATCGCTCAGCGTCGCGTCGCCCGTGCCCGGGATGGACAGCAGCTGCGTCACCTTGTCGTCGCCGAGACCAGCGGTGTCGGCAAACTGTTCCACGGTCGTGCCAGCGGTAAAGGCATCCGTACTCGGGTCCCAAAGTGAGCCCAACGCGCTGGGCTGGATGCCAAGAATGCTGAGCAGTTGGCTCGGGGTCACGTCCAAGCCCTGGAGAAAATTGTTGATATTCATCGGCCCGACGCCCCAGTCACCGAGCAGCGTGTCAACCTCTGTGTTGTTGATCCCCAGGGCGTCTGCCGTTTGGCTCAGTGTGCTGTTGGCGTTGAGCCCGATCAGATCCCACAGGTTCGAAATTGGTTGGTTACCTACCCCCAGAATCTCCGCCGTCTGGCTCAGTGTGTCGTTCGCGCCAAGCCCGAACAGGTTCTCAATGTCCGACAGCGGTTGGTCATCAATCCCCAGGGCGTCTAAAGCCTGGGTCAATGTCGTGGCATCACTTAACCCCGTCACGGCCAAAAGCACCGACAACGGATTTGCACCCAGGTAGAAGAAACCTGCCAGTTCGTTGAGTGTCACGCCGCCAAGTCCGGTGAAGGACAGCAACTCGTTCGGTGTGAGGCTGCCAAGCCCAAAGTCATTGAGCGCCTGCGGCACAGTCAGCTCGTTCAAACCGGTGAGACGCGCATTTTCGCGCAGGACGTCGACGAAGACTGTTTCTAAAGACGTGATGAACGCCGTGGGATCGAAGCTGCTGGCCAATGCAACGTCGTGCAGCTGCGCAATAGGAATGACATCAGGAAGCGATGGTGTGTGTACCGGAGCAGCGCCGATAAGGGCCGCGCTGGCGACGACGCTGCTGGTGGCGAACACGGTGGTCCTCATCGCGAGCACCCGCCGTCCGCGCGCCGACTTCGTCGAGCGACGACGTTGGCGAGAGCTGAGTGATTGGCGGTACAACCCGCAGGAGCAACGAGACATTGGAAGCCCGTCCTTCATCCTGAATGGAGGCTCAGATTTTCCTAAGGATTTCCAATCTAAAGTGATCTAAGTCACATGTCAAATAAGGCGGTTTTCGGAGTTGAGCCGGCTTGCGATGATTACGGACGCGGAGGTGCTGTCGCTCGCCATGGCGGCGGAAGCCGCACCAATTTTCGGCGCGAGTCTTGACGACGACTCGCGTCGCACACATTGTGGCTGTGAGCTGCGGTTATAGAGTGGAGCTAAGGGGACTCGAACCCCTGCCTTGACCAGGCAAAACATAGTCTTAACTGCAGTTTCGTTACGTCTCGATCCCGTTCAGTCCCGTTCGTTACCTGCGGTTTCGCTCTCGGGTCTTGACGGCGTCAAGAGCCTACGCCGCGTCGGTAACTCCGCATTCGCCGGTGTCGCCATCCCCCACAGGTCAGAGGCGGTTTTGGACGCCAAAGACACCGGCGGACAAAGAGGGATACCCAGCGATCTTTGAGTTGGTTGGCGTATGCGTTGGCGTACGTACCCGCACCGGGTATGCACTCCCCTAGCCACACGGTGTAGGCGCAGTAGGCCAAGAAAACCAGCATCCGCATCGCCAGATCAGCGGCCGCGAAACCGAAGCTCCCTCTTCTCCACGAACGCCTGCGCCGCTTCCCAGTGGTCTTCTGTCAGGCCCGTATGGATGTGGTGTGTGACCTCGAGGTCCATGCATTCCTCGAGGTTGCCGTGGACCGCCCGGTTGAGGTTCTCTTTCATGTAGCGGTAGGCGATCGACGGACCCTCGGCCAACCTCCGGGCCCGGTCCATCACCTCTTTCTCGAGCTCGCCGGCCGGAAAGACGGCGTTGACCAAACCCAGCTTCTCGGCCTGATCGGCCGTGAGCCGCTCCGAGAAGTAGTACAGCTCCTTGGCCTTCGCCGGGCCGACCAGTCTGGTCAAGAACCAGGTTCCGCCGTAGTCGCCGGCGAAGGCAACGCGAGCGAATGCGGTGGTGAAGATGGCGGTTTCGGCCGCGTACCTGAGATCGCAGGCCAAGGCGAGCGACAGGCCGGCGCCGGCAGCCGGGCCGGGAATGTGCGCGATGGTCGGTTTCGGCATCCGCCACAGCTTCCCGCTGGTCGCCTGCTGGTTCAGACGCTGCCGGTGGATCGCCACGTCGACCGGCACCGACGGCCCGCCTGAAGATCCCCGGTCGGCCATGGCCTTCACGTCGCCCCCGGCCGAGAAGGCCTCGCCCGCTCCAGTCAGCACCACGCAGCCAACCTCATCGCTGAGTTCGACCTGGGCCAGGACGCTTCCCAACGCCTCGACCATGTCGTTCGAGAAGGCGTTGCGCCTAGATGGCCGATTCATGGTGATCACAGCTACGCCGTCGTCCACCTCGGCCAAGAGATCTTCGGTGCCGGTATCGAGGGCCGTCATGGCGCACGCACTACGAACCGCACTCCGCCGATCTCGGCGACCGGCCCGTCACCGTTTGGCAGGCCCGGAAAGCCGGGTGTCAACCAGAGTTCGGTAATGCCTTCGGCTCGGCCGTCGACCGCCGAGACGAACCTCAAGGATTGGCCGGCCGAGTCCAGCCGGACCAGGGCTAGCCCACGGTCCACCTCGGCGTCGAGACCAAGAACCCGGGCCCACCGCTGGGCCACCACGGCCGGTTCTTCCACCTCGACCGTTATGCCGGCGATGCCGCCCGCCGGGTGATCGGGCGCCGTTCCGGTCCATGCCGGTCCCGCCCATCGCCACGAGTTGGTCGGCGACGCCCAGTCGAGCGACACGATCGCCCCCGGGATGTCCTTGGGGTGCAAGTGGGTGCCTGCGATGTCGTCGAGGTCGATCTTCCACGCCACGCGCACTCCCAGATCGGTCACCCGCCGGCGGGCCTCTTCGAGCGAAGGCATCTGGAATATGGCCATGTAGCCGCTGTCGGATCCGCGACGGGCGAGATACCGCCCGGCGGTGGTGTCGGGTTGTACGGGAGAGACCACCTCCACGAAGGTGTCGCCCACGGGGAATACGGCGTTGATCAGCCCGAACTCTCCGACCCCCGGATCGTGGAACGGATCCGGCCAGCCAAACGCCTCCTGGAGAGCGGTGGCGGTCTTCTCGCAGTCGTGGGCGACCAGCGCCACCTGGCGTAGACGAGGACCGGGCAATGGGTCTGGCATAAATACCTTCTCACGGCAGCGACGTACGACCACCGTACCTGGGCTCCAACGGAGCGTGCCCTACCTCCTGCGAGCACCTGCCAACTGCCATCCAAGTAGCTGTCCCCGGGTTGGCAACGCAGCCTAAAGGCGTCGACCTCGGCGCGCACAGCGGCCACCACCCCATTGTCAGGTGACGAATCCGGCCGCGAACTAACTGGAAGTTGACTGCGCTACCCGGTTCGGTCTACGACCGTGGCCCCGGGCGCGTCGGTTCTGCTGGACGACGATCCTGGACACCAGGGTCCTCATCGCCGAAGACCTGCGCGCAACGCCGCACCCCTGGTGCTCGCGCAGATGGAGTGCTACACCAGAAGGAGCGCAGCCAGCCGACACCCGTCGCGATGGCGCGGTGCGGCAACCAACATGTAGGAGGTGGTTGCTGTGCTTCATCCCGATCCATTCCGTGACATCGATAGACTCGCCGCGCAGCTGCTCGGTACATCGCCCGGATCCGCCCGAGTCCCACTGGCCATGCCGATGGACCTCTACCGCTCCGGCGATCACTACGTCCTTCACGCCGACCTCCCGGGGGTGGACCCCGAGTCGGTGGACGTTAGCGTTGATGGCGGCATTCTCACCGTGACGGCACAACGCAGCGAACGCACCGAACACGACGTGCAATGGCTGAGCTCCGAGCGCTTCACCGGCACTTACCTGCGTCGCTTGTCGCTCGGTCAGGACATCGACGCCGACCACATCGCCGCCACCTATCAGAACGGGGTGCTGACCGTAACCCTCCCCGTGGCGGCAAGGGCCAAGCCGCGCCGCATCGAGATCACCCCAGGGGCACGTGAGGAAACAACGCTCATCGAGCCCAGCGAGCCATCCGACCAGCACACCACGACCTAAACCTCTTCACCGGGCGGGTCCAGGCGGGTCATGCCTGGCAGCATGGGCGGGCTGTGAACACGTCGATGGCGATCAGCTCGGCGGCATCGACGTGTTCAGAGGGGTGCTGAATCACGCAGAGATGCAACAACTGGGCCTCTTGCGTTCATTTCCCGAATCAGTTTCTCCACGCTCTCCTGGTGGTTTTCGTATGATCCCAGTTCCCGCGACGGTCCCAGCGGATGTTGTATTGCGTACCATAAACTTTCAAAACGACTATTCATTTTCCTGTTTCTTTTAGGTATTCAATATAGCACAATTAGGCCCACTGACCTGCGATTATCGACTGGGCAAGGCCGCGACATGACGAATTATCGCGTTGAGCTGTCTGATGGCGGCACCGCGACCCTGCAGGCCTACCACTGACCTGCGGTTATATGGTCGGGCTGACAGGATTTGAACCTGCGACCACTTGACTCCAGCCGAAAAGTTCCCGCTAGTTCTGCTTCGGACTGGCTGCGGACCGGCGACTGGATCAAGCGAGGTGCTAATAGCGGTAGAGAACTGCGGTCATGGCATCGCCTCGGCCCAGGTGAATATGCTCCGCGAAGCCAAGCTCCGTAGGCAGAGACTTTTCCCGCGCGTGACGCGCACAACGTTGAATGGGTTTGCCCCCGGTATTCCAAATTGTGGCCAAGATGCGGCCACGGTTGAGACCGGTCCGCGCGTGTCCAGGGACCGATCCGCCCGACGATCCCCCCACAATCGACGCCATGCCGCTTCAGATTCACACTCAGCCAGACCCGGACCATTTCTGTGAAACGTGCGGGGGTCCATCAGAACTTATCTCGCAGACCATCACCCCATGGGACGGCAACGAGACGATGGCCCGTGACGTGTCGCCGTGGACACCACGGTGTGCAGACCCGTGGTGTCGGAGCCGCAGACCACGGCATCGAAGATGAGCGACGCGCGCGTCTGCGGGCACTGAGCCGGTCGGTCGGTACCGCTGACGGGCTGCCGGTCACGGGCCGGTGTCGGTTGCTTGTCAATTGTGCTGTCAGTCGCGGCGCGAGCTGGCCAGGTCAGCGCACCAGCCGCACACTGCGGGGTGTCGGCAACTTCACAGCCAGACCACGGGGAGCGACCACCATGCCGACCGACGCACACAACATGGGCCGCGAAGAGCGCCGCGCGCTGCTTGAGCAGCGGCGCGCAGCCGTCGCACGCCAATTGCGGCGTCTGGCAATCGAATTAACGGACCTCGACAGACAGCTTGACGAGATCGAGCAGTCGGAGCGTTGACGAAAGTGCGATCAGGGTTCTGCACGCTGGCTGGCACCCTATCTCCGATCGCGCCGCCGCAACTGGAAAAGATGGTCGCCCGACGGTGGGTAAACCGCGACAGCTAAAACTACTCGGCGACCAACTGGTCGCTGTCGACGAAAACCAAACCGCCCGCGTCGAGCGCCACCGCCCATCTCCGCGCGGGGCCAACTATATGCTGCTCACCGATATCCACTGCGTGCCCCGCCAGATCGCCGAAATCCTCAACCACAGTCCCCCCGACCTCGCCGTCCGTCCCCGGATATACACGCACCCGCGCATGCACCGCCACGCGGCTATCGCCGGTATCGCCCGCCGTCCCGCTCGCGTCTTTCATGCGTCTTTTCATGCGTCATCACCCTAGGTTGTGCGCGTGAAAATAGTGACGCAATTAGAGCACGACCAGCTAACGCCGTCCGGGCTTATGCGTCCATGACCACCACCCCGCCGCACCCGCTCCCCCTACCAGGCGCATGTCATCGCCCCGGCCCACGGATTGACGATCCGGCTCAATCCATGGGTCCCAGCGCTGGCTGCGATCCGGGTCGTCAACGCCCTCGGTGGCCAGGCCATGCCGAGCCTTAGGCTTGGTTGGTGGCCTCGCTTGCCGACCCGTTATGGCACCGGAACCAGGTCCTGGCGAAGGCCGCGCTGGAGCACCCGTTCGTCCAGGGCATCGCGTCGGGAGAGTTGGCCCGAGCTACGTTCGCCCACTACGTGGGACAGGATGCCGCCTTCCTCGATGCGTTCTGCCGCGCCTACGCCTTGGCTCTGGCCAAGAGCCCCGACCAAGACGGGCGCATCGCGTTCAGGGAGCTACTCGACGCCGCCGCCGAGGAGCTTCGCCTTCACCGCGGCTACGCCGACCGCTGGAACGTCGACCTTCACCAAGCGGCAGACCCCGCCACCGCGGCGTATACCAACTTCTTGTTGGCGGTCGCTACCCTCGAGCCGGTTGGCCACATCGCGGCGGCGATGACGCCATGCCTGCGGCTCTACGCCTACCTCGGCCAGCAGCTGGCCGCCCAGACAACACCCGAGAGTCCCTATCGCGAGTGGGTGATGACCTACTCCAGCCCGCAGTTCGAGGCCCTAGCCCGACGTGTAGAGGGTCTGCTCGACCGCTACGGCGGTGATCACGACCGCCTGGCCGTCCTATATCACCAGGCGATGGAACTCGAACTGCGGTTCTTCGACGCTGCCGCCCGATGCGAGAGACCATGACTGCCGCTGCGTCGATGAGCCGCCACACCTCCGCGTGGCAGGCGGCCACTGTTCACCCCTTCCTCGCGGGCGTGCGGGACGGATCGACACCGGGGCGTGAACTGGGTGCGGTACGGGTGCGCCGCCCCGACCCTGGCCTAAGCTTCCTCCGTACCGCGCTGTGGGAGTTGCGCTTTGGTAGCTGCACGCGGATCGCATGACTGCTACCGGCTGGGCAGTTTCAGCACCCAGTTATTGACGTAGTCGGCGTGCCGGGCCAGCTACTCCTCGTCGTCGATGATGTGAACCGCAGCCTCCTCGGCGGAGGCTGCGCCTCCGTCGATACCGACGTCATCAGCCAGCAGGTCCGCGTCTACGTCTTCGCCAAACCCCTGGTCCGGCGCGACAAGTCGACCTGCTCGCGCGCGTCCAACCTCATTTCGCTGCGGAAATTCGGTCTCCCGCTCGGCTTCGTCGGAGCGTTGCTGTTCGTCCTTGTCGAACGGGTCATA
>Ga0209656_10001130_pt1 | contig 17247 bp, 20 predicted proteins | sample BogFormECP12_OM2_FD_188239 | JGI IMG/M metagenome (GOLD analysis project Ga0209656, IMG submission 188239) | Bog forest soil microbial communities from Calvert Island, British Columbia, Canada - ECP12_OM2 (SPAdes) (version 2) | ecosystem: Environmental > Aquatic > Freshwater > Wetlands > Bog ... | reverse complement strand
GGCCACGCTTCGCATGGCGATTTCCGCCATGAGCTACCAGCGCATCGAGCGCAACGCGGCGCTCACGCCGCAAGAGCAAGAAGACGTGATGCGCAAGCAGGTCAAACAGCGCGAAGACTCGATCGAGGAGTTCACCAAAGCCGGCCGCATGGAGCTCGCGGACAAAGAGAAGCGCGAGCGCGAGATCCTCAAGGAATATCTGCCGGCGGAAATGACGCCCGAGCAGCTCAAGAGCGAGATCGCCGGCATCCTCGCGGGTCTTGGCCCCGATGCGAAATTCGGCGACGCGATGAAAGCGGTCGTGCCGGTGCTCGGCAAACGCGCCAACGGCAAGGCGATCCAAGAGGCGGTCAAAGCGGCCATGGCGGGCAAGTCATGAGCAGATCGCGCCACTACATGGCGCTAGCCTCGCTGGTCGCTGTTCTGCTCGGCGCAGGCGGTTTCGCTGCGGCGGCGGTCACCCAGTCCAGCGCTAAAGTGCAAGTCGTCCAGGTCGACGGCGTGATCAACGCCGGCATGTCGCATCGCATCCAGCGCGCTATCGACGACGCGCACGCCAATGGGGCACGCGTGCTGCTGCTCGAGATCAAGACCGACGGCGGTGTCGTCGACGACGCCAACGACATCAAAGACGCGCTGCGCACCTCTGGACTCACCACCATCGCGTACGTGGACCGAGCGTGGTCGGCCGGCGCGTTGATCGCGCTCGCGTGCGACAAGATCTACATGGCGCCCGAATCGAGCATGGGAGCCGCCGAGCCGGTATTGATCGGCGGCGGCGGCACGACGCAGCCCGCCGGCGAGAAAGCGATCTCGGCGGTCAAAGCCGAGTTCCAGTCGCTGGCCGAAGCGCACCATCGCGATCCGCAGATCGCCGCCGCGATGGTGGACCCTTCGCTTGACGTGCCCGGCGTCAAGACGAAAGGCCATCTGCTGACGCTGTCCGCCGAACAGGCGCGCAAGCTCAAGTTCGTGGACGGCATAGCCGACACGCCGGTCGCAGCGCTCGAAGCCGCCGGAGTGCACGGCGCCGTGATGGCGACGACCGAGCCGTCATTGGGCGAGCGCATCGCGCAGTTCGTCACCGATCCGATCGTCTCGGGCATACTGCTCACGATCGGCTTCCTGGGCCTGTTCATCGAGATGCAGACCCTGCATCTGGTGGCGGGCATCATCGGCGTCGCTGCGCTGGCCCTGTTCTTCGGGGGCCACATCATCGCCGGGGCGTCGAACTGGGTCATCGTCGCGCTTTTCGCGCTGGGCGTCGTCGCCCTGCTCTTCGAATTGCACGTGCTGCCCGGACACGGCATCTCGGGCCTGGTCGGCGCGCTGCTGATCCTCACCAGCATCGTCATGGCGTTCGGCGCCGCGTTCTGGCTCACCGGCATCGTCTACACCTCGATCGCGCTGGCCCTGGCGATCATCGTGTTTTTCGTCTTGCTGCGCTGGCTGCCGGAGAGCGCGTTCGTGCGGCGCATCGCCTTCGCCGGCGGGCAGTCGGTCGAGGCCGGCTACGTCACCTCGCGGCCGCTCGATCATCTCGTCGGCAAACAGGGCCTGGCCGAGACTTATCTGCGGCCGGCGGGCGTCGCGTCCATCGACGGCAGCCGCTATCAGGTCCAGACCAACGGTGATTTCATCCCGGCGCAGACCCGCATCCTCGTCGCACGGGTCGAAGGCGCCACCATCTTCGTGACGCGAGCAGCGTAAGGAGCATCAATGACTTTCGGTATTAGCGTCGGCCTGTTCATCATCGTGCTGCTGCTCATCATCGCGTTCTTCGTGTTCTTGTACTACGTACCGCTGGGACTGTGGGTGCGCGCGGCGGCGGCAGGCGTCCGGCTGGGCATCTTCAGTCTCTTCCGCATGCGGGTCATCGGCATTCCGCCCTCGGTCATCGTCGATTCGCTGATCATGGCGCGCAAGGCCGGCATCGATGTGAACGATTCGCAGCTGCAAGCACAGTATCTGTCGGGCGGCCATCTCGACCGCGTGGTGCTCGCGCTGATCGCGGCGCAGCGCGCGCAGATCCCGCTCGAATGGCAGCGCGCCTGTGCGATCGACCTCGCCGGCCGCAATCCGCTCGACGCGGTGCAGACCTCGGTCAATCCGAAGGTCATCGAGACGCCGATCTTCCAGGGCGTAGCCAAAGACGGCATCCAGCTCAACGTCAAGGCGCGCATCACCGTGCGCACCAACATGGACCGCTACGTCGGCGGCGCCGGCGAGCCGACGATCATCGCGCGCGTGGGCGAGGGCGTCGTCGCGGCGATCGGCGGCAGCGAGAACTACAAAGAGGTGCTCGAGAACCCCGACCATATCTCCAAGACCGTGCTCGCCAAAGGACTTGACGCCGGCACGGCGTTCGAGATCGTGTCGATCGACATCGCCGACGTCGACGTCGGACGTAACGTCGGCGCCGACCTGCAGACCGCGCAAGCCGAGGCAGACCGGCGCGTCGCGCAGGCCAAGGCCGCCGAACGCCAATACGCCGCGCAGGCGCAAGAGCAGGAGATGAAGGCGCAGACCCAAGCGATGCGCGCGAAAGTGGTCGAGGCGGAAGCGCTCGTGCCGGCCGCCATCGCCGACGCGTTCCGCGGCGGCAATCTCGGCGTGATGGATTACTATCGGATGCGCAACGTGCTCGCCGACACCGAGATGCGCCAATCGCTCTCCGGCGCGGGTGGAACGCAACAGTCGGGCGGCAGCGGCGGGCTAACCCCGCCTCCGTCGTCGCCTCCCTCGTCCGGCTCGTAGATGCACGCGCTCGCGCTTGCTCGTCTGGTCCATCCGCTGAGCGAAGCGGCCTTTCCGTGGGTCGCGTTCATCCTCGTCGCCGGCTGGCTCATCCTCACGCTCGCCCCGATGTTGAGGCGGATGTCGCGGAGGGCGCAGCAAGCACCGCAAACGCTCGACGGAGAAGCGGACGAGGCCGAGCAGTCGCCGCAAGGCCAGCGCTTGGCGCATACCGTCCAGACGATCGCCGCGCAAGCGCAAGCGGCCGCAGCGGCGGCAGCGCAGCAGATGCAGGCGCGTATGGACGCGCAAACGGCGGCAGCGGCGGCGAAACCGGCAGCGGCGATGGGGCACGATCCGCTCGTGCTCGCTGCGCAAAACGCGCGCCAGACAGTGCTCGGCGACTTGGCAGGCACGTTGAGCAACATGGTTGACCAAACCGCGATGCCGTCGACTATGTCGCTGCCCCAAACGCAGCCGCCAGCACCCGCAGGGCCGAGCCCGCGAATCGCCCATCTCGCCACGCCCGACGGGCTGGCCTACGCGATCGTCGCGGCGGCGGTCATCGGCCAATGTGCGGGATTGCGCAGCGAACCCATGCAGCCGGGCGGATGGTGATCGAGGACGTGCGTTAGCAGTTGACGCAGGCGCAGTCCGAAACGCGAATGAGCTTGCGCGGCCTCGACGACCGCGTGCGTCTGTTCGGCGAACTCGACGGCAACCTCACCCATCTCGAGCGCGGCGCGGGCGTCGTCTTGCACGTCGACGGCGACGAGGTCGTCGTGGCCGGTGAAACCGGCCGCGTGGCGATCGCGTCAGCGGCCCTTGAGACGCTCATCAAAGCGGCGCGCAGCGGGTCGGATGTCAGCGCGCTCGACGTCGAGCTGGCGTTGCGCGCCGCGCGCGACGGGCTCGAAAGCGAAAGCGCCGAGGGCACGCTGGCGACCACGCGGCGCGGCCGGCCGGTCCGGCCCCGCACTCCCGGCCAGCGCGCCTTGGTCGAGGCGGCGGCGGAACGCACGCTGGTGTTCGCCATCGGGCCGGCGGGCACGGGTAAGACGTTCTTGGCGGTCGTGCTGGCGCTCGCGGCGCTGCGCGCTGGTCGCGTGCAGCGCATAGTCCTGTCGCGGCCGGCGGTGGAGGCGGGAGAAAAACTGGGCTTCTTGCCCGGCGACCTCCAGGAAAAGGTAGACCCGTACCTGCGCCCGCTCTTCGACGCGCTTGGCGAGATCCTCGAACCGCAGGCCATCACTCGCGCGGTCGAGCGAGGGCAGATCGAAGTCGCGCCGCTCGCGTACATGCGCGGGCGAACCCTTGCCGATGCGTTCATCGTCCTCGACGAAGCGCAGAACACGACCAACGAGCAGATGAAGATGTTCCTCACGCGCATCGGCGCGGGTTCGCGCATGCTCGTCTGCGGCGACGTGACGCAGATCGACCTGCCGTCCGCGGTCGAATCGGGTTTGGTCGCTGCGCAGCGCTTGTTCGCGGGAGTGCCGGAGACGTCGATCGTCGAGCTCACCGAGGTCGACGTCGTGCGCCATCCGCTCATCCGCCGCATCATCGAGGCGTATGCGCGCGGCAAACTATGAAGGCCCTCACGTGCACGTGCGCCGCGCACGCAAGGCGCCCAAACGCACCGCCCGCTTCGAACGCGCCGTCTTGCACACCCTCGCGGCGGCGGCGCCGCAGGTGCGCGGTGACGTGACGCTCGTGCTGACAACCGATGAAGCCGTCAGGCGGCTCAACCGGCGCTATCGCGGCAAAGATGTGCCGACCGACGTGCTCTCATTCGAGCTCGGCGGCGGCGAACGCCCGGGTGAACCGTTCGGCGACGTGGTCGTCTCCGTCGACGCCGCGCGCCGCCAAGCGCGCGATTACGACGCCACCCTGAGCGAGGAGCTGCTGCGGTTGATCGTGCACGGCACGCTGCATCTGTGCGGCTACGATCATCACGAGCGCCGCGAGGCCGCGCGCATGCACGGCTTGACGCGCCGGCTCATCAAGGAGCTGTCCGCCGATGGCTGAGCGGCCGTTCAGCCGGGCGCTTGCCGATGCTGCCGACGGCGTCGCCACCACCGTGCGCGAACAGCGCAATATCCGCATCCAGGTCGCGCTCGGCGCCCTCGCCGTCATCGCCGCTGCCATCGTGCGTTTCGACGCCATTCACTGGGCGGTGCTGGCCTTGACGATCGGCGCCGTGCTGGCCGCCGAGCTGTTCAATACGGCGCTCGAGCGCGCGGTGGACTGCGCGTCGACCGTCGAATCGCCCCTCGCGCGCTCCGCAAAACACGCCGCTGCGGGAGCGGTGCTCCTTGCCTGTGTGACGGCGCTGGCCGTCGGTTTCGCCCTCTTCGCGAGCGTGCTGTGGCACCGCTGAAGCCGCAGGTGGATAACGCCCGCTCGACCGCGAATGGACGGGAGGTCCATGACGGATCCTAGGCTGTTCAGCCTGCTCGCCATCATCGCGCTCATCATCCTGTCCGCGCTCTTCAGCGCCTCTGAAGCTGCGCTGTTGGCCATGAGCCGGCTGCGCCTGCTGCAGCGCACCGACGACAGCGTGAGCCGCTCGCTCACCGAGCTGCTCGACGACCGCAACCGCTATCTCACCACCATGCTGATCGGCAACACCATCGTGCTGCTCGCCGCGGATTCCGTGGCGACCTGGCTTGCGATCCAGTTGGGCGTGGCCAGTCCGGTGCTGGTCGCCACTGTGGTGATGACGCTCGCCGTGTTGATCTTCGCCGAGATACTGCCGAAGATGATCGCCGTGCAGGATCCGATGCGCTGGGCGCCGCGTCTGGCCTGGTTCTTGCGCGGCATGCGCGTCGTGCTGGCGCCGGTCACCTGGGCGCTCGTAGGCGTGACCTCCGGCATCATCCGATTGTTCGGCGGCGATCCCAAAGCGCACGGGCCGTACGTGACCGAAGACGACATCCGCGCGCTCGTCAATGCGGGCGAAGCACACGGCGTCATCGAGGAAGAGGAGAAGGAGATGATCCACTCCATCTTCGAGCTCGGCGACACCGCGGTGAGCGAAGTGATGACCCCGCGCATCGACATCGTATGCGCGGATGCGAACGGCCCTGCCTCGGCCGGCGTGGAACTGGCGATCAAAGAAGGCTATTCGAAGCTGCCGGTCTACGAAGGCAACATCGACCATATCATCGGCGTCGTGCACGACCGCGAGCTGCTGGTCGCGCTCAGCCGCGGCGAGTTGTCCAAGCCGCTGCGCGAACTGATGCGCCCCGTCAAAGCTATTCCGGAGACCAAGAAAGTCGACGAGCTCATACGCGAGATGCAGGCGGAGAAAGTCTCGGTGGCCATCGTCGTGGACGAGTACGGCGGCACGGCCGGCCTGGTCACGATGGAGGACCTGCTCGAAGAGATCGTCGGCGAGATCATGGACGAGTACGACGTCGGGGAGCATGACACGCCGGCAGAAATCAAACACCTGGCCGATGGCGACGCGGTGGTGGACGCCCGCATGAGCATCGAGGACGTCAATGAAGAGCTCGGGCTGCACCTGCCGACCGAGGATTTCGAGAGCATAGGCGGCTATGCGTTCGGTCAGTTCGGACGTGTCCCGTTGCCCGGGGATGAGATATCCCTCGCACCCGGTGTGACTCTTGTGGTCGAAGAAACCGCCGGAAGAAGGTTGCGTTCGGTCCGCATAAAGAAGGCTGGGCCGACCAACGGAGCAGCCGCCGCGACCGACTCCGAGCGGAGTATGAAGCCGGCCAACCGACATACCTGACGCACGACCGAGGAGGCCCACCGGTGCCAAGGCTCAATGAGAACCGCATCAGCGCGCTCGCGCAAAAAGCGTGGGAGACCTGGCTCTTCGCGTACGCCCCGTATTCGCAGTTCCGCGTCGGCGCCGCATTGCTCGCCGCCGACGGACGCGTCTTCACCGGCGCCAACGTCGAGAATCCGTCGTACGGTTTGTCGATGTGCGCCGAGCGCGTCGCGGTCGGTGCCGCCGCCGCCGCTGGCGCCCGCTCGTTCGTCGCGATCGCCGTTGCGGGAGATAGTCCTGGCGGACTCGTACCGTGCGGAGCGTGCCGCCAAGTGCTCGCAGAGTTCTCGCCCGATCTGCTCGTGATCCGGTGCCGCCCGGACGGCTCGTACGAAAAGTTCCGGATGCGCGATCTGATGCCGACCCCGCTCACCGGCAAGGCCATGGAGTCGACGGTGCAAAGCGAGATGGAGCTGGCAGCGCGCTAACGCCAAAGGCCCCGCCATGGAGCGGTCGAATTTATTCGACCGTTCTTTCTTTATCATGAAATCATACTCCGTCGAAGCCGTCGTGCTCCGTCTGCGCCCGCTGGGCGAGGCGGATCGCATACTCACGCTCTTCTCTCGCGAGCGCGGCAAGCTCCATGCCGTCGCCAAAGGGTCGCGCAAGACCGGCAGCCGTTTCGGCGCGCGGCTCGATTTCTTCAACCGCGTGTGGCTGTCGCTGCATAGCGGCCGCAGTCTCGACGTCGTGACCGGCGCCCGCTCTATCCCCGGTCCGCGCATGGAGCGGTCGAATTCATTCGACCGCCCACAACCCAGCGTCTGGGAGCGCCTCGTCGAACCCGACGCATTCGCGTTGGCCTCGTATGCCGCAGAGATCGTCGACGCGTTGTGCGAGCCGGATCTCGCCGTGCCGGACATCTTCGATCTGCTCTGCGAATTGCGCGACGCGATCGGCGCGGGCGTGCAGCCCGCTGCGCTCGCACCTGCGGTGGATCTGCGCCTGCTTGGCGCTTTTGGGCTCGCGCCCGAGCTTGACGCGTGCGCGCGGTGCGGCACGCCGCTGGGCAACCGCCCGCTCGCGGGCGGACGCGCGCGTCTATCCCCGGCATCGGGCGGCCTGATATGCGCGCGCTGCAGCATCGAGGACTCTGCGATAGGCTCGGGCGCCTCGGGTCAGACCTATTCGGTGAGCAGCGGCGAACTGGCCCTTTTGCGCGTGCTGCGCGCCGCGCCGCTGCGCTCGCTCCAAGACATCCCCGACGTCGCGCAGGTGCGCCGGCTTACCAGGCCGTTCGTCGAGTATCAGCTTGGGCGCCGCTCGAGGGCGCTCTCGATCGACGACTCGCAGCGGCAGCGGCGTCGGTCTTCGAAGAGCGCATCGCGATGAAGGGCGCCATTCTCGCCGTCGACGTCGGCAGCGTGCGTATCGGCATCGCGGTGTGCGAAAGCCTCGAGCTTCCGGCATTGCCGGTCACCACGCTCGCGCACACGTCGCGGGAGAAGGATGTGGCGGCCATTGCGGCATTGGCGCGCGAGCGCGACGCCCACACCATCGTGGTAGGCTATCCGTTGCGCCTCGACGGACAGCGCGGCCCTGCGGCCGAGAAGATGGATACGTTCATCGCAGCGCTGCGCGCCGGATTCGAGGGCGACGTGGTCGCGGTCGACGAGCGCCTCACGAGCGCGGCCGCCGATGCCAAGCTGCGCGGCGCGCAGATGAGCGGCGCCCGACGGCGCGAGCTCGTCGATCGTTTTGCGGCTGTCGAGATCCTCGAGTCATATCGAGCCGCGCGGCGCCGGAGCGGCGGTCAAGCGTGAAGACGCGCTGGGTCGCGGCGGTCGCCATCGGCCTTGCCGCTGTCATCGCCCTCGCGCTCGGAGTCCTCGGCTGGCTGATCGAGGGCGACTCCTCGCTGCCGCAGGCGCCGGTCAGCGTCGATGTGCCGCCAGGCTTCGGCATCGGACAGATCGCGCAGGAGCTGCGCGCGGCCGGCGTGGTGCGCTCGGCTTCGTTGTTGAAATACTATGCGGCCGCACGCGGCATCGCAGCGAAGGTCGACGCCGCGCAGTACGACTTCCCGGCGCATGTCACCATGGCGCGCGTCGTCGACCTGCTCGCGGCAGGCGGCAAACCGCCCGTCGCCTGGGTGACCGTTCCCGAGGGCTACACGGCGCGCGAGATCGCGCACCGGCTCGATGCGGCGCAGATCGTGTCCGCGTCAGCGTTTGAGGACGTCGCAGAGCATACCAGCATGCTGCTCGGCGGCTCGCTGACGCGCGGGCTTGAAGGCTATCTGTATCCCGATACCTATCAAGTCCGGCGCGGTTCGAGCGCGCAGGATGTGGCGATGCTGATGACCGACCAGTTCCGGCGCAAGCTCCCCAAGGATTACGAACGCACGGCCCGCCACTTGGGTTTGAGCGTGCCTCAGGTCATCACGCTGGCGTCGCTCATCGAGCGCGAAGCGAAGGTCGATTCGGAGCGCCGGCTGATGGCGGGGGTCTATTACAACAGGCTCAAGCGCGGCATGCCGCTCGAAGTGGATGCGACGATCGAGTACGCGTTGCCCGAGCATAAGGCCGTCTTGCATTACAGCGATCTCGATATCGACAGCCCGTACAACACGTACACGCACACCGGGCTGCCGCCGACGCCGATCGCCAATCCCGGCGCCAAGTCCATCGCGGCCGCGTTCGATCCGCAGCACACGGACTATCTCTATTATGTCTACGCAGGCAACGGGCACCATCATTTCTCGAAAACCCTTGACGAGCAGAACGCGGCGGTGCGACGCTACCTTCATTAGAGGCGCGGGCTCTGGGCCCGGTGAACCCGTCGCCACCGTGCAGAATGGCACTCAACATACGGCGACGCGTGTCGAGCTTGAGGACACCATCATCGTCGCTGCCAGGACCGGGGAGCAGGCCGATGCGCCGACCCGCGAGCTGGAGTTCGAGGTCGTCGCGCTGATCGGCGAAGACGAAGCCGAGGCCAAGTACGCCGTGTGCTACTGTGAGTCCGATGACGAATTCGTCGTAGCCGACATCTACGGCCGCCTGCTGGATGACGAGGCGCTCGCGCAAGAAGTGCTCAACGGATTTTTGGAGCACGCCGACGACGCACAGGCGGGAGACGGACCATAGCACTGCAGCTTGAGACGCGGGTTCGCCCGCGGCGCACGCGCGCGCCGCGCGTGCTCTTCCTGTCCGCCAGCGTCGGCGAGGGCCACACCGCCGCGGCGCAGGCGGTGTGCAACGCGTTGCAGGCGAGCGACCCTGGCTGCGGCTGCGAGGTCGTGGACTCGTATCGGTATGCGTCGGAATATTTTCACCGCGTGGCGAGCAACGGATACATCGGCATGGTCAAGGTGCTGCCGCAGCTCTACGGGCTCATCTACGACCAGGCCGAACGCGCCACCAAAGTGTCCGCCTTCAAGAAATGGCTGCACCGCTACACGGCGCTCAATCTGCGCCAGTACGTCGCCGAGCTCGAGCCCGACGTCGTGGTGTGCACGCACGCGTTCCCGTGCGGCGTGATGGCCGAATACAAGCGCGAGTTCCGCGATGCGCCGGCTGTCGTGGGAGTCGTCACCGATTTCGTCGTGCATCCGTTTTGGATCCATCGCAACATCGATGCGTACGCGGTCGCGACGCCCGCGATGCGTCAAGCGCTCGTTTCGCGCGGCGTGCGCCAGGAGCGCATCACCGTGACCGGCATCCCGATCGACGCGCGCTTCGGACAGGACCACGACAAGCAGGCGGTGCGCCGCAAGCTCGGGCTCGAGCCCGATCGCACGACGCTGTTGGTGATGGGCGGCGGCGTGGGCATCGGCCCGCTCGAGAACGCGATCCAGGGGATCGACCGTCTCGCGCACCGGGTGCAGACCGTCGTGGTGGTCGGCAAGAATCCGTCGCTAGAGCGCCGCGTCGCAGATGTGGCGCGCACGCTATCACATCCGGTGAAGGTCGTCGGTTTCGTGTGCAACGTGTTCGAGTACATGCAGGCTGCGGATGTGCTGGTGAGCAAGCCCGGCGGGTTGACGAGCTCCGAAGCGCTTGCCGCCCAGCTGCCGTTGCTCATGCTGCGCCCGCTGCCGGGTCAAGAGGAGCGCAACACGCGCTATCTGGAGGAAGCCGGGACCGGCATCCGCGTGCAGAGCGCGCGCGAACTGGTGGCGGCGTTGGATCGGCTGTTGGCGGATGCGCGGCAGCTCGATGCGATGCGCGCGCGCGCGCGCGCGCTGGCCCGGCCGGATGCGGCGCTTGCGGTGTCCGGCATCATCCGCCGGCTCATCCCGGCTTGAAGCAGCAGCGCTTGCTGTGGTACACTGACGGACGTCCCGAGGAGAGATGGCCGAGCTGGCTGAAGGCGGCGGTTTGCTAAACCGTTATAGTGCTGTAAAGGCGCTATCGAGGGTTCGAATCCCTCTCTCTCCGCCAGGACCAGGTCGATAGGTTCGACCGCCGCGTACGCGCTCGTAGTTCAGCTGGATTAGAATGCCAGACTACGAATCTGGAGGTCGGGGGTTCGAGTCCCTCCGAGCGCGATTCACTTGCCTCGGTAGCTCAGTGGTAGAGCAGGGGACTCATAAGCCCTTGGTCGCAAGTTCGAGTCTTGCCCGAGGCACAGCACGCGCCCGTAGCTCAATTGGATAGAGTATCGGCCTCCGAAGCCGAGGGTTGGTGGTTCGAGCCCACTCGGGCGCGCGGTCATCGCAGTAGGATTCACATATAAGGATGCACACCGCCGGCCAGACGCAGACCGATATCGCATTCATGCGCAAGGCGCTCGAGCTGGCAGGCAGCGCGCAGCGCCACGGCGACGTGCCCGTCGGCGCGGTGATCGAGATGGACGGCGAAATCGCGGCCGTCGGATTCAATCAGAAGGAAGCCAATCACGATCCGACCGCGCACGCGGAGATGGTCGCGTTGCGCCAGGCCTCTGCGCGGCGTGGCGGCTGGCGGTTGAGCGGAGCGACGCTGTACGTCACCAAAGAGCCGTGCGTCATGTGCGCGGCGGCGTGCGTGGCGGCGCGCATCGACCGGCTGGTCTTCGGCTGTCCGGATCCCAAGGGCGGCGGCGCGGGTTCCGTGTTCAATCTTATCGACGATCCGCGCCTCAATCATCGCGTGCGCGTCACCAGCGGCGTGCTTGCGGACGAAGCCGCCGAGATGCTGCGCGCGTTTTTCCGCGGGCGCCGAGTATCAGACGAGCTGTGAGCGATGCCGCCCTGCAAAGGGCGGTTGCGCGCGCGGGCAGAAGCGCAAGCGTATCAACCGCGGAGAGGTGGCAGAGTGGTTGATCGCGCTCGCCTCGAAAGCGAGTAACGGCTTATACCCGTTCGTGGGTTCAAATCCCACCCTCTCCGTTCGATCTTCAACGCTGATCCAGAAGGTACGACCGGATGCACCGCACGCTTGTCGCGCTCGGGCTTCTGGCCGCCGTGTGCGCGCCCGGTTGCGGCGTGCATTCGCGCGGCGCAAGCGGCGCGACGTCGGCGCCGACACCCGCGTCGCAAGCGCACATCGAGATCCACGGCGTTATCACGATCGCGCACGATGCGGCCGTCAGGCAATGCTACATCGGCAAACCGGGTCCGAAGCTGCTCAACGGCTACAGCGTGACGTTCGCCGCCGATCAGCTCATCGACGGCGGCGAGGTGCTCATCCCCGATTTTCACGGCGACGGCACGTACACCGGCGCGGCCGGTGTCATCCTCAATGTGGCACAAGGCCCGGGTTTTCCGCACGGCACGACATTGGAAGAACGGCCTGACACCAAAGTCACGGTGACGATCGGGGATGGCGGCAAGAGCGGGCGCGCGCTCTTGACGGATTATCGCAGCCTGTACGGGCGCAACGGCGACGAGCGCGGCGGGGCGGTGTCGGGATCCATCACGTGGACGTGCGCGCAAGTCGCGCGCGGACCCGCGATGCAAGGATGACACCGGCGCGGCTGGAACTGTCAAAGCAGAGCGGCGCGCGGCGCCGCTTCGACGCATCCGGAGAGGTGCTGGAGTGGTCGATCAGGCACGACTGGAAATCGTGTAGGCGCTAAAACCGTCTCGAGGGTTCGAATCCCTCCCTCTCCGAACCCGATCCCCATCTTCGTGGGGGCGTTGACGGCGCCGGGACCCGCGCGACGAAAACCCGCTAACCCCGTCAGGACCGGAAGGTAGCAGCGGCATGTGGGATCTTTCGGGTGCCGCGGCACGCTCGGCGCTCGAGCCCCCTTCATGGGGTCGGCTTGTTCTGTGGGACGGATCACACAGCAGCAGAGCGGTTTTCGGGAGGACAGGCATGGCAGCGTACGAATGCAGGGTGGTGCCCTTCTTATGAGCGACGCTTTCGCGTCCCTCACAGGGGGTATGAGCGCCGCGGCAATTCTTTTTATCATTCTCATCGCCGCCGCAAGCTCGATCGTCGTTGTGACGATATATCATTGGGCCGTTGCGCGGCCGAGGTTCCGATCATCCGGGGTCACCGCTTCCAAGACGGGCCCGGAGATAGACAAGAGGAGCCTGGACGACCTGCGCAACCGGGTGGCTGCCCTCGAGGCGGCCTCTGTCGGTGCCCTGCAGCACGTTGGGTTCGTGCGCTTTAACGCGTTTGCCGACGTCGGTTCGGAGCTGTCGTACGCTTTAGCGGCCATTGACGGCCGTGGCAACGGGTTCCTGATCTCCAGCATCTACTCGCGCGAGGAGGTCCGGAGCTACGCCAAGGCGGTACGCGAGTTCGTCACCGACAAGGACTTGAGCGTCGAAGAGCAGCGGGCCCTGGAGATCGCGGTGTCGCTCGCCAAGCGGCAGCGGACATGACGCGGAGGAAACGGATTGGCCAAGAGTTCGGACGCGTGGAGCAAGCGGGTCCTCATCAAGATCATCCCGCAGGACGCGTGCTCGATCTACAAGCTTGAGCTGACCTATGGTCATCTGGCGCTGTTCGCGGCGTGCATCGTCGTGCTCATCGCGGCGTTCTTCACCGAGCATTTCACCCAGGTGCGCGCCGAAGAGGCCAAAGTGCGGGCGCTGCAGAGCTTGACCGCGGCGCAGCAGCAGCAGCTGGTCGATTTCTCCAGACAGACCAACCACATGTGGAAACAGCTCAACGAGATCCAGGCCGAGCATCAGGAGATCAAACGTCTGACGGCGCCCTCGCTCGGCGTGGGAACGACTACGAACGGTCAGCCCAGCGGCCAGTCGGCCGACAGACCGAATGACCAGAACAAACCCGCCAAACCTACCGCCATGCTTTTGATGGAGCCGAGCAGCGAGGCACTGCCCGCCCATGGACCCTGGTGGACGCAAGCAGTGGCCTGGCTAGGCATCGGCCGCGGCGGCGTGACGTTCCAGGTCGAATCCGCCAATCTCGCGCTGTTGGATGTGGGACTCGACCGCGTGTACTCCGATACCGTCAAGCTCAAAGATGAGGCGTTCTTGCAGGCGCAGGCGCGCGAAGAGGCGACGCTTGCGTACCAGCGCATGCTGGAGGCGATCCCATCGATCTGGCCCACCGACGGTTCGATCTCGTCGGGCTTCGGTTTCCGCTCGTACCCGGATTACGGGTTCCACTCGGGCGTCGACATCGTCAATTTCTACGGCGCGCCGGTCATCGCGACCGCCGCCGGGACCGTCGTCGAAGCTGGTTGGGATGGCGGCTTCGGGATCAAGATCGCCATCGATCATGGCAATGGCTACGTGACGTGGTATGGGCACAATTCGGCCGCGCTCGTCTCGCCGGGCCAATTCGTGCATAAGGGTCAGCTGATCGCGCGCCTCGGTTCGACCGGGTTTGCGACCGGGCCGCACGTGCACTACGAGGTGCACGTAGACGGCCGGCCGATCAATCCGGTGCCGTTCTTGTCCGGGTCGGTCGGACCGACGCCGGCGATGCTGGCCGCGTTGCGATAAGATAGTCGCGTGACCGTAGCGAACGCGGGAGACGTGGCTAACGTCTCCCGATTGATTTCCGCATGACCCATCGCGCCGGGGCGCAGCGCACGAACGCGCTCGTGCGCAATTTCTGCATCACCGCGCACATCGACCATGGCAAGACGACGCTTTCGGACCGGCTGCTCGAGATGACCGGTGCGATGGCGGCGCGCGATATGTCCGACCAAGTGCTGGACTCGATGGATCTGGAGCGCGAGCGCGGCATCACGATCAAGGCGCATCCGGTGACGCTGCTGTACCGCGCCGACGACGGCGAGCTGTACGAGCTCAACCTCATCGACACGCCGGGGCACGTCGACTTCACATATGAGGTGTCGCGCTCGATGTCGGCGTGCGAGGGGGCGCTGCTGGTGATCGACGCCGCGCAGGGCATCGAGGCGCAGACGCTGGCGAATTTCTATTTGGCGGACGAAGCCAAGCTCGAGATCATTCCGGTCATCAATAAGATCGATCTGCCGTCGGCCGAGCCTGAGGCGGTGATCCGCGACGTCGAGGAGACGTTGGCGATCGAGCGCTCGCGCTGCATCTTGGCCTCGGCCAAGGAGGGCATCGGCACCAAGGAGATCCTCGAGGCGATCGTGCGCTGGGTGCCGGCGCCCAAGGGAGGGGCTGAGCATCTGCGTGCGCTGGTGTTCGACTCGCATTACGACGCGTATCGCGGCGTGATCTGCTACGTGCGGGTGGCGGACGGCGTGATGCGCGGCGGCATGAAGATCCGCTCGATGGCGGCGGACAAGGTGTTCGAGGTCATCGAGGTCGGCAAGTTCCGGCCGTCGATGCAGCCGTCCGAGCAGCTGGATCTGGGCGAGGTCGGGTATGTCATCGCCAATATCAAGTCGCTGTCGGAGATCGGGGTCGGCGATACGCTGACCGATGCGGCGTCGCCGGCGCACGTGCCGCTGCCGGGCTATCGCAAGGTCACGCCGATGGTGTTCTGCGGCTTGTATCCTAATGAAGGGGCGGACTACGGCGAGCTGCGCGACGCGCTGGAGAAATTGAAGCTGAACGATGCTTCGTTGTCGTTCGAGCCGGAGTCGTCCATCGCGCTGGGCTTCGGGTTTCGGTGCGGCTTCCTCGGCTTGCTGCACATGGAGATCGTGCAGGAGCGGCTCGAGCGCGAGTACGGCATCTCGCTTATCGCGACGTCGCCGTCGGTGGTGTATCACGTCCTAGCGACGAGCGGTGAGGAGCTGTCGATCGACAACCCGGCCAAACTGCCGCCGCCGACGGAGATCGCGCGCCTGGAAGAGCCGTACGTGCGCTGCTCGATCATCACGCCGGCGGAGTACGTCGGGGCGATCATGGACCTGTGCCAGTCGCGGCGCGGCACGATGCTGTCGATGGACTATCTGTCGCCGCAGCGCGTGCTGTTCTCGTACGAGCTGCCGTTGGCCGAGGTGATCATCGACTTCTTCGACCAGTTGAAGTCGCGCACCAAGGGTTATGCGAGCATGGACTACGAGCTCATCGGGTATCGCGAGGGCGATCTAGTCAAGCTGGACATATTGTTGAATGGCGAGTCGGTGGACGCGCTGTCGTTCATCATCCACCGCGACAAGGCGCCGCTGTGGGGCAGGCTGCTGGCCGAGAAACTGCGCGAAGTCATTCCGCGGCAGATGTTCGACGTGCCGATCCAGGCGGCGATCGGCAACAAGATCGTGGCGCGCGAGACGGTGAGGGCCATGCGCAAGAACGTGCTGGCGAAGTGCTACGGCGGCGACATCTCGCGCAAGCGCAAGCTCCTCGAGAAGCAGAAAGAGGGGAAGAAGCGCATGAAGCAAGTGGGCAACGTCGAGCTGCCGCAGGAGGCGTTCATGGCGGTGCTGCAGCTCGAGCGCGGCTCGTAGCTTTCTTGGAGGAGTGATGCGTCTGGATCCGCGCGTGCCGATCGCGGTCGCGACGCGGAATGCGGACAAGTTCGGCGAGCTGGTAACATTGTGGGGCGACACGCTGCCGGTGCTGGTGCCGCCCGGCGACGAATATCCGGAAGTGGACGAGCCGCACGCGACCTATGAAGGGAACGCGCTGCTCAAGGCGACGGAGCTCGCGCGTTTGCGCGGCGGCCCGGCGCTGGCCGACGATTCAGGGATAGAAGTGGAGGCGCTCGGCTGGGGGCCCGGCGTGGTGTCGGCGCGGACGCCCTCGCCGGATTCAACGCCGGGAGAGCGCAATGCTGACATCTTGGCGCGCTTGGCTGCGCTTGGGGATGTGAGCCGGCGGGCGCGCTACGTCTGCGTGTGCGCGTTGGTCGTGCCCGGTCAGGAGCCGATCATCGGCCGAGGTGAGGTAGAGGGCGAGATTGCTCGCGCGCCGCGCGGCTCGAACGGCTTCGGTTACGATCCGATTTTCTATTACCCGCCATATGCCCGTACATTCGGCGAGGTCGACATCGCGATGAAGCACGCCGTCTCGCACCGCGCCCGTGCTATTCGCGATTTAAGCGAAAAGCTCATACGCAGGCAATAGCCGGCCCACAGATCCCCTGTACAATCGGGCGATGTGGAAGTTTTGTCGGAGATGTCACAAACGAAAGTCGCCCGATGCCTTTGGCCGTAGACAACGCGGCACAGATATCTTGACCTCCTACTGCAAGGAATGTCAGCGCAAGTATTGCCATGAACACTATCAAACGCATCGGGCGCGGCACAACGAGCGGCGTTATGCCAACCAGGTAGTCTATCGCAGGCGTAACCGCGCAACGGTTGACGCGTACTTGTTCTCCCACCCGTGCGTCGATTGTGGTGAGTCAGATCCTATCGTGCTGGAGTTCGACCATGTGCGGGGCACAAAGCGCATGGAGATTAGCCGGCTGATC
>Ga0209656_10001129_pt1 | contig 17248 bp, 16 predicted proteins | sample BogFormECP12_OM2_FD_188239 | JGI IMG/M metagenome (GOLD analysis project Ga0209656, IMG submission 188239) | Bog forest soil microbial communities from Calvert Island, British Columbia, Canada - ECP12_OM2 (SPAdes) (version 2) | ecosystem: Environmental > Aquatic > Freshwater > Wetlands > Bog ... | reverse complement strand
TCCCTCGGGATGACAAGGGAAGGGACTGTGGGCACAGTATAGGGGTCCTTCGACTCCTCGGTCGTCCGCACGACGGACGACCTCGTCGCTCAGGATGACACCCCAAGAAACTACGTGCGGTAATGAACTATCCAGGTGAGGCGCCGCTCTACCAGTCTGGCCGCTGCTACTTTGCGACGATCCCGGCGCGCGTGTTCTTGAGGGTGTTGATCAACGACTCGCGCGGCAGCTTGCGGATGATGGGTTCGATGATCCATCCCAGGCCGAGCGGAATGTCGCGGGTCAGCGAAATGGCGCGGCACTCGATGTACACGCCGCCGTCCCGCTCCTGAAAACGCCAGTAGGAATACAGGCGCCACAGGAAACCATATCCAGTGTCGGGCGGCAAGACCTTCTCGCGCGCGGTCCCGGGGTCTTCCACCTCGGCAATTCGCGTGGTGTAGGAGCGGCAAAACCAGCGCGCGTCGTCCACGGATTCATAGTGAACGTCGTGGTCGGTATCGAGGACCACGGTGATGATCTTCTTCTTCAGCAGCCGCAGGAAGATCTGGAAGTCGTTGCCATCGCGGCTGATCAGCTTGGAATCCATCACGTCGGGCTGGTAGATGATCTTGTGATTGTCGTAGTCCTGGACCAGAGCCAGGGCCGCTTGCACTGTGCCATCGGGAACAAACACCGCGCCAATCCAGTCATGGATCAGGCCGTTCGGCACCTCGGTTGGCGCGTTGCCCGACCAGAACTCTGCGACGATGGCTCCGCGAGTAATCTGCTGGGTCCTTTCGGAGCTGCCGTCGGACCACAGAAATGGCCGCTCGCCGCGCAGCGCAGGCTCCATGGCCGCTTCGGCGTCATGGATGTAGGTTGCAAAAGCCTGCAAGGTGCGAGGCTTCAACTGGACGACGTTGGCGGTTTGCGACATAAGCCTCTCGCCGGTGGTGGATCGTGGGCCTCAGGGGCTAAAAGCCCCAAGTCTTAGTAAGGCTCGGCACTGCGCGGCTGAAAGCTTGCCCTGAGCGTTGATGGGCCTTCGGCCCACCTATGGAAATGAAAATCGAGCGAAGCCGAAGGGCCGCGCCCCTTCAAAGAACCTTAAAGAACCATTCCTAGAACACGCTAACACGCACTAGGCTCTCGAACGGCGACGGGCTTTCTGGCGCTTCGGCTTTTGCAGATGACCTTCCAGCTCGGAGATGCGTTTGCGTAACGCTTGCAACTCTTCACCGGTCTCGTTTGGACTTTCCTTCGCCGATCCATTGACGAGATTTTTCACCAGGCGCAAGGGAGAAAGCGCCGCCGATTGCACCTCGCTCAAGCGGCTCTGCACCGAGCTTTGCACTTTCTGATAAGCATCGAATGCCGACTTCAGATACCACATGATGAACTCCTGGCCGACGTGATCGGAGGCGACGATAAGTTGACGCAGGAGCTCCAGCGGCAGTCCGGTCGGTTGTCCCCGGGCGTCTTCCACAATGATCTGGGTCAAAGTCACGCGGGTCAGATCTTCCCCGGTCTTGGCGTCGACAACCTGTAGGTCTTTCCCATTTCGGACCAGGGCGGCGATGTCTTCCAGGTTGATGTAACGGCTGCCGGAAGTATCGTAGAGTCTGCGGTTTGCGTACTTCTTGATAACAATCTTTTGCGGCTTCACGGCCCGACCTTCTTGTGCGGCGCATATAATTTTATTTACTCATTGACAAATTGTCCAATGAATATTACAGTTTAGTTGATGCTGCAACGCAGCATAAACGGAGGTTATCATTATGCCAAGAGAGACACATACCGGGGCGGTAAAGACTCATGCTCCGGAGTCATCCTTTGTTTCCCTGCTGTCGGGATGGGTGCAGCAGGGGATTGAGAATGTCCTTGCCACACAACGGATCCTGGTGGACGTGGCCACGCGTCAGAACAACGGTGCCATGAACTTCGTCCGCGACCGGATGGCCGATCCCGCGTATTGTCCGGCGGCAACGCTGACGGAAGTGGTGGGCGAGGGAGTAACCAACTTCATTGAAGGCCAGAAGCTGCTCTTGAATCTGGCGAAGCAGGAATATGAAATCGTTGCCACCGGCGTGAAAGAGCGCATCGGCGCTTTTACCCCCGCCGTTGCCGCAACCGATTTGGTGGAGCGCAGCCTTAATACCTTTGTCGATATGCACCAGGACTTTCTGAAGGTTGCGAGCAAGCAGACCCACACCTGGCTGGCCGCGGTGAAGGCCGGAAAACCGTATGACACCGAAGGCCTGGTCGAGGCCGCCCGCGACAGCTTTGACAACTTTGTGCGTTCCCAGAAGAAGTTCCTGGACGTGATCACCGAGGAGACGATCAGGGCCACCAGTGGCAATGGGACCGAAAAGAAGACGAAGAAGACGCAACTCACGGAACTGGCGCAGCAGGCGACCGACGCCTTCCTCGAGGCGCAGAAGAAGCTGATGGACGTTGCCGGCAAGCAGGTTACCGCGCAACTGACGGCCACCGGACGGGCGTTGGAGATGATCACACCTTTCCAGACCAATCCGCTGCCGGAGATGACCCGCAAGGGAGTGAAGACCTTTGTCGATACCGAGAAGGCACTGATCGACACCGTGATAACGCACCGTACCAAGGCGAAAGCGACTGGCAAGGCACACGGCCGGAAACGTCCGGCGCATTCGGCCAAGATCGAGATGTCACATGCCCACGCCTGAGGCGTGAAGTAATGGGGGCGTGCAACTCATCTTGAGCCTCAACCAAGGAGGGATGCGTTGCAGCTCGCTGGCGTGCCACTGCCCGGCGGTGGCACGCCGTTTCACTTTGCTCGGGCCGCGTTTTTTTGCTTCTGAACTGCTGTAATGATAGGTTGAACTCGAATCTAGAACGATTATTGAGGATCGCCGGTTTTTGACCCAAGCAGGACGAAGATGGAAAACGCTCTTGGTTTAGTGATGACAGGTGGGGGCGCCCGCGGCGCCTATCAAGCCGGTGTTCTCAAACGCATTGGCGAGATCAAACGGGTGCAAGCCCAGGGCAATCCTTTTCCTATCATAGGCGGGGCATCCGCGGGAGCGATTAATGGCTCCGCTCTTGCCGCGGGTAGCGATGATTTCGCTCTGGTAACCAAAGTCATCGCCCAGCTATGGTCGAGCCTCAGACCTTCAGATATTTTCCACTGTGACGTTTTCTCGCAGGCCCGTAATTCTCTCACCTGGATGCTGGATCTCTCCTTTGGAGCATTTCTTGGAGGAGGTAACGCCCACTCCTTGTTGGATGCGACTCCTTTGAGGGGCTTCCTCAAGAAGCACCTCGATTGCGATCGAATCCAGGACAACATCCGGCGTGGATATCTCTACGCCCTCGCGATTTCCGCGACGAACTACAACTCAGGAAAGAGTTATCTCTTCATTCAAGGCCGAAAAGGTCACCCGATGTGGAATCGAAGCCGGCGAGTGACGCTCGCGACCAAGATTACGGTCGATCACATTTGCGCATCGGCCGCGATTCCCCTGATCTTTCAGCCTGTAAGACTAAGAACTGCGCGAGGAACGGCCTTCTTTGGCGATGGGTGTGTGCGCCTTCAGCAGCCTCTGAGCCCGGTCATACGGCTAGGTGCAAGAAAGATTCTCGCGATCGGTGTTCGTGGGCAGAGTCTCGAACATCAAGAGGAATCCTCGGATCAGAGGGATCCTTCGCTATCGCAGGTCATGGGCGTTCTCTTTAATGTTATGTTTCTGGACCACCTTGCTACGGACATCGAGCATCTTGAGCGATTGAACGAACTGCTGAATAGTGGTCACATCAGCCAGGTTGGCGACGAAGGATGTGAAAGGATGCGGCCGTTGACGACATGTCTGGTTACGCCTTCGGTCGACTTGTCACAACTGGCGCAACAACATCAGAAAGACATGCCCTACCTTATCCAGTACTTTGTGAGCAGTCTGGGGCGAGACGCAGCTTCGTGTGCGGACCTCATGAGTTATTTGCTGTTCACACCAAGATATACGAATGATCTGATTGAGATCGGCTACCACGACGCGAGCGAACGCATCGATGAAATCGAGAATTTCCTCTTTTCCCCCGAGGATGGCGACAATGAGGAAGCCAGCACGGGGCGGCGTCCGGCCCGGCGTGCGGTCACCCCGAAGTCTGTCGAAAGTAACTGAGTCGTCACCGCTTCGGCACGAGGTCTCGAAACAGCCGCTCGTACTTCTCCGCGATCACCTCCCAGCGGTACAGTGCATCGGCGCGCTGCGCTTTCCGGGCATGGAGAACGGCATGATCATGGCTGTTCTTTCAGAAGGACCGGTATGTTCCGTTTGCCATGGAGCCCTGCAACAACCTGAAGCGGGGCCGTCTCTGGCCGGTAAACGATGGTGTAGTTGGGATAGCGGGTCAGTGCCCAGAAACGAAGCGCACGGGCGGTAAGGTCTGGACGGCAATGGCCGCGCATTGGGGCCACAGCGAGAAAGGCGCAAGCGTCATAAATCGCCTGTTCTACGCGGGTAGCGGCGTCTTCGCTGTGCTGTGCGATGTAACACCAGATGTCGAAGATGTCGGTTTTCGCAAGAGGGGTGAGAGCATACTCGCTCATCGTTTGGAGGAGCGCTCTTGGTGCCAGGAGTCCTTCATGGCCTGGATTTCACGGCGGGCCTGTGCGCCGTCGATAAGCTCCCCACGTTCGGCCTGCAAATAGGCTTGCTCGATGTGGGCTGACAACGCCCGCCGCTCCTCATCAGTCCAGCTTTCTTCGGCATCCTGGGCCTCGAGAGCACGGCGCAACACGTCCTCAACGTTGGTGTAGCCGCCACTGGAGAGGCGCCGCTCGATAAGCCTCTCAAGATCGGGAGGGACCTTCAATTGCATAGCTGTTCTCCGTTTTTTATTCATTGTAGCCTTTTGCGCGGCAGCCGTTAATTCCTGCTCTCGATGAGCTCCTCAAACAATCGCTCGTACTCCTCCGCGATCACCTCCCAGCGGTACAGTGCATCGGCGCGCTGTTTGGCGCGTTGCGCCAGTTGCCGGCGCGCCGAGGGGTCGTCGAGCAAGGACTGCAACTTCGCTGAGAGGTCCTCCTCGGACTTTAGGTACTTTATTGCGGCGTCGCCCGCAGTCTCCGCGTTCTCGGGGGTATCGAGATAGAGCACTGCGTTGCTGGCAGCCATGGCCTCGATGAGTGCCGGGTGCACGCCGCCGATCTCGCACGCGAACACGAAGACGCCGGCGTGCTTCTGTAGCGCCCAATAACCGTCTCCATAGATTGCGCCCATGAAGCGCACGCGCTGATCGCCAAGCGATTTCAGTTGCTCGATGTACTTCGGCTTGTAAGGATTGTCGCCCACCACGACCAGGGGCCAGTTGCTGCGCACCTTTCGCCAACTGCGCAACACCAGATCGGGATTGTTCTCAGGTTCGAGGCGGCTAATGTACAGAACGTAGCGCCCGGCTTCAAGATCGAAGCCATTCAAGCTGTGGTCGGAGCTGCGGTCGCCTTCGGGCGCCTCGGAACCGTAGCCGATCACCGCCGACTCGCTGCCGTACTTTGCGAGGTAATAGTCGTGAATTGCCGTGGCGTCGGTCACCAGTTGGTTGGAGCTGAACGATGACATCCACTCACAGAGGTGGAGCACTTGAGCGCCCAGGCCTCTCCACTTCTCGCGTTTGCGGTCGAGGCCATCGACGTTAAGCACCACCGGCTTGCCGAACATTCGTGGAATGTAGGCGAACGGGCTGTTCGCCACATTGCACAACAGGACGACATCATTATCGCTGAAAGCGACATGAACGGCCGCGAAGAACGTGCTGACCCATGTGTCAAGGTGCTTCTGGTGCAGGCTGGGGACGATGACGCGGCGGACGCGAGAATCGTAGATGTCGCCGGCACTGGTGAAGGCCTTGCGGCAATAGACCGTGACCCGATGTCCGCGGTCTGTAAAGCGCGAGCTGATCTGCTCGGCAAAGCGCTCAAAACCGCCGTAGCGATTGGGAATGCCGCGCGTGCCGACGATGGCAATGTTCATGACCGCTTTTCGCTCTTCGCTGTTTGCTGCTCGCACTCCACCGCTCGTGGCCTGTTGCAGAACCACCATAACAAATCGTGGTCGGAGACCCTGCGGCGCGACTGAATGATGGCTCGCTTGCGTCGAATGCTTTCCATAGCCCGAAACGGGTAAGCCACTGCGGACAACATGCGCCCATCACGCAGCAGCGCGTAGCCGAGCGTCATAAGATCGCGCCAGGCAACAGGGAAAAACAGCCGCCAGCAGAGCCATCCCGAAGCGTTTTTCCCGCGCATGAGAAAGCGGTTCTTCACCGAGTGCCAGTTGATGACCAACGGCAGGTCTCTGCGCCGCTCGGGCGTGACTCGCCGCACATGCCAGGCCACGGCAGCCGGTGTGTAGAGGCACTTCCATCCCATAACTTGCGCTCGCCACGCCAGGTCGCCATCTTCCCGAAAGGCAAAAAACTCCTCGTCGAAGAACTCACCTTCCACTGAGACATCCTCGATGAACTCCCGGCGAAACATTGCAGCGGCTCCGCTCGCTCCGAAGACGTACTGCACACGATCGTACTGGCCACGGTCGCGTTCTTCGGCGGCGCGGTCGAGGTGACGCATATTGCGAGTGAAATAAATCCCGGTGGAGTCGATAATATCGGTCCGGCGTTGGGCAGCCGCTGGATCCCAGCGAAGAAGCTTCCCGCAGACGCTTCCGGCGTCGGGATGTCCTTCTCCGGCGGCCACCAACCGGCCTATGAAATCAGCGCTAAGCACGACGTCAGGGTTGAGGCAGAGCACCCACTCGCCACCTGACGCTCGTATTGCCTGGTTCTGAGCAGCGGCGAAACCGAGATTGCGATCGTTATGGATGACGCGCCATCGCGACGCAACTTCACCCAGTAGCGCCCGAGTGTCGTCGCTGGAGGCGTTGTCCACGATGATCACCTCAATCTCTCGATAGTCCTGCCGCGCGAGCGACGCGAAGCACTCGGCGAGGTATTGTGCGGAATTCCAAGTGACAATCGTGACAGAGACCATCGGCCTCTAGTATGCACCGCGGCCGGAAATGACAATAGGAATGGTGCGCAGGAAAATCTTCACATCAAGCCACAGCGACCAGTTGTCGATGTAGCTGAGATCGAGCTGCATCCAGCGCTTGAAGTCGAGATGATTGCGTCCTTCCAGGACCCAGGTGCAGGTCAGGCCGGGACGCATGCGCAGCCGGCGGCGCTGCCAGTCCTCATACTGCTCTACCTCTTGGGGAACGGCGGGCCGGGGACCGACGAACGACATGTCGCCGCGCAGGATGTTCCACAGTTGCGGCAACTCATCCAGGCTGAAACGGCGCAACCCTCGGCCGACCGGCGTGATGCGTGGGTCGTCGCTGATCTTAAATACCGGACCATCGAGCTCGTTCAATTGGTGAAGCTCCGCCCGCAACTGCTCGGCGTTGTTGATCATCGAGCGAAATTTGTAAAGCGTGAAGCGACGCCCGCCCAGCCCGCAGCGCGTCTGCTGAAAAAACACCGGGCCGGGCGAAGTTGTCCTGATCATGGCGGCAATGCACGCCAGCAGCGGAGATAGCGCCACCAGCGAAATTGCTGAAAGCGCTACGTCGAACACCCGCTTGAAGAACAGGCGCAGTTCGCTGTCGGGAGCACTGGAGAGGCTGAGCAGTTGCACGTCACCAAACTTCTCCAGATAGATTCGCGAATAGGCCGCCGGCAGGAATTCCAGTTGCACTCGGGTCCTCATTCCTACATCAGCACAGTGCTCGATCACCGGCTCGAGCCTCGCCAGTTCCTGCATGGTTACAGCAAAAATAATCTCATCCACTACCCGCTCCTGAAGGATGCTGGCCAGCGAGTCGAGTGGAAACACTTCATACCCGCCAAGGTTGGCGGCTGGAACGCTCGCTGAGCCAGGCTCGACGAAGCCAATCAGCCTCAGCCCCATGCCGCGGCTCTCCTCGATGAGTGCCGCCATCTCGCGAGCACGCGGCCCGCGACCGACGATGAGCAGGTAGTGATAGCGGCCCAGGGCCTCGCGCGTCCAGGAGACACCCGAATGAGAGACCACTCGGCCAAGGAGAAGCAGGGCAAAATCAACCACTCCGATAAGCAGCACATAACTGCGGCTGATATCCACGCGGCGGAGCAGATACAGGCCTGCGTAGATGACCACCAGCACGATACCGAGCTGGCTCACGATGTTCAGAATGAGCTGGATCGGGCTGCTGAGTTCCAGATCACGATAAAAGGTCGAGAAGTATCCGACTGCGGCCCAGACCACGAGCAGGGCGATCAGCAGCGGAACATAGTGACTAAAAGGATAGATGGCCGGCTGCAGATGGCGGTTGAAGAACGGGAAGTGCACCAGCACCGTGCGCAGCAGGTATGCCACCACAAAGGCAACACAAGTCACCGCCAGGTCGTATAAGAGCGTTACGGTACCGAGAAGTTTGGAGCGTCGATCAAACACGTGGCTGCGGTTGATTCCAGTCGAACTGCGAACTGCCGCTCCAGTGGGGCGGCTCCCGACTGGAGGACGTCAGCGAAGTAGGCGTTAGAAGCGTGGCGCCGACGTTGGCACGTTCATTCCGCTCTTACTGTAGCAGCATTTCTCGGGGTGGCGCCAATGACGTTAGCCAACTCGCAAACTTCCTGCGTGGTTTGCCACCAGCCCAACGAAATATGCAATAATTGGCGCGCCATGCGACCGCAAAACTGCTTCTTCCGTGTATTAGCGATATTTATGCTATGTGCTGCTTCCTTGGCACAAACTGCCGCGCCACAAGCGTCTCCGCCGCCATCTTCCAACAAAACAAATGACGCACTTGATCTGGTCAAGCAAGGCCAGAAGCTGAACAGCGAAGGTAAGCAAGACGAAGCTCTGGCGCTCTACAATCGCGCGTTGCAAATCTCCCCGGACCTCTACCAGGCGCAGTTGGCTGCGGGAATTGCGCTCGACCTGGAAGCCAAGTACCCGGACGCTCGTTTGCATTTGACGAAAGCGATCGCGGTCGCAACCCCTGAGCAGAAGGTCCAAGCCCTCAGGACGATGGCCGTCTCGTACGCCTTCACCCGCGATGCCGACCACGCAGCAACCTACGAACGGCAGGCATTCGACTTCCAGTACGCTGACAAGAAGTTCGAGGATGCCGCGGGAACGGCAAACGAACTCGCCCGCATCTACCTCGAATCGGGTGACGTGGACAACGCCTTCCAGTGGTACCAAACTGGACATCTGACGGCTCTGCTCAAGCCCAACATGACACCGGCGGAGAAAGACCTTTGGGAGTTCCGATGGGAAAGTGCGCTGGCGAGGGTTCGCGCCCGTCAGGGCCAAAAAGGGGAAGCCCAGAAGCATCTCGCTGCCGCCAAGACGCTGCTCGACAAAGGTACGAACCCCGACCAGATGCGCTTCTTTCCTTACATCGCCGGCTATGTCGCGTTCTACGGCGAAGACTACAAGACCGCAATTGCCGAGCTACAGAAGGCCGATCAAAAAGATCCGTTTGTCTTGAGCCTGCTGGCTCAGGCCTACGAGAAATCCGGCGACAAAGCGAAGGCGATGGAATACTATAAGGCGGTCTTGACCATCAACTCGCACAACCCTACGAACGCATTCGCGCGTCCTCTGGCCCGGCAGAAGGTCGGCGGATAATGCTTGAGGGCTAAAACGTGGGATTGATTCAACAGACAGCTTGCCGAACTTCGATTAAAGCCGTAGGAATCTATGCTGGCGCGCAGTTTCCTGAACTGACGGAGTTGACCTTCGTTTTCCCGGCTTCCGGGATTGGTATACCTACTCCCTGATACTCGAATTCCATAGCTAGCATCTCGTCGCCGTTTAGGAGGTCGCGTCCGTCAAGTATCAAGGGCCGCAGCATCAAGGCTTGGATTCGTCGCCAGTCCAACTCAACAATCCAAAACGGTTGCTTTAATCCGTCGGCATAGTTCTAAAGTTGTATAGCATAATTACACAATAATGCTATAAATAAATCGCCTAATTGAGAAACGCCCTTCGGAGCTCTCGATCCTGCCTCTCGCCCCGTGCTCCCGGATCAATCCAAAAAGCGGAATACCTGCCCTCCATTCAGCTTGTGCCCATCAAGATGCCGAACAGCTTAAGCATTTCGCAACGACGAAGAGAACAGGAGAAGTGACCCATGATAACTCCACAGGACCTTACCGACACACCAACCCGGCCCCGGCGTTCTTACGTGGACCTGTTTCTCATCAGTTTCCTCATCCTCTTTTTCGAGTTGGCTTGTATCCGTTGGTTCGGCAGCATGGTTGTCCATCTAACATTTTTTACCAATATCGTCCTGCTGGCGACGTTTCTGGGAATGTCGATCGGATGTTTGTCGGCTTCCAAAGGCCAGGACTGGGCCGGGAGGCTGCTGCCGCTGTTCCTAGTCGCGGTGGTCGTAGCCTGCGGAGTGTTGTGGATCTTCACGCACAGTGGGCGACTAATGGTCGACGTGGGCGGACAGGGGTCGCCGCAGCAGGTGTATTTCGGCACTGAATTCCAAGCCAGGGATCCGTCAACCTTCGTTGTCGGCACACAACAAGATGCCTGGAGCATACCCATTGAGCTGCTGGCGCTGTTGTTTTTTTACTTAATCACCTACAGCTTTGTAGGACTGGGACAGGTCTTGGGACGCGCATTCGACGACGCGCCAGACCGGTTGCGGGCCTACATCAGCAATATCATCGGTAGCCTCTCCGGTATCGCAGTGTTCGCTTTGGCATCCTATCTATGGACCACGCCGATGGTGTGGTTTGCCATCGTAATGATGATTTGGCTCTACCTGCTGAAGCGACGTGCGCTGGTCCAGGTCTTCTGGGCTTTCGCCGTGCTCCTCGTCATGGGCGTTGTGAGTTATCCGCCGCCGCTCGTGTCGCCTTTTCAGACCGCATCTCGTCTTTACGAGAGTTTGATATGGTCTCCCTATTACAAGGTTGCTTACACACCGCAAACCAGAGTGATCTCTACGAACAATATCGGTCACCAGGGCATGTTCAACATCCGGGAAGGTGGCCCGGCCTACAGCCTTCCGTACTTACTGAACCGTGACGCCGGCGGCGCCCCACTCCAGGATGTGCTGATCATCGGGGCGGGGTCGGGAAATGATGTTAGCGCCGCTCTGGCGAACGGCGCGAAACATGTGGATGCCGTCGAAATCGATCCGGTCATCTATAACCTGGGCCGGGCAGAGCATCCCAATCACCCATACCAGGACCCCCGGGTCACGATTCATATCGACGATGGGCGCAGTTTTATTCGAAAAAGCCGCCAGAAATACGATTTGGTGATCTATGCATTGGTCGATTCGTTAGTACTGCACTCGGGATATTCAAGTCTGCGCCTGGAGAGCTTCTTATTTACGCAGCAAGCTTTCGAGGACATCGCCGCTCGGCTAAAGCCGGGCGGCATATTCGTGGCCTACAACTACTTCCGCCAGGGATGGATCATAGGGCGGATCGAGAGGATGTCGGAAGAGACTTTCGGCTCCAAACCATTGGTGATTTCCTTGCCCTACGTCGATTCCATCCATCCCGCAGACCAGGAGTTTGGGCGACTGACTATGGTTCTTTCGGGAGCAAAATCACCGACCTTGGAGGCGATTCGACAGCGGTTCGAGGAAAATCAGTCCTTCTGGCTGAACGAAAAGCCGGCCGCGAACCTATCGATCAATGGTTTCGGGCCGGAGCCTCCTACGGTTCAGGCAGCATCAGGTTCTGATTGGCGCAGAATAAGCCCTGCCACGGTGAACACCACCGGCATCGATCAACTGCCTAGCGATGATTGGCCGTTCCTGTATCTCCGCGGCAGAACCATTCCCAGCCTCAACCTACGCGGCATAGGGTTGATAGCCGGGCTTTCGCTCTTGTTGGTGTATATCTTCTCTCCGGTACGTCTGGTGCATCCAAATTGGCAAATGTTCTTCCTGGGTGCAGGATTTATGCTTCTGGAAACGAAGGGCGTAGTGCACATGGCCCTGCTGTTCGGTTCGACCTGGTTTGTTAATTCGGTGGTCTTTTTCGCCATTCTGGTAATGATTCTCGCAAGCAACCTCTGGGTGCTCGTGTTGAAACCTGAGAAACTGTGGCCTTACTACGCGCTGCTGGTTGTTTCCCTACTGGTAAACATCGTAGTGCCAATGAGCAGGTTCTTGGCGTTGCCAGGCTGGGAAAAGGTGGCGGTCTCCTGCACTGTGGTCTTTGTTCCAGTTTTCTTTGCCGGCGTTGTGTTCGGCACTCTATTTCGAGATAGTTCTCAGCCCGACATCGACTTCGGATCCAATATCGCAGGAGTCATCCTCGGCGGCTTGTGCGAGTCGCTATCTCTGGTTATTGGCTTTAACTACCTGCTGATAGTCGCTGTAGCTTTCTACCTGCTCTCGGCCGTATTGTCCAAGCGCTCGGTCGGGGTCCTCACGACGGCAACATGATGCCAGGCCGCCCCTATAGCTTTGCCGTTGCCGGGGCGCATTCTAGAGGCATTCTGGTGGTGGGTGCGGTAGCCAAATAATGGTCGGCAACTTAACCACCTAGGTCGCTATGCTGGCTGTAGTCGCGACAAGAATCAGTAAGGGGATGGATCTTCCCTCTCCGACTAAGTCCAACTTACCAGCGAATGATATGCTGCTGTTATCCGAGGAACTTAAGACTACTCACAGCAGAAACGCTCAGCATGAACGTCCCCATCAATGGTCTGCGGTTGCTGGCGGTGGAAACCTCCCTGCTCGCAGCTCTTTTCTCCCTGGTGTTCCTGTTAGTGCGCTTTGTCCGACCTTCTTTACCCCGGCCACGCTGGGTCGAGCTAATACTGGCGAAGAACTCACGGGGTGTGTGGTTCGTGATCGCAGTCGCACTTGTGGGGCGTGCCTTGCTATTACCCATCCAAGGCGTTCCGCAGCCTCGCATCAACGACGAATATAGCTATCTGCTGATGGCCGACACCTTTTCACATCTCAGGCTCACGAATCCAACCCCGCCGGCATGGCAGCATTTCGAAACATTTCACGTGAATCTGACGCCTACGTACCACTCAAAATACCCGGTTTCGCAGGGACTTGCGCTGGCCTTCGGCGAGAGTGTTTTCCATCAACCGTGGATTGGCGTTTATCTAAGTACGGCGCTGTTGTGCGGCGCAATTTGCTGGGCGCTACAGGCCTTTTTACCGGCTGTCTGGGCGCTCCTCGGAGGCTTGCTGGCCGTGTTCCGTATTGCTCTCTTCAGCTACTGGATGAACTCCTACTGGGGAGGCTCCATGGCGGCGCTTGGCGGTGCGCTTGCTCTGGGTTCGGTGGTTCGGCTATTCGAGGCTGGTAGGACGGGGCGCAGCCGGCTACTCCTCGCGTCATTGTTTGCAGTTTCCTTGCTGCTCCTGGCTACTTCGCGGCCTTACGAAGGTTGTGCATTTTCCATTCCGCTGCTGGCATACTTCGGCTATCAAACCATACAGACTTCGATGCGCAAGGAGACAAAACTAAGCGCAACTCTGCTACCCGTGATGCTTATAGGTTTCACGGGAATTGCTGAGATAGGCTACTACAACCAGAGGACGACCAGAAGTCCTTTTTTGCTGCCGTACGCCTTGTATGAACGTACCTATCCAGATCTACTCGCTTCTTTGCCTTTGTTGTTTGAGAAAAAAGCCCCGCCCAAGGTCCCTGCGAGAGACCCAGTCTTCGAAAAATGGTACGAAGTTCTGGCAGAGGAGCATGGCTACGAGCAAACCAGGACAGTGTCCGGGCTGCTTGCCCTAGAAACGCAGCGGCTTGGGGTCAATTGGCTTTTCTATGTGGGGCCGGCGTTATCTTTCCCGGTACTGGTTGGAATCTTGTCCTGCATCACGCAGCCACGGCTGCGGATTGCAATAGCGGTCACGATCACAACCGGAGGTGCGGTTGCGATCAATCTCGTCTCGCAACTCCATTATTTCTCACCGGCCACCATCGCGATATACCTCTTCGCTGTGGAAGGTCTGCGTTATCTCTGGCAGCAACACGAAGCAGCAGAGCGCGCGTTTGTAATAGCAGCGTGCCTCACGGTTGGGTTGGTTACCCTGACCAGGCAGACAGGCAGCTCAACTATGAACACCAGGTTTGCGTTTCCTGACACACGAAGGCTAGTAGCCCAGCAGTTGGAGAGCAAGCCGGGAAAGCATCTGGTATTGATATCCTACGATCTGGAGCGCCATTACCCGGGCAACGAACTGGTGCACAATGGAGCGGACTTCAACTCCGAGAAGATTCTATGGGCACGATCGAAGGGAACTGACAACGATCTGGATTTGTGCCACGCATATTCAAACAGGACCTTCTGGGGGTTGACCACCGACGACGAGGAGATGTCGTTGCGCCCGCTAGAACTCTGTAAATAACCCAAGCGGCAAGGATGTGGAGAGCCAGGTCGAACGACGGTTATTGTACGCCGGAGTCCAGAGTGATGACCTTCTGTTCCAGGTAGCCGGCGATCCTGCGCTTGCCTTCCGCGATCTGCATTTTCCGCTGCCAGGCCCCGAAATTCTGTTTATGCATCGTGATGGTGTGTTCGCCGGGCGATACCGTGAACGAGGACGGAGTTTTTCCGACCAGCGCGCCATCCACGAAAACGTCAGCTCCTGAGGGACTGGACCAAAACTCCAGAGTGGCAACGGGAACGGGTTCTGCCTTTGCTGTTGCCGCGGGAGCGGGGGAGGCGGTAGCTACTTCCTTTTCCTTACTGGCGAGAGATTTTACCGGGACATCGCAGTTGACGTAGTAAACCGGCAGTGAGGATTTCAGGGTGGCTTGGGATGCCGTCAAGGGGCGAGAGTCCGCAGTAATGTCTGCCAATACGCGATCAAGGAGCTTCTCCTTGGTGTGCAGCCAACCTGCTATTTCACGCAGACTAACTTGCGAGATGGTGGCGCCTTGTTCGTTATAGACCCGGGCAAAGAGGACGGTAGAGGTGTCCGCGCGCAGCACATTCAGTGTTGTCGTACCCGTGGCGGACGGCTGGTCCGATGTGAAGTGCCACATTTGTCCATAAATCTCGCTAATCCTACTGTTCTCGGGAATCGGAGAGGAGTTGACGTACTTCAGGACCGACGGAGCCAGCCCGTTCAAGCTTTCCTGCCGGATTGAGAACACCACCAGATAGTTCTTGGCCCTCGGATCGGGATTTTGAGCGAAGCAAAGTCCGGGATAGTGTTTGTGATGTTTATCGTCGCTGATCCCATGTGCAGCAAAGCCGGGAACAGCGGACACCGGCTCTCCGTCCGCCGCCACGGCAAACGAGACGTTCTTGGCACACTCCGATGAAGTGGAACCCGGCGACTGACCAAGGGCGAAACCGCTCACTGCCAACATCCCGGCCAAGATGCAAAATGTTTTCATTAACGGTTTCATCCGATCAAGTGCAAGCCTCCGGGAACCCGCGACCCGGCCGACGCCACCCTGGGACGGCTTCCTTCCGTTTAGCCCTGGAGCGCAAGTTGATCTCCCACCCCCGTCGAGGTGCGGGCGATGACCCCAGCCGGAAGCTCCAGGACGAAGTTTGCCTTCCAGTGGAGTCCGGTTATCCGGTAAGGAACCATCCCGGGCCGGAGGTGTACCACACGCCATTTCCGGTCAACGAAAATCACATCGATGGGAAACCGCATGGCGACGGTATGTATCGCCTGCGACGGAATAATCAACAGGCCCGCGCCGGGTTCGAGACCAGACTTGCCCAGCAGCCCGACCAGGCGGCTCCAACTGGTTTCGGCGACGCCAATGCTTTCCCCCAGCACGGTCTCCCGGGTGGTGTTGACAACTGAAACCGTCTCCATGCCAGGTTGCTTCTAGCGCTTGGTATCCAAGCGCTTCGCCCCAGACATACGTTTACGTCTGCCAATTATGATCGCTAAAATAATCACAGCGATTACGCCAGCGGCGATTCGAATCATCAAGACATTGTCCATTGCTTATAGCCTCCAGTGGTATGTATCCGACTAATTTCCAAAGCCCTGCATCAGAGTAATAGCAGCCGGGCCCAGAAGCACTACAAAAATCGCGGGGAAGATGAAGAACACCAGCGGGAAAACGAGCTTGATCGTAGTCTTGGCAGCGTTCTCTTCCGCCGTCAGCATTCGTTTGGTGCGCAGCGCATCGGCGAAATTTCCCAGAGCGCGAGCGATCGGTGTTCCCAGTTTTTCAGTTTGTACCAGCATGGCTACGAACTGCCGTAAGGTATCCAGGTCAGTCCGGTCCGCCATGCTCCGCCAGGCCTCCACGCGCGGTTTGCCGGCCCGCTGCTCCCGGCTGATGATCAGCAGTTCTTCACTCAACTCGGGACAGACGACGTGCATTTCCTCGGCAACCCTGAGCACCGCCTGGTCCAGACCCAAGCCTGCTTCCATACAAATCATCAACAGGTCAGTCGCATCCGGCAAGGCCAGGTTCAACTTGGTTTTGCGCTTGCCCATTGCATAGATCAGGAAAATGTCTGGAGCGAAGAAGCCGACAGCGCCCAGTATCATGCCATACGTTATGAACGTTACGAAGTCCGACCTTCCGATGAAGGTAGCCAGCAGGACACCTAGCACCGGAACCAGCAGCTTGGTGCTCAGATAGGTCTCAACGTCCTCCGGCCGCCGATAGCCGGCCACACTCAGCCGGTATGCCAGATCTTCATCATTCGACCGCAGCCAATTGCGCAGGGGAGCAAGCGGAAGCGAAATGATGGAGATGAGCTCCCCCAGGCGATGCCCAATGGGGCTCTTCAATTCGTCGTCCGGGACAGCTCCCAATTCGCTGAGACGAGCTTCTGTAGGCGTACGCTCTCCGACGAGTACGAAGAGCACGAGGGCGCTGGCAGCAAACAGCGCAACGCCCACGAAAACCGCCAGCAGCAATTCGCTCATATCAGTACTTGACCCGCACAATCCGGCGAATCACGAAGAACCCAACCGTCATGCTGATCAGGGTCCCGTAGATCAACTTGCGGCCAATTTCATTTTGGAAGAGCGGGTCTGCGTAGCCCGGCCTCACAATATTCAGGATGACGAAGCACACGAAAGGTAACGCCATGAGTATTGCTCCGGTCATTCTTCCCTGAGCGGTGAAGACCCTCACCTTCTGCCTCAAGTGAACCCGGGAACGCAGGACAGCCGCAGTCTTGTCCAGTAACTCGGCGAGGTTTCCCCCGGTTTCCTTTTGTACGAGCATGGCCGACACCAGAAACTGGAGGTCGGGCAAGGGGATCCTCAGCAGAAGATTATGCAGCGCCTCGCGAAAGGGCA
>Ga0209656_10001128_pt1 | contig 17250 bp, 14 predicted proteins | sample BogFormECP12_OM2_FD_188239 | JGI IMG/M metagenome (GOLD analysis project Ga0209656, IMG submission 188239) | Bog forest soil microbial communities from Calvert Island, British Columbia, Canada - ECP12_OM2 (SPAdes) (version 2) | ecosystem: Environmental > Aquatic > Freshwater > Wetlands > Bog ... | reverse complement strand
CGAACTCGTACCAGGGCGTTCGCCCGCGCGGAAGCAGGGAAAACAGGCCTGACTCGGAAGACGCTGAATGCATACTCAACTCGTGTCGTGGTTCAGCGGGGTTCAGTGTTCCAAACACCGGCTGCGGTTGAAAAGTTTTCCTCTTTTTTCGAACGCTGGGGGATGCCCGGGAGCAGGCTCTCTAGAGTGTACTATTCCGCTGGGAGTAATGCACGGCGAAGGCCACTTTCGCCGTCCGCAACGAACTGTAATTGTAGACTTCTCAACCATTTAGCGGATTGCGGACAAGCTTGTGAAGAGTGACCGCGAAGGGGCTGCAAGAAACTACATTCCGCTATGGACCAATTTCCCGCTGAAAAGCATTCTTGGCGCGTGCCAGGTGGCGTTCATCACTGCTTGGGCGGCGCGGCGGCTTGAGACTCAGCAGCGACGATCTCAAACTCGTCGAAGCGCGCCACGCTTGCAGTAGGCAGAAGTTTTTTCATGGCAGCAACCCCGATATCGTTTTTCGAATGAATGACGATCCGGCCTTTGAAGTTGGTGCGGGCGAGATAACGCGCGACCTCCTTGCCGTTGCCGTGTTGTCTTTCGGGAAAGCCGGCGTCCATCCAGGACAAGTCGTGGTCAAGAAACACTAGATCAAATTCTTCCGCCGCGAGAATTTCGACCGCAGCCTCGGCTGTCTTTGCCTCGCGCATCTGCGGCACCCGCTCCCGAAACCAGCGGAGACGATCCTCTGTGTCATCGAGGACGAAGACTCGCCAATGAGACGGGACGGTGAGGGTCATTGAATGCCTGCATACATCAAGTCGAATACCAACACCTCATCGTGACGATCAGCAGAGACGAGTCCCCAGGACTCCAGGCCGTTTTCTGTCATACTGATGACGCGGTAAGTTGCGCCAGTGCGGGGAAAAGCACAATGGCTTTCGGAGCGATCACAAACCAGAACAAAATCGCCAGTGCTCTGAACGCCGCTTGCTTGGATCACCACTGACTTACCATTCGTGCTCATGCGCGCATTCTTAATTTGCACGCTGATGCCATCGTGAGCGCCTTTCGAAGGCTGGCACCAAGCCACGCTGCTTAGAGTGAGAAGCATCATAATCCATCTCATAAGGGCCTCCTCCGGTGACCAACTCTAGCTTGTCCCGCTCACGCCACGAAGAGCACCAATGACCCATTGAGGTTCTATTACCTTCCGGGCGGGATCTTGGTCACTCCAAGCATACCGTGCACCTCGTAGTCCTTTCGTAACCTCTGCTCTGGTAACCGGCATCACCGGGTAGCATCTAACAGCCAGAGTCAGCAGAGAAAGGACGCTATTTCAATGACAACGGTCAAGAGGTTTCCGGTTGGTGAAACGAAGTGCCAAGATGATGGGCAAGCCCTGCTATTCAGCGGCCCGTATGGCATGATCATTTCTTTAGAGTTTGGCGAAGGGACTTCTCGCGACAACCTACGTGAGCTAGACCGCCTACTAACCGAAATGAAACCAGTCGCCGTGGAGGTGCAAACAGAAGAGCCCATGCGCGTCGTCCAAAACGTCCGCAGGCCGGTTATGCGTCGGCGGTCCCGCAGATCACCGTGGCTCTAAGCCGCTCGCGTTAGAGGGCGCCAAGGCCCGGAAGGCTCGCGGCCCCCAGCGTTCAGCAGTGAACAATCTTGCCACTCTCGATGCCGCGCGTGGCGTTGCGCGTATCGACAACGAGTTGCGCTTGCTGGACGATATCGCGGTAGTTGTAATCGGAGTGGTCGGTGACGATCACCACACAGTCGTACTTTCCCAGATCTTTCAATTCCGCGCACTTCATCTGCAAATCGTACTTCCGGCCTTTGCCAATGACGGGGAAATAAGGGTCGTGATAGCTGACCTGAGCGCCATCCTTTTGCAGCAGTTCAATGATGGTGAGGGCCGGCGACTCGCGTAGATCGTCGATGTCTTTCTTGTAAGCCACCCCCAGGATTAGCACCTGCGCTCCGTTGACCGACTTCTTATGACGGTTCAACGCTCCGCCCACCGATGACAGCACGTGGTACGGCATGTTGGTATTGATCTCGCCGGCGAGTTCGATGAAGCGGGTGCGGAAGTCCCACTCCTTGGCCTTCCAGGATAGATAGAACGGATCGACCGGAATGCAGTGGCCGCCCAGGCCCGGTCCGGGATAGAACGGGTGAAAGCCGAACGGCTTGGTGGACGCGGCGTCGATGACTTCCCAAATATTGAGCCCCATACGCAAGCAGAGCAGCTTGAGCTCGTTGACCAGGGCGATGTTGACGCAGCGATAGATGTTTTCGAGGAGCTTGGTCATCTCCGCGACAGCCGGTGAGGAGACTGGGACGGTGCGGCGGAAGATCGATCCGTAAAGGGCGCAGGCGAGCTCGGAGGCTTGCGCGTTCAATCCGCCGACAACTTTAGGGATATCGTGGCGCGCGACCGTCGTATTGCCGGGATCTTCACGCTCGGGCGAGAAGGCTACGAAGAACTCGTTCTCCGCCGGGGTCTGGCTGCGGGCGGCTTTCAGGCCGGCGCGATTTTCTTTTTCGAGAATCGGAATCATCACTTCTTCGGTCGTGCCCGGATAGGTCGTGCTTTCCAGCACGACGAGTTGTCCAGCGCGAAGGTAGGGAGCTATGGAATGCGTGGTTCCAGTGATGAAGCTCAGATCGGGCTCGTGATATTCGTTGAGCGGCGTGGGTACGCAGATGATGATGGCATCCATCGCGCTGAGCTGAGAGTAATCCGAGGTTGCGGAAAAACCCTGAGCCCGTGCGGCCTGAATCTCTTCGGTGGTGATGCGGTAGATGTACGAACCACCGCGAGCCAGCGTTTCCACCTTGCGGGCATCGATATCGAAGCCGGTGACTTGAAATTTCTGTTCGCTATAGAGCAGGGCCAAAGGAAGTCCAACATATCCAAGCCCTATAATGCCCACCCGGGCCTGACGCTGCTGGATTTTGCTTTTTATCTGGTCGACCGAAGTTTCTGCTGCGAAAGAGGGATTCATGAAAGATTCCAGGGCGAATCGTAGATAAGATGCATGAGAAGGCGAGACAATTCTAGCATGCGGTATCGGTGTAGTTTTGGCTCCGAAGGTTGGGGGCGCGTGCCGCAAATTCCAGTTCGGAACGGGCACCAATTAAATTCACGGGAACGAACAATTGATGAGCCAGGCAAGCGGAAGAAAGCACAGATGGGTCTGGATGGTTGCGGGCATTGTGGTGGCCCTGCTACTGGTTCTTGCGGCCAATGCGGGCAGCATGCTCGTAGTGAACGCTCCGGAGAAGGCGGATGTAATCGTGGTGCTGGCGGGAGAGACCGATCGCCGACCGGCGCGGGCTTTGGAACTGCTCGACCAAGGGTACGCGCCGCGGGTACTGATCGACGTTCCGGCGGAGGCCAGGATTTTTGGGTTCACTGACATCCAGCTTGCCGAGCAGTATTTTCGCGGCCTTCCGGAAGCGGCCTCCGTCCGCATTTGTCCCATTGAAGGACTCTCCACCAAGGCCGAGTCGCATGACGAGGAACGATGCCTGGCTAAGGAAGCGGGCAACCGGATACTGCTCGTCACATCCGATTACCACACGCGACGCGCCCTCAGCATCTTTCGCCACGAGATTCACGGCAAGTCGTTCTCCATCGCCGCAGCCTACGATGACGCCGAATTTGGCACCCGCTGGTGGACCCACCGGCAGTGGGCCAAAACCTGCCTCGAAGAGTGGATGAAGGCGCTTTGGTGGAATGCCATAGACCGCTGGCATTGAAGCCGAAGCTTCAAGCGATTCATAAAGTTTTCCACCGGAAATCCGCGTCGCTAGCACAAAAGGCATTGACGTTCCACAAGGAGGACGATACGATTTCGAGCAAAGGTCATCAACATAGTTATTAACGGAGTGTGGGAATGGGCGGGTCTGCTTTCCGCAAGATGGTAAGCTGCGTGCTATTGCTCTTGGTTCCCGGGTCCTTGTTTGCGGCCGATTCGAATGCGGCCATGCTTTATACCAATGGAGCCGCCTGGGTGAACGGAGCCCACGTTCCTCGCGCCTCCTCCGCCATCTTCGCCGGAGATCTTCTCCAGACCCGTTCCGATTCCGTGGCCAACATCAACGAGCCCGGCTCTTCGATCACCGTCCACTCCGATTCGCTGGTGCAGTTCGAAACCGCATCGGTAAAGATCGAGCATGGCGCCGTGACCGTTTCCACTTCGAAGGGAGTTGGAACGACTGCCGGAGACGTTAAAGTGATGCCGGCTTCGAATTCGTGGACCGAGTTCAATGTGGTCGATGTCGACGGAACGGTTCGGATTGCGGCCACCAAGGGCGACCTTACCATCAGCGACGGCAAGGGCAGCTACACCTTGCAGCAGGGCCAGCAAACCACGCGCGATGAGACCACGTCAGACAACGATCAGGACCAGACGACGGGGAAGAAGAAGAACAAGAAGCGCGCGAGCGGAGCCGCGCCTGCAGCTGGCGGCGGCATTCTGAGTTCTCCCTGGGCGGTTGGAATTGGTGGTGCGGCCATTATCGGCGTAACGACCTGGGTGCTGGTGAAGAACGACAACCCGGCCAGTCCGACCAAACCTTAATTCCACTTCAATCCAGCCCCGGAACTACACCACTTCTGAAGTAGGAACCATGTCGGTCGCGGGAGCCGGGGCGGGCTTGCGCTTATTGCGTGATTTCTGCAGCAGCCTTGGCGCAGCTCCAATCGTGCAGAAGACGTAGAACAGAGCGGCATTCGCCGGTATCTGCAGATTGAAGTCGAACAGGCTGTGCACAAGAATTCCGGTCGCGCTTATCATGCAAGCCAGAGTGACGGCGCCGGGCACGTCGGTCATCCAGTTGCCGATCTTGCGAAGCGCCGAGCGATAGAGAACCACCACGAACCATACCATCGTCCCGAATCCCAGCAAGCCCATCTCGGCAAGCAGTTGCAGATAATCGTTGTGGGCCTCGTTGACGAAGAAGTTGGTATAGAAGCTGCGAAATTGCGGATAAACGACGGGGAAAGTCCCTAACCCTGAGCCGAGCACCGGCTTGTTGCGGAACATGCGGAGGGCATCGCGATCGATAGAAAAGCGCATTCCGCCGGAGATTTCGGTGTGCGCTTCGGTGGAGATGCTGGTCACGCGGCCCCTCAGGTCCTTTCCTCCGAGCCAAACCAGCAAGCTGACCAGGACGACAGCGAACGCTCCGACCCCTATGGCGATGCGGGGGCCCTTTCTCTGACGGAACAAGATGACGGAGAGGACGACAATCTCAACGAAAACTGCCAACATTCCGCCCCGGGAGCCCGAGAGAAACACAGTGGTCGTCATGATTGCCGCGGCGACTGCGGCGGCGATCCGCTCCTTGTCATCCGCTATGCGGGCGAGCGAAAGCACCAGTGGGACCGGAATCAGCAGTTCCATCAATCCCGCGTAGTGGTTGTGGTTGACATACGAGCCGTAAATCCAGCCCCCCAGGCGCGGTTGGCGCAACCATAGCAGCTTGCCGTTGGGAGCAATGCCCTGCAACAAAGCCAGCGCTGCGACTGTGAAACCGTAAATCACAAAAATCACAACCAGCTTCTTGGCTTGCGAACTGCGGAGGAGAACCTGGCCGGAGAGAAAGCAGAGCATGGCGTACGAGGCGTACAGAAGCGCCTCGGAAAACGTGTCGTGCAGGTAGGCGCTGGTGCGAAAAACCAGTTGCATCAGGATGAGCGCGCCGAAGGTCAACATCGGAAGGTAAAGCGGGTTCCAGTGGATCTTGATTTCGCCGTCGAGCCACTGCTTTGCAAGCCAGAGCAAAATAAGAACCGCGGTGCCGGCTTCCAGCACAAAAATTGACCAGGGCTCGACGGCGCCGAAGGCGAGCGGGCCAAACATCAGCAGGCCGAAGGTCGCATCGAGAAGGATTGTGTCGATGCGCGCTGATAATAGTTTCGGGTCGATCTCGGTTTTTTTCTTGACTGAGCTCACGTCGGTTTATGTTTTGGCCTGGGTTTTATGATCTTTTTGGGGTGAGACGAAAATCGTCGATCCAGAGCTTACCACGGATGGGGCTGCCTGCCGGCAGGCGCCGGACATGCAGAACGACGAGCTTGCAGTCGGGTCCAGTGGTGAATTCTCCGTCTACCGACTTCCAGAATCCCGCATCCTTTAATTCGTCGCTCTCGTAATAAACCGCCTGGGAATACATGTCTTGAATGGTGAGATGCGGACCGCCCGCGCCTTCGATTTCTCCATTCTTGTAATATCCGGAAAAATCGTACGTGGTGTTGGGCTGGACCACAACCAACTGGTAGAACCCGGCGTCGTTAATGCCGGGTCCATCGAACGTAATCAGCAGGGAGCGCCGTCCGGCATGAAAATCGCTGGGGTCGAGGGTCAGAGCAACTCCACCCTGTTTCTGATATTGCCAGTCGAAGCCTGCGTTGATTACATCGAGATTGAACATGGGATTGACGATCAGATTGCCCCGCGCAGGCAGATAAGATGTAAGTCCAAACCGGGTCGCAGCCTGTTGCCACACCAGCGCGGCTTCATCCACTTCCTTGTGCTGAATCAAATATTTGATGTAATCGTAGGCATAGTGCACTTCGAAGGGCTGGCCAGACTGCACCAGAGCATCCCAGACCTTGAAAGTTCCCGCGGTCTCCTGCTTGGTCTCAAGCAGCGAGAGGAATGCGATGTAGGCGTCGGAGTTGGGAGGAACTACGTCGCGCAACAGGCCATCGACGTCGGGATCAATACGCCAGCAAAATTGAATGGCAGACCCCGCCAGGGATGAATCGTTGGCCATCACCACACGATATTCGCGCAGCGCCTTGTCGTTCTGTCCCTGGACCAGATAAAGATTCGCGGCTTCCCAGGCCACGTCGGGAGTCATGGAATCTGCCTCAATGGCGCGCTCCAACGAAGAAGTCTGATTGGCCGTGTCGCCTAACACCTGATACGCGCTGGCCAGATCGAACCAGTAGCGCGCGGAATGAGGGTTGAGCTGAACCGCAGTTTTGTAATAGTTGACGGCCGTCGCAGGATCGCGCGCCACCAAATCGTAGTAGCGGCCCAGGTGGTTGCGGTAGTCGGCGTTGCCCGGATCAAGCCATGCGGCCCGCTGCAGACTCTTCAATTCGACGCGATTTCCCAGCCAGTCGGCGACGAGCGCCCGCGCCGCCAGGCCTAAATATGTTGCCATGCACACGATGACGAGCGCGGCAGCCAGTCGCTTGCGAACCGGGGAATTGAGCGAGATGTTCATCATTCCCAAACGATGTCAGACCGCCGACGGGGAAGCCGTGGTTTCTTCTTCCCCATCATCTTCTTCGTCGTCATGATCCGAGGCTTCTTCGTTGCGGTAATAGGAAGCGTACTTCCCCTGATACTCGTAGTAGTAGTAATAGTCGGGCGAACTGAGATCGACTGCATTGAGCAGCACGCCGACAACTTTGGCATTCACCTGGGCGAGAATGTCGCGCGCGCGGCGCAATGCCTGCTTGGTGGTCTGGCCGGAGCGGATGACGAGCACAACCGCATCGGCGCGCGGCGAAAGCACAACCGCATCGGTGACCGAGAGCGACGGCGGCGTGTCCACCACGATGTGATCGTACTGTTCGCGCAACTGGGCCAGCACATCCCGCATATTGGTGGAGGCCAGCAGTTCCGCCGGATTCGGCGGCGGCGTTCCAGCCGGCAGTACGTAAAGATTGGGAAGAATCGCAGTCCGCGTAATTGTTTGTTCGAGAGTACTACTGCCCGTGAGCACGTTGCTCAGCCCGCTTCGCGGTCCCATGCCGAGAGTCTTATGAATGCTGGGACGGCGCAGGTCGGCATCGATCAGCAGGACCCGAATGCCTTTCTGCGCCAGCACGATCGCCGTGTTAATGCTGGTGGTGGTCTTGCCCTCTTGCGGCAGAGAGCTGGTCACCATGATGACTTTGGGCGGTGCCCCCAGATTAGAAAGCAGCAACGAGGTACGCAGGGCGCGGTACGACTCCGCCATCTGCGACTGCGGCCGCACCTGCGTGACCAACTCCACCGCCTCTTTCGAACTAGCAATGACGAGGCGTTTGGGATTAGGGCCTTCCCGCGCCGACTTGGAGCCCAGTGGAATCATGCCCAGCGAGGACAAGCCCGAGATCAGTTGAGCCTGCTCGGTGGTGCGAATCGTGCTGTCGATGCCCTCCAGCAAGAAGGCCAGCCCAACGCCCGTGGCCGAACCCAGCAGAATCGAGAACAACAGGTTGCGAGGAATGTTCGGCTCGACGGGCGCTTGCGGCGGACGGGCGCTGTCGATAATGTGGAAATTATTGGCCTTCAATCCCGCGGAAACGCCGGCCTCTTTTAGCTTCTGCAGCAGCCCTTCATAAAGCTGGCGGTAGGTTTCCGCATCGCGCTTGAGCAGGTTGTATTCGATGGCGCTTTCATTGAGCTTGTTCGCCTCCTGCTTCTGTTTCTCCAGCGCGTCGTGCAACATGTTTTCCCGCTGGAGGGCGGTCATGTACTGTCCGCGAACCTTGCCGACCATCTTCTTCAATTCGGCCTGGATTTGTGAGTCAATCTCCTTCACCTGATTGTTCAATTGCGCCAGCTTGGGATAGGCTGGGCCGAATTGCGTGTTCATGTCCGCAATTTGAATCTTGAGTTCGGCTTGCTTGGTGCGCAGGTTCTCGAGTAGCTGAGATGCCGTCTGCACGCCGGCATCCTCCGCCCCAACACTGCCCGCCGAAGAGGCGACGGCATCCGGGTCGCCCGACTCGACCAGGCGGTAGAAGGACTCTTTGTCCATGCGCGCGCTCTCGGCTTCCGTGAGCTCTTTGTTCAGTTCGTCCAGCTTCGCCGTAGTGATGTTCGTCTTGTCGTCGATGCCGAGGATTTCGTGCTCTTTCTGGTAGCGCACCAGCTTTTCCTGCGACGTCTCCACTTTCATCTGCATGTCGACGAGCTGTTTTTGCAGCCAGTCGGAGGCCTGCATGGTCGACTCGAAGCGCGCCTTGAAATTGTTCTCCACATATGTCTGCATCAGGGTGTTGACGACGTTGGCGGCAATCTGCGGGTCGGCGCTGCGGTAATGAACTTCAATGATGCGGGTATTCGGGCTGAGGGTCACCCGCAGGTTTGATTTAAAGCCGCCAAGCATAGCGGATGCTGTTGCAGGATCCACCTGCAACGGATCAGGCGCAAGGTCGAGTGAGCCGGGAGCCGGAGGATTGACCCCGGAATCGGGCCGCCGGTCCAGATTCAATTCCCGGATGACTTGCAGCGCCAGCAGATCGCTCTGCAGAATTTTTACTTCGGTTTCCAGTTCGGTGGGATCAAAGTAGTCGAGGTTGAAGGTGGCTGAGTTCTGCAGATTGAGGCTGGCGTCGGGCTTGTTGATGGCGATCGTGCCGGCCGCCTCATAAACCTTGGTCATACGCAGCGTGGCGATGGTGACCACGGAAAAAATCGTCAGCAAGCAAGAGAGAACAATCCACTTGCGCTTGACCAGGACGCGAACGTACTCGCCGACGGCGGACTCATGAGCGGGAAGCTGAGGATAATTGTGCGGCCCCGCGATCCTGCCCGGATCGAGTCCCGGGGCGGGTTGCATTTCGCGGACAATCGAGCTGTTGGCCTGCACAATGGGTCCAAAATCCATGCCTGCTCCTCAATAAACTATGAATACTCGCGGGATCTCATAAAGATCCCGCACACTTATGCGTATGTCCCGGATCGAAGAGGCTGGTTCGTCGCGCAGGGAACTGTGTCGCACTGAGTCAAAGGAAAGTTCGTTCGACATTCTAGCATTGCTTTGGAAAAGTAGGTCCTAATTTCGACAGCAGATTTTTCATGAGCAGCGCTGATCGGGGAAAACTCCGATATACTAGCGGGCACGTGGAATCCAGCCGGCAGCCGCTCCTCTAAATGTTCCTGGAATTGCCCGGGTCCGCCTGGGCAGATGAGCGGGCCGTCGGCAAGTTTGTGGACTTGTGACGAGGCAGATTGGGAATGAATTGGTCAGAGCAGGTAGTTCTGGTCACGGGCGGGACCGGGTCCTTCGGGAAAAAGTTCGTCGAGATTATGCTGACGGACTATCGTCCGCGGCGGCTGGTGATCTTCAGCCGCGACGAACTCAAGCAGCATGACATGCGGGCGTCGGGACTCGATCATCCCAGCCTGCGCTACTTCATCGGAGATGTCCGGGATCAGGCTCGGCTCGAGCGGGCACTTGCGGGCGTGACCGTCGTAATCCACGCCGCCGCACTCAAGCAGGTACCGGCTTGCGAGTACAACCCGTTTGAGGCCATTCAGACCAACATCATGGGCGGGCGCAATGTGATTGATGCCGCTATCAATCAAGGCGTGCGCCGGGTGCTGGCCTTAAGCACCGATAAGGCGGTCAATCCCATCAATCTGTACGGCGCGACCAAGCTCTGTGCAGAGAAGATGTTCGTGCAGGCCAATGCCTATGCCGGCGCGCAGGACTCGCGTTTCAGCTGCGCGCGATATGGAAATGTCGTCGGAAGCCGTGGCAGCGTGATTCCCGTGTTCCTTGAGCAGCGGCGAACGGGGCGCATCACGCTCACCGATCCGCGCATGACGCGCTTCTGGCTCACACTGGAGCAGGGTGTGCGCTTTGTGGTGACCTGCATCGAGCAAATGCACGGCGGGGAAATCTTCGTTCCCAAAATTCCCAGCATGCGTATGGTCGATCTCGCCGAGACGATCGCGCCCGGCTGCGAGATTGAGACCATTGGCATTCGTCCCGGAGAAAAGCTCCACGAAGTTTTGGTCTCGGAAGATGAAGCGCGGAATGCGCTTGAAGTGGAGGACCGTTACATCATTCAGCCATCGCATCCGTGGTGGCGGCGCGAGAATTGGGTAAACGCGCGGCCTCTGCCGGAAGGATTCCGTTATGCGAGCGACAGCAACGATCGCTGGCTGACCAACCGGGAATTGCAGGATTTGATCTCTCCCGCAGATGAGGAACAGGTTCCAGCGCGCGTTCCGGCATAGGACTCTCTGATGAGCGCGACCACGATCAGTTCGCAGGCTCTGGCGATTCATGGAGGATCGCCCGTGCGCCCGACCTTTCTGCCTTACGGGCGCCAGTCGGTGGAGGAGTCCGATATTCAGGCCGTGGTGGATGTATTACGCTCAGACTGGTTGACGACCGGGCCGAAGGTCGCAGAGTTTGAAGAGGCATTTGCGGCGCGCGTGGGCTCGGCGTATGCGGTGAGTTTTAGTTCCGGGACGGCTGCGTTGCATGCAACCTCGTTCGCAGCGGGACTCAAAGAAGGCAACGAGGCGATCACTACTCCTCTGACGTTCGCGGCAACGGCAAATTGCGTTTTGTACCAAGGTGCGACGCCGGTGTTTGCCGATGTTTGCCCGGACACGCTGAATCTCGATCCCGAGCAAGTTGCAAAGAAAATCACGCCGAAGACTCGCGCTATCCTGCCAGTGGACTATGCAGGGCATCCCGCTGACCTGAACGCCATCGTCGAACTAGCACGGCAACATGGCGCAGTCGTGATTGAAGATGCCTGCCATGCACTCGGCGCAGAATACAACAGACGAAAAGTCGGCAGCATCGCCGACATGACCGTGTTCAGCTTTCATCCGGTAAAGCACATCACTACCGGCGAAGGCGGTATGGTCACGACCGACAATCCGCAGTTTGCTGAGGTGTTGCGGCGCTTTCGCAATCATGGCATTTCGAGCGATGCGCGGCAGCGGCAGAGCGCCGGACAGTGGCACTACGAGATGGTGTTGCTCGGGTTCAACTACCGTTTGCCTGATTTCGCGTGTGCACTGGGGATCGAGCAGTTAAAGCGCCTCGACGCGAATCTGCAACGGCGGCGCGAGATTGCGGCGCGTTACAGCAAAGCTCTTGCCGAAATTCGGGGAGTGATTTCGCCAGTGGTGCGGCCCGAAGCGAATCCTGCTTGGCATCTGTATCCAATTCGGCTCGATCTGGAAAAGCTGACTACGGATCGAGCGCAGATTTTCCGCGCACTGCGCGCAGAAAATATCGGAGTCAACGTGCATTACATTCCAGTGCACCTGCACCCTTACTACCGCGACCGGTTCGGATACAGCGGCGGAGAATTTCCTGTAGCGGAAGATGCGTATTCGCGCCTGATCAGCCTTCCCATGTTTCATGCGATGTCCGATCAGGACGTGAGCGATGTAATTGGCGCCGTCGCGAAGGTTCTGTCCAGCTACGCGCGGTAAATCGAGAATGGCAAATCGAAATCAGGAGCGTTGGTTTGGCGCATAAGACAGCGTTTGCGGAGGGCTCACTGGTCCTGCTGCGCCCTCTGGAGCGCACGGATCTGAATGAGCGATATTTGAGCTGGCTCAACGATCCGGAGGTCACGCGCTACACCGAAACCGGCACGTTTCCAACTACTGCCGAAGATTTGGATAACTACTATCGAAGCATCACCGGTTCACGGAACGATGTGATGCTGGCGATTGAAGAGAAGACGTCCGGAAAACACGTAGGAAACGTTAAGTTGGGGCCGATTCACTGGGTGCATCGCGTAGCCACGTTCGGCATCCTGATTGGCGAAAAGGAGTTGTGGGGAAAAGGCGTGGGAGTCGAGGCGACCCGCTTGATGGTGGAGTACGGGTTCCAGAAGCTGAATCTTCATCGCATCGACCTGGGCGTCTTCGCCGAACACGAAGCGGCGGTCCGCTGCTATGAAAAAGTCGGATTCAAAGTAGAAGGCCGGATGCGCGAAGATCTGTTCCACGCCGGCGAGTACAAAGACCGCATCTGGATGGGCCTGCTGCGCTCGGAATACCAGCCCGCATCGAAGCCTGCAGCTCAAATTACGAAGCCCGGCAAGCGGAAATGAAAGCGCTGGTGGTGGGCGGTGGGTCGATTGGAAGCCGGCACTTGCGCAATTTGAAGCAGCTGGGAGTCGAGGGGCTGGGCCTGGTCGAGCCGGATGCCTCACGACGAGACGCGGTGGCCGCATCGCTTCCGGTTGAGACATTCACTAGTTTGCGGGAGGGCCTCGATTGGCAGCCGCAGGTCGTGATCGTGGCTACTCCGACGCATCTGCACGTTGAGCAAGCTTTGGAGGTTGTTAGCGCAGGCGTTCCTGTCTTCGTCGAGAAGCCGCTCTCGCATTTGCCAGATGGCGTTGCCGAGCTTTCACGACTGGTGCAAGACGAGGGAGGTATCTCGCTGGTGGGATGCAATATGCGTTTCCATCCCGGCCCGGCGAAGGTCAAGCAGTTACTCGATCAGGAAGCGCTGGGCAAGATTCTGTTCGCCAGAATTCAGGTTGGCTCGTATCTGCCTGATTGGCGTCCGAACTCAGACTATCGCCACAACTACGCCGCGCGCGCCGAAACCGGTGGCGGATGTATTCTCGATTGCATCCACGAAATTGATCTGGCGCAGTGGTATCTGGGCAAAATCGAATCTGTGTTTTGTTGGGCGGGGCATGTGAGTTCGCTCGAAATTGAAACGGAAGATTTGGCGGCTCTCATCTGCCGCCATGCCGGGGGGACGAATTCAGAGATTCACCTCGACTATGTGCAGAGAACGTACGAGCGCGGCTGCCAGATCGTAGGAGAACTGGGATCGGTGTTCTGGGATTTCAATGCCAAAGCCGTGCGCTGGTACGACGCCGACAGCAAAGAGTGGGCAACGTACCCGCAGCCCGAGGACTGGCAGGTCAACCAGATGTATGTGGACGAGATGAAGCATTTCCTGGAATGCGTTGAGAAGAAGCGGCCGACCGCGCTGCCGATTCCTGAGGCTGCCGCCTTGATGCAGGTTGTGTTTGCCGCGAAGGCGTCGTCGCAGACGGGACGGATGGTTGCCATTGGAGAGCAAGCGCAGTGAACGTCGTCGCTCTGATCCAGGCGAGAATGGGGTCTTCGCGTTTCCCCGGCAAGGTTCTTGAAGATCTCGGCGGCGAGCCGATGCTGTGGCGTGTTGTGAGTCGCGTGCGTAAAGCGAGTCGCGTGAATCAAGTAATGGTCGCAACCACGGATCAGGAAATCGACGATCCGGTGGCGCGTTTTTGCGAAGAGCGAAACATCAACTGTTTTCGTGGGAATGAGCAAGATGTGCTCGACCGCTTCTATCAGGCGGCCAGGGCGTATCAGGCTGACGTTATCGTCCGCATCACGGCTGATTGCCCGCTTATCGATCCATCGGTCATCGACAAAATACTGGCTCGCTTTGAGCGCGGTGACTGCGATTATGTGAGCAATGTTTTTCGCTATACCTATCCGGATGGGCTGGACACGGAGGTTTTTTCTTTTGCAGCTCTGGAGCGGGCGTGGCGCGAAGCACGCAAGCCTTCCGAACGCGAGCACGTTACGCCATACTTGCGTACAGATAGATTTCGCACGGCGAACGTGGAGAGCGAGGTCCCGGTTTCACCGGCGCAGTATCGCTGGACCGTGGATCATCCCGCAGATCTCGATTTTGTGCGGAAGGTATACAGGGCATTTTCCGGCAACGGAGATTTCGGGTTCAAAGAAGTTTTTGAGTTGTTGAAGGAGAGGCCGGACTTGGCAACGATTCAAGTAGAAACGATCAGCAACGAAGGGTATTTCAAGAGCCTCTATCAGCAGGCGAAGGCAGGAGCCGCGCCGCCGCTTCCCCTGGCGCAATCGCGGGCCTGGCTGGAGCGGGCGAAAAAAGTCATTCCCAGTTGCGCCCAGACTTTCAGCAAGGGATACACGCAGTACGTGCAGGGCGTGGCGCCAATTTTTCTGGAGCGCGGCAAAGGTTGTCGCGTCTGGGATGTAGACGGCAACGAGTACATCGATTACGTGCAGGGGTTGTTGCCGAACATCCTCGGATACGCGCACGAAGAAGTAAATGCCGCCGTGGCCGCTCAACTGGCCGAAGGGCACAGCTTTTCTCTGCCGCATCCGCTCGAAGTGCAGTTGGCTGAGCGCCTGACGCGACTGATCCCTTGCGCCGAAATGGTGCGTTTCGGCAAGAACGGCTCCGACGCAACGTCAGGCGCGGTGCGGGCTGCGCGTGCGTTTACCGGGCGCGATCGAATCGCCTGCTGCGGATATCATGGATGGCAGGATTGGTATATCGGTAGTACCACGCGAAATGCGGGCGTTCCCAAGGCGGTTCGGGAACTGACGCATCCATTTGCCTACAACAATATGGCCAGCCTGGAAAAAATATTGGCCGAGCATCCCGGTGAATTTGCCGCTGTAATCATGGAGCCGTTTAATTTTGAGGAACCGGCGGCGGGATTCCTCCAAGCTGTAAAGGATCTAACCCATAGGCATGGTGCGTTGCTGATCTTCGACGAAATCTGTGTAGGTTTTCACTTTGGACTGGGAGGCGCGCAAAAGATTTTCGGTGTGACGCCGGATCTGGCGTGCTTCGGCAAGGCGATGGGCAATGGCTTTCCAATTTCGTGTGTCGTGGGCCGCGCCGATATCATGCGTACCTTCGACGAGATCTTTTACAGCTTCACCTTCGCCGGAGAAGTAGCGTCCATGGCCGCCGCTATGAAGGTGCTCGACATTCTCGAGAACAGCGATGCCCTGGCGCGGATCGAGGCGAGTGGGCGCACGCTTCAGGACGGCGTCAACGCGATGGCCAAAGAGGCGGGACTGGCGAATCGCATTCGCGCGGTTGGACGTCCGCAATGGTCGCTGTTGAAGTTCACCGACGAAACTGGGGTGGATAGCACGCTTCTCAGAAACCTATTTCAGCAAGAAGCGGTCAAGCGCGGCGTGCTGCTGCTGGCCACGCATAACGTGACTGCGGCGCACGACTCCCAGAGCACTCAGCGGACGCTCGACGTTTATGCGGAGGTGCTCAAGACACTCGCGGGCTGGCTGCAGGATTCGAACCCGGCGCGCTTCCTCGAAGGCCCGATGACGCAGCCGGTATTTCGCGTGCGATGACCCTTCTTTTCCGAACCGATGCCGGCGTCGCCATGGGCACCGGCCACGTCATGCGCTGCCTCGCGCTCGCCCAGTCTTGGCAGGATGCTGGGGGGCAAGCTGTTTTCGCAATGGCCGAAAGCACGCCTGCGATTGAGTCCAGGTTGGCGGGCGAGCGGTGCGACGTTCTGGCAATTTCAGCGAGCGCCGGCGATTCTGACGACGCAAAGCAGACAATAGCCCTCGCCCGCAAGGAACAAACGGAATGGGTTGTCGTCGACGGCTATCGTTTCACCGCGGATTATCAGCGCGCCCTGAGCGCAGCGGGATGCAAGATTTTGTTTCTCGACGATTACGGGCATGCCGGCCACTATTCTGCCGATCTGGTCTTGAATCAGAATTTGGGGGCGAGCGAGGTGCTTTACGCGAATAGGGAGCCGTACACGCGGCTTCTGCTCGGTCCGCGCTACGCGCTATTGCGACGCGAATTTTCGCAGTGGCGCGACTGGAAACGCGAGGTTGCATCGGTAGGCCGGCGAGTTCTGGTGACCATGGGCGGCAGTGATCCCGAAAATATGACGGAGTGCGTGGTCGAAGCTCTGGCACTGGTCGGTCGTGCCGACGTGGAGGCCATCGTGGTGGTGGGAGGCAGCACTCGTGATTCCGAATGGATGGAGCGTTTAGATAAATACCCTAAACAACAAATTAGTTTACGCAGAGACGTTGCCAACATTGCAGAATTAATGGCATGGGCAGATGTGGCAGTATCTTCGGCGGGAACAACCTGCTGGGAGCTCTGTTTGTTGGCGTTGCCGGCGCTGCTGGTGGATGTGGCCAAGAATCAAACGGCCCTGGCTAGGGAGTTGGCCCACCGGAATTGTGCAATTCATCTAGGCGGCCCGCGGGATTTTACTGCGCAGCAACTCGCAGATCGGCTGGAAACTTTGCTCAGCTCCGAACAGACGCGCCAATCTATTTCTTCGAAATGTCGCGAACTGGTGGATGGCAGAGGGGCTCTCCGGGTGGCGTCTGCCATGCGCGCCGGGCTGCACTTGCGGTCAGCGCAACAAAGTGACAGCCGCTTGCTATGGGAGTGGGCGAATGATCCGCAAGTACGAAACGCAGCGTTTTCGTCGGCGCCGATTCCATGGGAGCAGCACGAGCTTTGGTTCGCGAGTAAGATGAAAGATCCGAATTGCACTATTCTTATTGCCGAAGACAGCCAGGGGCTGGCCGTCGGACAGTTTCGAGTGGATTGGCGCCCCGATGGCGATGGCGAAATTGATGTGAGCGTAGCTTCCGCGTGCCGAGGGTCCGGCTACGGGAGCGTGCTCATCGATCTGGGCGTGGGCACAGTCTTGGCCGAAAGAGGCGAGCGGCTTCATGC